>MDSY01008942.1_pt1 | contig 43881 bp, 64 predicted proteins | sample 811131 | NCBI WGS metagenome assembly MDSY01 (sample SAMN05326643, study PRJNA326480) | marine metagenome | isolation source: seawater | place: Atlantic Ocean: South West | collected 2010
AGTCAAATTCTTGACTGATTACATTACTATTAAATGCTTCTTCAATCTCATCAGATACATCAAATACCATGTTACTATTAGTGGCAAAGGTAACAGTATCGTAGTACTTACCTGATTTCTTAAAACGAATTAACTCAATATTATATTTAAATTCCATCTTTAAAACTCCCCAGAATTAATGCGAGTAATGATAGTTGTTAAGTCTTCTTTGCTTTTAACATCTAACACTTTAGCCGCGCCAAACTCTTTTAATAAGGCTTTTAGTTTTGGCTTGTTGGCTACGTCTTCGCGTGACTTAGATAAGCACAACGCTTTTAAATCATCGTGCGTGTATGTTTGCGTTTCAAGTTCTTTAACTTCTTCGACCTTTTCGGTTTTAGGTGCTAATTCTTGCTTAGCGTCATCGACGTTTAAAGTCTCTTTTACTTTAGCAGCATAAGCGTCGTTATTTTGCGGAAGTATTGCAAGCTTAAGAGCGTTAGCGATGCGTGTTAATTGTTCTAAGATTTGTTCATTCATTTGTTTTATACCTTCTAGGTTTTAGTGTTTAATTCGGTTGTAATATTAGTTAACAAATACTATACTGTCAACCACTACTTAACTATAAGAGTAATAAAATGGATAAATTAATTGAGCATTACGGTAGCCAATACAGGCTAGCTAAGAGATTAAAGGTTAGTCGCGCTTATGTGTGCCAGTGGTTTGCAGCGGGGAAAGTTCCCGCATTAATGGCCGTTAAGATTGAGAAAGATACAGACGGGAAGTTTAGAGCAGTCGATTTAGTAGAGGGTAAATAATGGTTATTTTTCCACTATCCAAAAATAAAGCGCCAGCAGTACCAAAAGGAACTAACTGGCAAGACTATAAAGGTGAAGCGACCACTGCAATGGTCGGTGTAATGATACCACAAGGTGTTTTTATAATCGATATTGATACCTATAAAGGTGTTGACACTTCTGATATTGATAAGGCTTTAGGTTGCGAGCTTGATTGGGAAGGGGCAGAGCTTCAAGCAACTTTAAACGGTGGTATGCACTACGCTTTTAAAGTTGATAGAGATTCGCTGCTACCTAATGGTTCTGATTTGTTAGGTGTTGTTGGTTTCGATGCTCGTTCAAGCGGTAAAGGTTATATTGCTACCGGCGAGGGTTATGAAAATTTAACGTTTCACGATTCTATCATTGAAGCTTTACAGGACGAATTGCCAGAATTACCAAGCAAAGCCGTTGAAGCGTTAACAGTTAAATTTGAACCTGTTGAGGAAGACGACCTTTTAAGTGTTATAGCAGCGGAACCTCACGACATAAGTGTTGATGAAGTTCAAGCTTATATTGATATGCTAAAAGACGAACACGCACAAGACCAAAACACCTGGTTAAAAGTAGGCATGGCGTTATGGCATCAATTAGGTGAGGATGGTTGGGCTATATTTGACGCATTTAGTCAACGCAGCCCAGACAATTACGATGAAGAAGCAAACCGCAGACGCTGGGAAAGTTTTTCACGTAGACAACTATCAAATCCTGTTACTTTTGCAAGTGTGATCAGTTTAGCCGGTGGCGGAAAAGCTAAAGGCGAAATAGTAGCCAAGCAAACAGCTAAAAAATTAGAAGATGCTGAGACTGTTAGCGATTTGCGAGAACAGATGGAGCGTATTGCAAATATAAAGCTAAATAACCTTGAACTGGATATAACCTTAAAATCTCTGCAATCTAAATATTTAGAGCTGACAGGTAATAAACCAGGTATACCAGCTATTAAAAAAGAGCTTAGAGCATTAAGAGGTGACGAACGCACAGGTGATTATGTAGAAGATTATGTGTTTATGACGGCAACGGCCGAGAATATGAACAAACAAACAAAAGCTGTTTGTGGCCCTCGCTCGTTTGATGTTGCTCACAATCGTGATACACCCTTAAACGGTGAAGGTGAAAAACAAGCAGCAACGTTGTTTTGTAATGATGTTATCGAAGTTGTAGAAAATAGTATGTATTTCCCGTCTGCCGATGAGTTATTTACTCACAACGGTCTTGATTATATCAACACCTATAGAGAACCGAGAATAAAGCTTGTTGATGTTGGTTCTAGTGATGTTGTTGAAAGAGTTAGCAACCACCTTAAACACTTACTACCAGACGATAAAGAACGCTCTATTGTTTTGGATTACCTTGCGTACAACGTGCAGAACCCGGGCGTTAAAATGAACTGGTCAATAGTGCTTCAAGGTGTGCAAGGTGATGGTAAAAGCTTGTTAGCTGAAATGATGCAGCACATAATGGGTTTTAACAATGTTCGTATTATGAATGTGCAAACATTAGAAAGCAGCTTTACCGGTTGGGCTACAGGTCAATGTATGACGTTCATAGAGGAATTAAAACTTGACAACTTTAGAAAGTACGAAGTTTTAAACAATCTTAAACCATACATCAGTAACCCAATAGTTGAAGAACATAAAAAAGGCAAAGATCCGCGCAGCGTCATCAACACAACTAACTATTTTGCGCTCACGAACTTTAAGGATGCAATACCAATTGATGCTAACGATAGGCGTTATTGTATTCTGTTTAGCCAGTGGCAAAAGAAAGATGACTTACAAAAATTCATGGATAAAAACCCAGACTATTACAGCTCCCTTTACGAATTAGTACGCACTAATGTAGGTGAGTTAAGAAACTGGTTGTTGTCTCACACTATTAGCAAATCGTTTTTATCATACAAGAGAGCGCCAGACACTAACGCTAAATTGATGATGACAGAGCTTAGCAAATCATCAGTTCAGGTAACTTTGGAAGACGCTTTAGAGGAGTTTGAGAGCGTTATTGACTGTGGTGAAGGTGAAATTGATGTAACTATGCTTAGCAAAGCTGTGAAGGATGCAGCCACATTTGATGATAAGTGGGAGGACTTTCCGAAGACGGGGGCGCTTAAAAACGCTCTTTTGAACTTAGGTTATGAAGCTGTTGGGAGAAAAAGAACAAAGTATAGTGAAGGTGATAACAAACATTATGTGTATTCAAAATAGATAAAAAGCTGTTTGGGTCTAATGTTGAAGGTGAGCGGGTCTAAAGATGACCCGCTTTTTTTATTTTAAAATCATAGGCTTAATCGTTTTTGGGTCTACGGGTCGAGCAAAACGCTATTCTAGTTTATATACGGGATGTATATACGTAATATTAAGCGTATAAAAATATTTATTATATATGTAGTTATTATATTCTTTAGACCTTTATATCGACTATTAGACCATAGTTAATAATAACAATAACTTAGGGTGGGTCTTTTAATGGGTCTTTGTTAAAATTAGAATGCCCCAACCCGACCCGACGTGACCCGTGCAAAAACAAGTGTTGACTATCGGGTTATAAGGTCTTATTATTAAGACTATAGAGACATACGAACAGAGGGATTATGAATATTTTTAACCCTTCAAGCGTTTTAGAGCTTTACTGTTCTGATTTAGAGATTGGTGAAGCAAAAGTGTGTGAGGTTTCAAATTCTTCGGAATTTAATAAGTTGGTTGGTGCATCATCAGTGCTTTCAAAATACAGAGGTGTACACATAGATTTAGAGCTTGATGACACAACAAACAATGTTTTGTTGAAAAGAGTACCTGAGCCGATAAAAAATAAAACCATTGATATTGAGGAAGACTGTTTGAAAAAAGCTATCGAAAAGTATTCTGACCAATGCACTTTTTCAGGTTGTCTTGATGTTACACATTTAGGTCATTTATCCAGTGACATGCTTAATATGCCTAACACTAAAAAACTTAGAACTTATCTTGAAAAGATGGGTTATGCGTTTGTAAAAAGAGCGAGAACACCAGTTAGCGGAAAAAACAAACACAACTTATATAAATAGGAATAGAAAAATGAACACATACAAAATCGCATTAACCAGCCCTGCTAAGAATATTACTTTTAAAGTTGAGGCTAAAACCGAATTTATGGCCTGTAGCATCGCCAAGAAGCGTTTTAAATACTTTAGCCAGTCTGAGTGTCATATTGCAGACGTTAAGCGCTTAAAATCGCGTACAGAGAAGATTATGATATTAAGCTCGTTTGCGTTGTTTGCTACAGCGTTTGTTTTTAGTGTTTGGCAGCTGGGAGGTTGATATGAAAACCTACCCACAACAACACGAACCATGGCGGCCTGATTATCCGCCGGTGTGGAATGCTAGATGTGTGGAGTCTACTGTTGATTTGGACTACAAGCCTTTTACAGAGATAGTTAAGAGGGTTAACTTGATAGCATTCACACAGGCACGAAACGCAATAGATAAGGCTATGAAATGAAACAATGCAGAACGCGAAGCAACGCCCATTTTAACGGCATACTTACAATGCAAATGATGGGATGGACTAAAGGGTATACGCTAGCCCTTCCAGTGTGGCGAGTTAATAAAGTTAAATTTAATGTGCATGGGGTTTAGCGCCCCTTTTATTTTTTATGATATACTCAAGGCATATTTTAATTAATTATTTTTAGGTGTTTTATGGCTGGGGGTAGACCTAGTGATTATAAGCCTGAATACTGTGATTTAGTAATTCAACACATGAAAGAGGGTGCTTCACTAACATCATTCGCAGCGTCGATCAATTGCGCTCGCTCAACTATCAATGTTTGGATGGAAGCTAATCCAGAGTTTTCAGAAGCCGTAAAAGCTGGGAAGGCTCATTGTGCTGCATGGTGGGAGATGGTAGGGCGTAAAAATGCCGTTGAAGGTGGCGGTAATGCTACACTTGTGATATTCGGACTTAAAAACATGGCTGGTGATGACTGGAGAGAAAAACAAGAAATTGACCATACCTCATCTGATGGATCAATGACCCCTAAATCAATACATGACTTCTACGCAGATAATGCGACAGGGGAAGATGAGTAATACTGCCAAGCCTTCAATGAATGTGCATCTTAAATCGTTTTGGTTAACGCCATCGCGATTTAAGATACTTTCTGGCGGTCGAGATTCAGGTAAATCATGGGATGCAGCAGCTAACGCTATACGCATGGCTGATTACTGTAAAATGAAATTCCTGTGTACTCGTCAATTCCAGAATAGGATTGAGGACAGTGTTTACTACCTTCTTAAAATACAGATTGAGCGATTCGGGTTAAAGAGTCGATTCACTGTAACAAATAATAAAATAATACATAACATTACTGGGTCAGAGTTTCTTTTCTATGGTATTCAGCGCAACCTAGAAGAAATGAAGTCAATAGAGTCTGTTGACGTGCTTTGGATAGAAGAAGCTGCAACAGTAACTAAAGAGCAAATGGACATACTAGAACCAACCATTCGTAAAGATGGTTCAGAAATATGGTGTGTTTACAATCCAAATTTAATAACTGATTACATACACGATAGGTTTGTCGTTCAAGATGAGCCTTACTGCGTGCACCAGCATATTAACTATGACCAAACCCCATTCCTAAGCAATACATCAAAAAGACGGATAGAGCACTTAGCTAAAACTGACCCAGATAGTCATGCTTATATTTACCTTGGAATACCTAAAGGTAACGATGATAGCTCGGTTATTAAGCTTAAATGGATTCAGGCCGCCATTGATGCTCACCTTAAAATTGATGGTATGTTTAGTGGCTCGCATACGCTTGGCTATGACATTGCTGATGATGGTGGTGATACTAACGCCACCATACTAGCCAAAGGCCCAGTGGCTATTGAGTGTGACGAATGGAAAGGCTTGGAGGATGAGTTGCTTAAGGCGTGCCGCAGGGCTTACAGCAATGCGCTAAGGGTTAATGCTCATATAAATTACGACTCTATTGGTGTTGGCGCTACGGCAGGAGCTAAGTTTGAAGAGATAAACGAAGCTAGAAGTCTTGATAATGGCTATGTGCCTGTTGAGTACAGCAAGTTTAACGCCGGTAGTCGCGACTTAATCGACCCTGATGGTTTTTACAGTGAGCACGATAAGATAACTAACAAGGACAAGTTTGCTAATATAAAAGCGCAGTCCTGGTGGTTACTGGCTGATAGGTTTAGAAATACGTATGACTACTTAGTTAATGGTAATACAGATTACACTACCGACCAGTTAATAAGCCTGTCTAGTGAGATGGATCATGTTGACAGGCTAACTAAAGAACTATCAACTCCACTTAGGGATGTTGATAATAACGGGCGTGACAAAGTTGAAAGTAAAAAGGATTTGAAGAAAAGGGGTGTTGCGTCACCTAACTTAGCTGACGCACTGGTAATGGCCTTTGTTAAACCTGAGTCTAACGGCTGGGATGATTGGCTTTAATCTTTAGGCGTTATGTTGTATTTATCCATTAGGGCGAGCGCCAGAACGTGAGAGCTTAAGCCGTCCGCGTCATCTATGAGTTGCACTATATCATCCCTTAAAGCTTCCTCTGGTGTTTTTGGTTTTTTTAGTTTATCTATGTACTCAGTAACGTAATTACCATGCTCGTTTTTAATCCAAGCTAAATTACCATCAATTGCCTTAATGATGCCACTGCAAACTTTATTACCCCAAGCTACCTCATCATTAACACATGGCCACTCTTTGCACTCACCTCCTGCAAACACTAAGTTGTGACCGGCTTCGTTTTCTTTGTTCATTTCTCTATTCCTATTAATTAAAAGACCATTCAAATATAAACTATAAATAATACTTGTCAATGGTTAATTATAGGATTATAGTTAGTGCAAGTTTAATAAAGAGGATAAGAAGATGAAATATTTTAGCTATGATAGTGATTCGGGTTTTGAAACTCATAACACTAAAGGCGAAGCTATAAAAGCTGCCAGCGATATGATTGACTATTATCGAGATAATGCCAGTGAGGGGTGGTCTGATGAAGTTGATAGTGTGTGCTGGGGTGTAATTAGCCAAGAGTCAGTACAAAGCGAGCCGATAGAGGTTACAGAAGAGATTAGGAGTGAAATCTGCATATCTCCTGATGTATCCCACATGTGCGACTACGGCTTGGAGGATGTGAAATGATTACAACACACGCAACAAAAGCGGCAGAGGCTGCAACTAATATCAATCGCGAAGATTGGATAAACGGCGCTACTGATTTGGTAATGAGTGGTGAGTATCAATATGACCGCAGCACACGGAATAGTAAAGAGGCTTTTATCTCGCTTGATAATGTCATGGAGGATGTAATGGGTATGGATGAGGTAAAGAAGCTTTTAGTTGATTGGTTGCAGGGTGGTGAGTGTTGTTACTATCGCGACCAACTTAACAATGTGGTATCTAATGTTGTTAGGTTTCACTTATGGCAAATGGCAGATGATTTTAATGTAGGGGTTAGATAATGAGTAATATTAAATGGGAAGAAGGGGCGGTTTCTTATGCGGTTGGTAAGCAGTGGAATCACGTCCTTAACAATGAAGTAATTCTGGGTATTGATGACTTCCAACTAAACGAAATACGTATAGGAGATGAGTTGGAAATAAGAGGCTTAGATGAGTACGCTAAAACTATTGATGTGCTTTCCCTGTTTGGATTTGAGCCGCTTAGACGATATGGTGGATGGGACGCCATGAATCACAACCCAATAACAGTGACTGAAGAGGGTTACGGGCATACCATTCATGAGTCACCAAGAAAAATAACCTACCAACAACTAATGGCAATCGGTAAATTAAAACGAGCTATGATTGAGCGTGAGCATTTGTTAAATTACGGGAAGCACGGTGAAGAGCCCGCACCTAAAATAGCTCCGGACTTAACTCCGGATGTTGAGTTTAATAGTGATTGGTAAGACGAGCACTATAATCACTTTTACCAGTTGAACGAAGAAGATATAAAAGCCGGTCGAATTAAAGTTGATGCCTACTTTGTTAATCGCATGTGGAAGATTAACTCATGGGAAGATACGGGCGCAGGGTTTCATATATTGAAAACACTTCCTAGGATTGCCAACAATAAAAACTCATTAAAGCGTGAGTTAGTGGCGCTTAAAAAGCAGGTTGATATACTGTGTAAATTACATGGGGTTGATGATAATGATACCAACTAACACACCACTACTATGCAAATTTAACGGCAACGATGGCGCTCACGCTGGGTACATTGTTGCTACATATAAAATGGGTCGCTTTTATGCTAATAATGGCCTATTTCAATTAACCGCGTCACAGGTTGGCGCTTAATAGAAGATGAGGGGTTTAATGATGTTGTTTAGTATATTTGATGTGCTGATAATTTTGGCTGGTATTTTTTACTATATAGTAATGGGCGCTGGATTTGTTAGCGATGTGAATAAAGTTCAGGGTCATACGTTTTCGTTTATAGATTTATTTGCGGTCGCCCTATGGCCTGCATTTATGTTTTTCAGGTCTTTACTTGGTTTTTTTGAGGAGCAACAATGAATCTTAGCTACTACAGGCGACAAATTAAAAAGCTAGAGGCTAAATTAATTGCTAATGCTGACCTGTGCAATGAATCAGAGGTTAAACGTATTAATAAAGAGATAGCGAATTATGAGCGGTTTATAAGTCAAAATACCACCAATAACTAATAGCTGATATAATAGCCTTATCTTAAAACGATAGGGCTTTTTTATGCGCATCATACTAGCTACCAATACAGCTAAGACGAAAGTCACAAAGGTTGATGGTAAATACAAAATAACAGGTATTCCGATTACGGTCGATAATGCCACGATGAACAAAATTAAATACACGGCAGAAGAAAACGCCAAGGGCATGAGTACGTTAAACGGTATGCCTATGACGTTAACGCACCCATCTGATGAAGAAGGGCGCAACGTGTCGGTATTCTCACCTAGTGGAATCGACTTCTATTCGGGTGGCAAGATTACTAACACGTACAATAAGGACGGTGTTTGGTATGCTAACTCAGATATTGACGAGAAAAAGCTAAGAGCAAGTGAGCAGGGTGAGTACTTTGCTAATCGTCTTGATGATAACTTGCCGATTGGCGTTAGCACTGGGTTGACCTTTGAAGCTAATAACGAGTCGGGCGAAGGTTACGACATGATTGCTCGCAACATGGAATTTGACCACTTGGCCATGCTTCACGAATCTGAAAAGCCAGCGGGTGGCGATGCTACCGTTATGCGTTTCGATGGTGAAGACGTTCAGGCGTTTAACTTTGAAGATATTAAACCCGTCAAACCAGAGTCAACAGAGACAATCATAACCCGCGCACTTAACGCTTTTGCTAAGAAATTCAGCATGGGTTACAATAACACTGATTTAAACACAACCCACGAGGCTCCTATTATGGATCGTACTGAAATGCTCGAAGCGCTAGGCTTAGCTACTAATAGCCAAGTCACAGACGATGAGCTTAAAACACTACTAAAAACTAAGCTTGCCGCAAACGCTAGTGAGGTTTTAGACGAAAGCGCAGTTACTTCAATTGTTGAGCAAGCTGTTAACGCCGCTGTTAAGCCATTGCAAGACCGGCTTACAGCTAATGCAGATAAAGAGCTTAACGAAGTTGCTGAACAAGTTGCAGCGCTTAACAAAGGCTTAGACGCAGAAGATGCAAAAGCATTAGGCTTAACTAAAGCAAAAGCATTTTTAGCTGCTAACTCTGCTGAATACGTTGCAGATTACGCTGCACCACGCGGTCGTGCATCGCAAATTAATAGCGCTGAGTTGCTTGACTCAGACATGCCTGAATAGGAGATTATAAGATGGCTAAACATAAGATTTTTTTAGGCCCTGCTGATAGCGGCGCACCTCACGCGCTACGAGTTGAAGGCTTAGCAGTTGACGCTGTATTACCTGGCTCTTTAGTTAAACAAACTGCCGCTGGTTTAGCTACTAGCGACAAGGCTGCTACTGTATTTGATTCGCAAGTATTGATTGCAGAAGAGTACGGCTCGCACGTTGGTCAAGATGTTGATACAGCTTATACTATTGGTGATGTTTGCTTGTCTGCTAACGTTCGCTCTGGTGAGTTTGTTAACGTTCGTGTCGCAACTGGCAACAACATTCTAAGTAAAGGTACGGCGCTATCTTCAAATGGCGACGGTCAATTTAAAATCGCAGCTACAGGCGGTACAGAGCAAGTTTTACTTTACTCTGAAGAAATCGTTAACGTTACCGCGAACAACACTTTAGTTAAAGCGCGTAAGGCGTAAGGAGCAATAATATGTCATTAGCATTACGTAGAAGCTTAGCTGCTAACGCTCAACAAGCGCGAGTTATGACTGAGCAATATAACCATTTAAACGCTGGATTTCGTGAAGGTTCATCAAAAGACTTTCAGGATATGCTAACAATGTTCGGCGCTAACGCTGCACGAACACCGGCAGAAGCTTACCGCGAGTTTGATTTAACATCAAAAATCGACATGGTTCCAGCGGGTGAGTACGCAACATTAACACGCCTACTTCAAAAATCACGCTCTATCAACATTGGTAAAGAAGTATTTGAATACCGCCAAACGTCTAACATGGACCAAGGTCAAAGCTCAATGTCTGGTCAAGTTGGTGTTGACTTAGATAAAGTTGCTGAAAAGTACGCGGGTACAGTTGTTCCAATTCACGACAAAGGCTTTGGTCGTCGCTGGCGTGCGCTTGAAGCTATGCGCTCTGATGGTTACGATGCATTAGTTGATGATGCTCGCGAAGCCCGTCGCGCTCTTATGGGTACGCTTAATACGTACTTATGGGATGGTAACGCAAACTTAGCACTTAAAGGTTCTAAGTGGTTAGGTATTAAAAACGACCCAAGCGTTGCAACAGCAACTATTGCGGTTGATTTAAGCGCATCGGCAACAACTCCAGAAGAAATTCGCTCAGAAGTTGCTCGTATTCGTGACATTCTTTACATCACGAATAACTGTACTAACCAATTACGCCTTGGTGTATCGCGTGAAATCCTAAGCAACTGGGAACGTGCTTTCTCAACTGCTGACGGTACATTTGGCACAATCGCTTCATTCGTTGGTCAATTACGCGGCATCTCTGAGATTTACGAAGATAGCGAATTAGTTGGCAATGAGCTTGCGCTATACTGGGATGACCAAGAAGGCTTCCATCCTGTAGTTGGCATGGGTATGTCATCTTACGCAGTGCCACGCACAATGCCTAACAGTGACCATGCTTTCATTATGATGACTGCTGTAGGTTTCTTAGCTAAGACCGATTATGAAGGTCGTAAATGTGCGCTTTACGCATCGTAAGGAGTAACTAATGGCTAAGATGTTAAAAGATGTTTATTGTTTAGTTGATGGTAAAACAGCGTTAATCAAAACTGGTGAAGATGCTCCGAAAGGTGACTCTGAAAAGCTAGTTAAAAAAGGTTACGCTGTTGATGTTGAGGTTAAAGCCGAAACTAAAAAACCAGCTACTAAAAAGTAATCTAACTTGCTAATTAAAAGCCCCTTAATTGGGGCTTTTTTGTGTCTGCCTGTTTCTTATCTCACTTTGAATCTTCATACCGTTAAGCTTGCGGTTTAATAGTGATTGGTAATCATAACCATGCTCGCTTAGCCTTTGTTCATATTGTTTGCGCCTTTTTGTGTTGGTCACAATAAATCCCCACCTGTTACACCTAGTGCTTTAGCTATTGCTATGGAGTCGGATTTATCCAAGAATATCCATGAAGATCCAATGCGAATAACAACATCACCACGCCCTGACAGCATCGCTTTTAAATTTGACATCTCATCACTAAACTCATGCTCACTTATATCAAAAGGCTTTTTAACTGGTATCTTTTTGCACTTGGTTAGCTTTGACTTTTGCTTTTTTGGCGCTCTCATTATTGGCGTTTAATATTTATCTTTACTCTCCCATATTAAATAGTTGGATTCTGACACCTGATAATGCGTCGCCCAATCCGGCGCTAATTTTAATTCTTCTTCTGTTAAATCTCTCATAAATAAACCCTCCAATTAATTTAAACCTAAATGTAATTGATTAATTATAATAAAGCAAGGTGTTTTTGTATGCGGTATAATTAAGCAATTATAACTAAGAGGATTTTAAAATGGCAGATACTAGACCGAATATTAATTTACCAGCTGGTGTATGGGTTGACGTAAATGCGGCCCTCAACGCACAAGTTGGTTTTCCTGCCGTCTCTTTGGGTACTGCATTAAATGTTAAGGCTGAGTCAGAAACAGTCAGGCTTTGCGAAAAAGGCACGCAACCGTTAGATAGTGACGGCTTTAGGCGACTAACTATTGATGACGCCCCTGTGTCCGCTACTAATGATGTTGGCTTGTGGGCTTTATCTGTTGGTGATAATGGCGCTATAAACGTGGAGGTTGAGTAGATGAGTATTAGACCAGTGGGCGGGGTTCCCTTTAGTGAAATACCATCAAAAGCAAAGATTATAAAGTCAAGGTTCGACTTTCCTGCTGTATTGTCGAGCGATGTTGTCTACTTCATAGATGGTGTGGTTGACCTTTCTGATAGGTCTTTAGAAGTGCCAGAGGGGGGGCTTTATATATCAGGACATAATTTCGATATTAGCAAGTTAGTATCTAGCGAGCCAAACTATACCATGTTCACATCGCCTTTGGTTGGTAGTGGAAATATCGTGGGTAAAGATTATGGTGTCGAGGTTACAGGGGCAAGCTCAAAGGTTTATGATATTAGCGGTAATACAGGCTTTGAGGCTTTTGAGTTAAGTCGTATAAATTACAATAACTGCGAATCGCTTGGTGAGATTAACAACTACAGACAGGGTTTTGAAACTGGTACAGGTAGATTTGGCGGAAAGCCTGAGTTAACGCTATCAGGTACATGGGTTGGCGGGTACTTCATTGAGTCGTCAATTGTAAGAATCTTAGCCGATGGCGCTTACTCACTATTTAAAGCTGGTGCGGCGCTCACGCTAGGGTCGAGATTTAGAACAAACATGAATGTTGACCTACCCGCAAGCGTATCATTGTTTGACTTTATCCCAGCTAACTTCCCTAATCCGTCAACGCTGCAAGTTGATAGCGCCATTGTTACTAGGCTTGGTGTGCAAGATGCTACAGACTCAAACTATACACCTAACATATCAGCGAGCGATTTAGCATGCTCATGGTCTAATAACGTAGGGATGCCAAACACGCTTGAAGGTGGCTCAATTGGCATAGGCGCATCGGCAGTAACAACTATAAATACTATTGATGTTTTTGAAGATGTCGCAGCTTTGTCGTGGATAACCGCTGATTTACAGCACTTCGACAATCCAGTAAATGGACAGCTTAGGCACTTAGGTATAAACCCAAGGGAGTACAAAGCAGTAGCTTCATTGACTATTGAGGGTGCCAATAATGATGTGTTAACACTAAGGGTTAGCAAGTGGGATAACTCTGCATCATCATTTGTTACTGTGTTAGATCAAGTTAGGCCAGTCAATAATCTTATAGGCGCTCGCGATGTTGCGTTTTTTAATGTAAACGTAAATACAACTTTAGATCAAAACGATTATATCAAACTTCAAATAGCCAATAACTCAGGCACTGCGCATGTTACCGCTGAAACTGACGGGTATTTGTTGGTTGAGCAAAGATAGTAAAAAGCCCCTTTAATTAGGGGCTTTGTTTTTATAGGCTAGTAAACACGTTAGGTTTTTTACATTTGTGCAGTCGAACCTTTTTAGACTTTGCATTGCTAGTCGCAGCAATAACCCATATAGGTCGATATTCATTGCTTACACGCGATAAGTGTGTACTTTTCATTGCTCAGCTTGTTTGTGTAAAACTTAAATCACTCATGTTATTCATTCTCGCTGTCTCCACTAATCCAGTTAATAAAATCTACTATTTGCAATCCAATACAAAGCGCTACACCTATAGCGCCAAAAAATAATAATCCGTAATTACTCAGAAAGCTCAGCATTTAAGCGCTCCAATTCTGCTAGTAATTCAAGTTTGCGCTTTTGTACCAGCTTTAGCGGTGAGTGCGCTTGCTTAGCTGTTTTAAGCTGTGAAATTGCTTTATCTACCTCATCATGCTCTATACAGTTAATAGTATGCGTACCGCTAATCCATGACTGACCAACCCCATAGTTGTAATTGGCCTTAAAATTATCGTCGGTGTTATCTATGCACCATTGCAAAAGTTTTAAGTGGCTGTTCATTTCCTCTCCCCTCTTTGTTAAGTTGAGTTAAATTTAATTTAAACATTAAGCGTTGTCAATAATTAAATTTAGATATATACTTAACGCATCTTAATTAAATGAGGGTTAACAAATGCGAGATATTAAATTTAGAGTATTTACAGATGGCAGGATGCTTAATTGTGGCGTAGTTCCAAATCTAATGGCTAGCGGATTTACTGCTTGCATAGATAACTATGAATCAATATCAAGAATTGACGGTGATGTTATGCAATTCACTGGCTTAAAAGATAAAAACGGCGTTGAGATTTACGAGGGTGATATTGTTAAATGCAACTACTTTGCCGGCTCAAAAGTAAAACAGCACATTGAGGTTGTTGAGTTTAAAAATGGAAAGTTTGAGTTGACTTGGACTATAAACAAGATATTTAAGTCATTTAGAAGCAGAAGCTGCTTTCATAGTCATTCTGATGCATTTGAAATCATCGGCAACATTCACGAAAACCCAGAATTACTACAGGAAACAAAATAAATGACAAAACTACCACAAGAAAAGGTTAACGAATTAAATCTAGTTGGCAGAATCAATAACCGCATGCTTAATGGTATGGGTGTAAACTTAGTTAAAGGTGAGTTTGAGCAATTGCCTAATTACAAAGATGCAAACCCATTAGCAAGCGTTAAGCAGTTTGATTACATCATGGGATTACTAAGCAAGGTGTTATCAGGCATTAATCCAAGTGAGCAAGTGGAAGAAGCGGCAAGGCTTTATCTGTTTGATATGGACGCTTACAACAATGACTACCCGCACCACAAAGCGACCAAGTACAACGGCAAGCGTTTAGCGGTTAAGCGCGTTATACCTACGCATGAAGTGCTTTCTAGCTGGCCTAAAGCTACCAGCGACAAGATTGACGCAATATACCAGGTAATGGGCGGTCGTGCGGTTAATGCAAAGGCTAAAGCGGCGGCAATTGCTGTTTATGACTCTAGTGAGGGAATCAACAAAGCTGCTATTGATAATGGTGTTAGCTACGTGCAAGTTAAAAACATGATTAATAAAGTTGAGCAGTTCGATTTAGCTGCTGAGGAATACAGCAAACTTTAATGCTACAATATAGGCTCTATTAATATGATTGAGGAATTACTAACATGGGTAGCGGAAATCAACCTACTAAACCAACAAAGCCAGGTGACACAAAGCCAAAGTAACTTGGTTATTGCTTTAGCATACATTGTAACTATAAAAAGAACCCGCGCTTTTGCTGCGGGTTTTTTTCTTTGTCTTGTCGCTTCATCCCATGACTTTTTTGGGTTGATATATGACGCAATAAGTTATCTTGATGGGTTTAATCACGATATTTACTACGGTTTACTATGGTGGTGTGCGACAATGCTTACATGGATGCTGTGTATATTCCCACATATAATATTTAGTAGAAACAAAAGGTTGCTTTTTTGTTGTGGTACAATGTTGACACTTTATTTATTAATGGCTGTTGATTGGTATGCCAACACTTATAATACTGAAAGCTTTCTTTCTAAGGCTTACCCATATATCGTTAGTGTTATTCATGTTGCTATATGCTTATCACTTTATAACACAACCAAAATCTATAACTCTATTACCAATCATGTTTATGGTTTCATGTTTGCTTTTCGTTATTTTCGCCTTGTGTCATATTTTTGGTATACTTCTAGGTATAGATAAAACAACCAGAGATTATGATGTCAGGCGATCAAGTAAACCCGATACAGTTAATGGAGGTTCTAGGGAGTATAAATAACCTAGCAATCAAAGTTGAGCATTTGGCTGAGACTGTGGAGAAATCACAAGCTGATACAGTTAAGCGAGTCGACAAGCTAGAGGCTAAAATGGATAAGCACGATGAAAGATTAAGAGCAATCGAAAACCAAATGCCACTTATAGCAGATATGCGTGAGCATAGTAGAGATGCAAAAAGAGCGGTGTATGGAGCTATAGCAACTATACTTGTTGTAGCTATTATTGGCGGTATTATGTTTGCAAAGACAGGGGGTGCGTAATGCCATTCACATTAGAAACAGTAAAAGCATACGGCGGTACAGGTAACGATATTGTTATTCAAGATGAAATTGACGCTTTTGCGAGTGTTTACGCATGTCTAACAAGCTCTTACGATAGTGCTAAAGCTGACTTGATAGCAAACAAGTACATAGCTGGCACATTGCAAGCGGCTAGCGGTGAAGGTCAAGTAACAAGTCGTAAAGCGCCAAACGGTGCAAGTCGTAACTTCAAGCAAGACAAATACGGCGATTCGGGTGAATATGATAATGCGCGATTAAAACAGGCATACGAAGCGGATACTAATTTCTGCTTGCCTGTTGATGACTCTTATTTTGTTATCGGCACTGCTGGCACCGTTTACCCTGCGGATAACCCACAATGAGCATAGAAACGCGTGAAGCATCAAATAAAACCATTACAATATGGTTTAAGCGTGTTACAGGTTTTGGTAACGAAAAGACCACAACTTATGATGTTGTGACAACTAAGGCATGTTATGAGCAAGGCGGTAGTCGTCAATACACTCACACGACAGGCGTTAATTTTACGCCGCAGTCAACGTTTTGGCTTGAGGTGCTTAGCGAGAATCCGAGACTAGGTGACTTTGTAGCATTAGGCGATCAAAGTTTAATAGCTAAACCAAGCGACGCAGAAAAGGCAGAGTCAATTCGAATTGTAGCTTTGCAGGATTGTTCAGAGCTTGGTGATGTTGATGACTTGAAGGTGATTACATGATTGACAAAAATGGCGTTGAAATAAAGGAAGGCGACACAATAAAACACGTGAACTTTGTTACCACCATAAAAGTAAAAAGTGTTAATGGCGTGCTTTGCGGTGGTGAAATACCATTGCACCGATACCATAACTCAGTGCTTGAGATTGTAACCTAATGCCAGTTGTCGGAGCTAATAAAATAAAAGCTAGAATGAAAAGCTTTGTTAGTGACGTTAGCGATAAAAAGGCTATGCAGTTTGTTAATGCTGTTGGCTAAAGCGCTGGTATATTGTCAAAGGAAAAAGCTCCACTTGAGTATGGTACTTTGCATAACAGTCAGCGGTTTGACGTTGTTAAAAATGCAGGGCGGATAATAGGCTCATTAAGCTATAATACTTTGTACGCATCAATACTGAATGACGGTAAATACAAATGGAATCCAAGACCGCCAGCAAATAAGAAAGGCCCAGCATGGAATCCTAATGCGACACCGCACTTTTTAGAATACGGCTTTGAATCACCAGAGGGTCAAGCAATGATTAAAAAATACTTAGAGATATTTAAAATATGACATTACTTGCAAGCTTTGAAAGTCAGCGCGTACTAAATCACATACGCACAAGCGGCTTATTAACAGCATTTACCGATTACCAAGGTAATGCACAAGGTACTACAGATAGCGCGTCCGGTATTGTTAATTTGACAGAACTGCCAACTAATGAAAGGTTGGTACAAGTACGCTTAGCTGGTAATGACCAAATTGCAGACGGCTCAGTTGGCTTTAGCCAATACCCTGTTAGCGTTTATGTGTTTGGTAAAGCTAATCTTGATGATGCGCCAATAGTTACAGGCTTAACAGATGATATTAGAAATTGGTTGCGTAAGAACTTTTCAAGCTCTGACGAGTGTATTATTAGCATCCAGGTATTAGGAAAAGGCGGCCCATACCCTATGGATGACAGCCGTCCTTATTGTGAAATACCGCTAATAGTTAAATTTAATGCAATTAGTGATTGACCTGTAAATTTAATTAGACTATTGTTTGCCATGTAGACAATAAAAAGATCGTCTGGTATATGCGCCGATTTATAGTTGAAGTTAGATGGTTTCCCTTTTTCCATCGGTGGCTATAATGAAATATACAAGCATTGGTTTTGAAATTTCACCCACAGAATCAGTAAACGCGCTGATTGCGAAAGAGCGTTAAAAGTAGTTTTTTCATTAACTTACTAGATAAGGCGGTGATAAAATCTCGATGCCATTATCGATAAAATGGTGTTGTTTAAATACGGTCGTGAGATAGAATTTAAACGCAATCACTTAACAGATATAAATAGAGTTTATAGGTGTGCAGCAGAAAGTAAATCAGCCCAACTCAAGCGGTCAACAAAGTAAGCTTGCACAACCTATACACTCTTCTCTATTCCAACCCTCTAAAACCCACTGTAAAAGGTGGGTTTTCTTTTATCCGTCCGCAAGTGGTATAATTACTCCGAATTAATTCATTTAACTTCGGAGTAATTATTATGGCAACAGGTTGTCAAAAAGATTTAGACATTGGCCGCAATCTAATTGTGCGCTGGGCAGAAGCTTGTGGTTCAGAAGATCCACTTTCAACAGCTACACCCCCACTAACTTACAAGCCGCTTGGTTATACAACAACCAAAGCAATCAACGAGTCAACACGTACTACTGATGCGAATAACGACACATCAGGCGCATATCAGAAAACATTACAAACTGGTTTAGGTATGGAAATTCCTGTTTCTGTATTTACATCGGCTGACATCGTTGATATCAGTACACAGGAAGAACTGCGAATTTACCGCCGCACTGAAATTACAGCGGGTCGTCAAGCTACATTATGGCTTGAGCTTACAAACCCACAACTAGGCATTAAAGAATATGTATTCTGTTTAGTTAATGACGTTTCACGCTCATACGGTAATGAAGATGTTAACACTGGTGATTTCAACTTTGTAATGATTTCAACAGACGATAGCACTAACCCAGCATACCAAACGGAAACTATTGCGTAATGCTTTTAAAAGAGTACGGTCACGGCTGTATAGAGTACGGTGATGTTAAATACATCATCGTGCCATCTTTTATAAACATATCAGCCATAGGTACACCAGAAGAAATAATAAACACGGTTAACGGCTTTCACAGCGATGACCCTCTTGATGTTTATAGCTCTGCTTTTTCTATCCTTCAGTCTTGTTGCGATAAAGATTTTCCACGCGAATTGTTTGGTGATTTATCAATGACTGAAGACGGCATAAATAAACTAGACGTTTCACCAGAGCAAATTAACGATTTAATCGTGCTAGCCAATCACTGCGTGCTTCATGGAATCGTTGGCAAGGTTGACTTTAAAGGTGGTGAAGGCGAGCCACTAACAGAATTTGACGCATACGAATACATAGACTTAGCTGTTGAGCATTTTAACTTAAGCTACGATGAAGCGGCAAAAATGACAATGACACAATTTGTTAGGCGTATGCGCACTAAGTACCCCGAGGCACACAAGAAGCAAGCAGCCGAAGCAGCAAAGGCGGGTGAGCAAAAAGCTATGGTCGAGTACATGAAACAGAATGGGATGATTTAAAAATGGCTGAAAATTTAGGCTCGATTAGGTATGACGTAGAAGTTAATACGGCTAGCACGTTAAAAGCTGATACTGTCGTAGGTAAAACCACTGACAGTATGGTTAACAACTTTAAGAAGGTTGACAATGCCACTAAAACCCTAAATACGCAAGTCACTAAAGCATCCGCTGGCGTTAAAAGGGCTATGAACGCCAACTTAGGGCAAGCTGGTATTCAGGTTCAACAGTTTGTAGGTCAGTTACAAGGTGGTCAATCTGCAATGGTTGCCCTTGCTCAGCAATCAGCGGATTTAGGTATTGTGCTAGGCGCTCCGCTAATTGGTGTATTCGTATCATTAGCCGCTGTGCTTGCTGGTACTTTAGCCCCTGCTATTTTTGGCAGTGTATCTAATATAGAAAAGCTACAAAAGGCAATCGAAAACACCAAGGCTGTAATGACCGTTGGTGCTAGTGGTGTAGCAGAGTACACAGAAGAAATTAAGCGCCTAAATACTGCGTCTGAAAGCTTAGCCAAAATAAAAATAGCTTTAGCGATGACCGAAAACGCCGAAGCGCTAAAGGCATCAAAGAAAGAAGCATCCGCATTAAGGGCGGAGCTTATAGACTTTCAAGAGGATGCTACAGACGCAGCTAAAAGGCTAACAGGTCTAACATCTAGCACAAACGACATACTTAGCTTGACTGGTGCAATGAATGACTTCAACGCAGCCACTAGTGATGATAAAAAGTTAAAAGCGCTAGATACCGCCGAAAAAGCATTGTTAAACATGCGTAAAAACGGAGCGTTTCCAACTAAAGAACTTGCAGAGTATGCCGCTGAGTTCTTCACCTTTTCAGACGCAACTAGACAAGCTATCGCAAATAATAAAGCGCTTAGTGTGTCAATGGATGACATGGCATCATCTACAAAGGATGCTGAAAGCCAATTCAAGTCAATAAAAGACGCTTTAAGGTCTCAAATAATAGAGTTGAATAGTGGGGAAGAGGCAGAGCTAAGATACTCGCTTTTACTTGATGGATTAAACTCAGACCAAATAGATCAAATAATCACGCTAACTAGAAAAAAGAAGGCGCTTGAGGATGAAGCAGAAGCGGTTAAGCTAGCCCAAAAAGCAAACGAGGATTACAAAGAGTCAATTAAAAGCGTCAACGACGAGCTAGATTCATTCTTTGACAAGGAAAGCAGCGACAGCACGAAAAAGGATGAGCAACGCAAAGCGACGCTAACAACTCAGGTGCAAAGTGTTGGATTGACTCCACTGGAGCAAATACAAGCGCGTTACCAAGCTGAAAAAGCACTACTTGAGCAAGCTGAAGCTGAAAAGATTGAAATAGTAGGTACGTATGCTGAGCGCTATAAGCAAATAGAAGCTGAGAAGCAGGAAGCTATACAAGGACTGCAAAGCAACACTAATGAATTTATGGAAAATGCTTTTGGTAATCTTGATACGCAAATAGCCGGTACGCTTGGCAGTATCGCTCTAGGCGCTCAAGATGGCGAGGAAGCATTCAGAAGCTTAGCAAACACAATATTAACTCAGGTTGTAGGTGCTTTAATTCAAGAGCAAGTAACATCAGCTTTAGTTAGTGCTGGGTTTATAGCGCAAAAAGGCGCGGAGACTGCGGCGGTAGTTGGTGGGATAGGCGCACAAGCAGCGGCGGCAACAGCAGCAACAACAACAACAACAGCGGCAACAGTTGCATCGGGTGTGGCAATAACAGCAGCCATGGCTCCGGCAGCGGCAGCTACATCAATAGCGACGGCTGGTGCGGCTCCTGCGGCAGCTTCTGGCATCACTCTTTCGACTATCGGGTTAATCATTGGCGGCTTGGTTGGTGCAACAGCATTGGCTGGCGGTCGAGAGTTTGGCGGCCCTGTTAGTGCTGGCTCAATGTATCGCGTTGGTGAAAAGGGTAAGCCTGAGTTTTATAAAGATAACTTAGGCAACCTGTCAATGATACCAGGTGAGAATGGCGAAGTTATACCAGCTAATAAAATGGGTGGTAATAGTGGCGGCATGACAGTGCAAGGAAACAACTATACGCCATACCAAGTATTTGTAACGCAAGACCAAGCAACTAACATTGCAAAAGTCGAGATTGGCAACGAAGCTAGCAAGTTACAAAAAGGGCGCGGCAACATGTATAATGCAATGAAGTCAGGCGGAAACTACAAAAACGATGCTAAGAGGTAATAAATGCCAATCCCTATAGACTATCCACATGATTTATTGCCAGCGCCTTTAGTCGGTAAGCAACGCAGCGTACAGCAAACGTATGATACACGCGAAAACTTTGACGGTAAGATGCTAACACGTAAAAAGCGTGATAGCTCTACTGTTTATTTTAACGTGTCGTTTTTAGTGCCTTATGCAAAGTCGCAGCTAATGGCGTTATGGCTTGAAGGTGTGGATGATGGACAATCATTTAAAATGACACTCAAAACTGAGGGCGGATTTAATGAATATACTTGTAAGTGGAAAGATGCACCGATAAACCCAACAGAGGAAAACGGCTATTACACTTACTCAGGCACCATTTACGCTGATAAGTTATTGCAAGGCTGGGAAGATAGCACAGAGCAAGAGAAGGACGATTATTGGGATTTGCTAGCAGCTAACAACGGTTATGACCCGCTTGATATTGCAGTCAATGAAAGGTGGCCAGAGCAATGAATGATGAGTTAAAGCAGTTTTACGTAACACAAGATAGTGAGCGCATTGTTTATAATGCGTTTATTATTAGTAGTCCAACTATTGGCGAGTTTAGATTTGTTATAGACCAATCTGACAACCTAGATTTATACGTTGATGGTGCGACTAAGGAGTTTACCGGTTGTGTCGCGTCAATCCCTGAACAATCAATACTATCAAGCGATGACGTTGATAAGGGGGAAGTTGCATTTGACCGTGTAGGCTTTGAGGTGGTTAGCGAAATGCGAAAGCTTGATGATGCACCAACATTTGAAGCGGTGACTGTTAGGTTTTTAACTTACTTAGAAGGTGAGCAAGACGCGCTTTATGATTACTCTGCTTATATGTCTAATTTCACGGCAGGCGCAAGACAGGGTAAACTAGCTCTAACAACAGAAAACCTTGAGAAACAAACCAAGGTTAACAAAATATATGACCCATCTATCTACGTGGGTTTACAGGGGATATAATGACGCAAACAGAGTTCATTAACTTAATGATTGGTAAGCCATGGGTTAATCGCGCTGATACAGTTGATGCGGTTGATTGTTACGGGCTAGTTAAGCTTTATAAGCAAATGGTTGAAGGTGTGGAGCTACCACAGGCTACAGGCTACAAGGAAGGCTTTGCATTTGATGGTATTTGGCGCAGAGAAACTAAGCGTACCTGGTGGCAAATAGGCACGTGGACGAATGGTGCAATGGTTACATTTTACGACCAATCTATGAAGCCAATGCATATAGGTATTTGCGTTGGTAATCAGCAAGTGCTACACGCTCGCGGTAATGAAGAAAACAGCGGCAAGGTAGAGATTCACTCTATTAGCGCACTATCAAAAGCATATAAAGCGGTAAGTTTTCACGAGGTAATTAATGGCAAAGTTAATCGTACAAGACCAATTAAAATTAAGAGCGCCGGAAGTTTACCCAATAACAGACTCGATGCGCGTTATTGATGCGGCAAAACTTAAGTTTGAAAAGATAGACCCGAGCAAAGTTACAATACATCTAAATGATAAATTAGTACCACCTTATAGTCCGTTAATGTTTGAGCTTATTGGCGATAAAGATAGCGTTACAGTTACACATGAAGTTAAAGGTGTTTTTAGTGGCTTCATAGGTGTTGCAGGCGACGTATTAAAAGGTGCTTTAGATTTCTTAATTGACATACCCGACTTTTCAACCAGCGAAGAAACAAGCCCTAACAATAACTATTCATCGCAAACCAATACGGCTAGAGCTTATTCTCAACGCCCTTTAGTTGTTGGTAGCCCTGTTATATTCCCCGACTTAATAGGTCAAGCTATAGAGTATTACCAGAGCAACGTTAAGCAGTCAGAGCAATACTTTGAGGTGTGTACTGGCGTTTTAGATAGCCCAACAATACAAGCAGGCAACACCAACATAGCAAAGTTTGGTACAGCGGCAACGGCTTTGTATTATCCATCAAGCGGCGTAACAACTATTCCCGATTATCGCATTGGTCAAAAAGTTGACGAGGTTGACGGGCAAATAATAAAAGGTACAAACGAAGGGCAAGATGGAGCTACATTCTCATGCAGTGAAGGGCCAAGCGCATCAACTTACGGCGGTACAACTTTTACAGTTAAGCTTGCGCAAGATGCGCAAAGCGACGGTCTAAAGGCCAGTTTTGACTCTGGTAATGAGAATGTCGAGTTGCAATATGGTGTTTTCATAACAATTGAACCAGGCGGTGGTCCTGAGCCTACAACGACAAGCGGCACCGGCAGAATTAGCAGGATGACGCTAAGCGGTACAGAGTACACGGTAAACATAGTTAATTTTAACGGCCTGAAAAGCGAAACAACTTACGATGACCCGTTTATATTTACCATGAAGCTTGATAATACTATTGGCCCGTTTTCATGCCCTATCGAATGTGAAAAGCTATTCTTTAATATTAAGTTTGACCGAGGTCTTAAAAAGTCAGTTCCTATCAGCGTTACAACTTACGAGCTAGATTCAAAAGGTGGTACGCGCACAGGTGTATCGCAAGTATTTAGCGTGATTTATGATGATGATACAGTTGATGCGGTTTACGAGACGTTTACCGTCACACCTACTGCGGGGCGAACTTGGTATGAATTTGAGGTTAAGCGCACAAACGAAGCATCGCAAGATACTGAAAAGCCAGATATACCAACGCTAGAAGCTGTTTATTGCATTCAAGAGCTAGGCAATTATAACTTTCCAGATGGCGGCACGATGCTATCCGTTAAGATGCCAACAACGCAAATCCCAACAGGGTCAGGTGTTGATAATAAAATAAACCTAATTAACGGTCAGGTTATGATGCCAAGTTATGACAAGGCAACGCAAACCATACTTGCTGATGCACCTAGTCGCAACTTTGCCGATGCTGCTTTATTTGTATGGCGTGACTTCTACGGGCAAGACGTTAGTATTCTTAACCTTGATGAGCTTTATACGATAGCGGATTCATTGCCAGAAGATTTAAAAATGTTTGACTATACATTTGACGACACAAGCAATGGTGTCGGTACGGTTATGGATATTATTTTAAATGTTGCTCGCGTGTATAAATACTGGGATGGTCAACAGATTAGATTTTGGCGTGATGAAGCAGTAGCGTTTAATTCAGCATTATTAAGTCGCGCAGACCTAGCAGCAGAGTCAGACCGTAGTTATTCAATATCACGAAGCAGCTTTGTCAGTGGCGAATACGATAGCGTGCAGATTGAATACATTGACCGAGAGATTAATAAGAAGGCTTACATTTACCGCTCTATTGACGGCACCGGCACAATTCAAAACGTAGCTGGTGCAAACGCCAAGCAAGTTGTTTTAAGTGGCTGTCAAAATCTAGTTAACGCAACAAATCGCGCTGAGCTAGAAATACGCAAAATGCTATATCAACGCTGGACTTTATCAGATACGTTTATCGATGCGCATAGATTCCTAGAGCGTGGCGCAGTTGTTATGTATAACGAGGTATACGAAGGTGGCGATGCATGGGGTGGTGAAATACTATCAGTTATCGGCGGCACTGCTACGGTACGTGAAGAACTTAACTTGCAAGGGGGTACAACTTACCAAGTTTATTACACTAACGCGCTAGGTGAAGTTATAGGGCCACAAACGGTAACTGCATCGACTGCTAACAGCTTTACATGTGGTGATTTATCTCAAGTTTATCTTGAAGGCTTTGAAGGTGGCGCAATAGGTAGCCGCTACTACATAACAGAGGTTAACGGTACTATAAATAGACGCTGGCGTGTTATGGAGCGCGAAACAGCGGGATATGATGTGCAAATAAGCATGATAGGTTATGACGAGCGCATTTATGAAGCTGATTAGATTTACGCTATAATAAACCAACTTATTGATAAGAGATTTAAAACATGTCGAAAATAACTGATGCGGAAGCTAATGCAACGTCCTTGGACGGTTTAGTAAATGATAACGCACTTGTACCAACTTTGCGGAACGGGCCAAAACCTAGCTATCAATATTTAGTTGATGGATGGAATACCGAGTTTAATACGCTGATTGACAACCTTGACACTCAAGGCGATGCGGCTATAGTGGCTATAAATGAAGATGTGGCAACGGTTGACACCCTTAAAAACTCTGCGACATCACTTATAAACTCTGATGTAACTACGGTTGATAACGCGGTAACGGTAGCGCTTTCATCTATAAATGCAAGCAAAGTAACCGTTGATAATGCAGCAGCTGATGTTGATGCAACAATTGCCGAGCTTGACAGTAAATATAAATTAACAGCTATTGGTGTTGATGGTGCTTGGCAATCTGGTATTGATTTTACAGCATACAATCAATATCTTGTATTTAGCGGTACGGCTTATCAACCAAAGCCTGAGACGTCATTACCGTACACTACTGGTGCAACTCCGGATTTAGATGATGTTCAGCCTGTAGCGCCAAACACAGCAGATAATATTTTTGTAGCTAACGGCGGTACAGTTCAAGATCAATAGGATGGACGAGAGTTTGATACTGTTGCTGACGCTATTGCATTTACTAAAATAGATAAGCTTTCAGGTAATCGCGTTTACCTAAAAGACCGCCAAGCTTATTTTGAGGTTGTAGCATCTATCACTATAACACCAAACGATATAGACCAAATACTTAGCACGGCTAATACGTCTTTTGGCTTCAGGCTTCCAGCATCAGCAGAGATTTCAACCACCAACCTAGGTTGTACAGGCGAGCAATCGCAAAGTGTAGCTGATAGGTTTGAAAGGGGCGGGGAGTTAATTAACAGTGTAGGCGGCGGCACTCTTAAAATTAATAACGGCAGGCACACAATAGAAAGAACAACTTTCATACCTGTTGGAGTTTACCTTAAAGGGGATAGCGCCACGTTTAATAGGGGTACTACCGCAGAGCCTGACTTCAACAAGTCGGCAGTGCTATACCCGTTGGATACTGGCATTTACATTGAGAATTACTTATTCTTTTTAAATATAGATATAAATAACCCTGAAAGCTGGGTTACGCAATTTCCAAACAAAGGCAGCGGTGGGGTCAGTAATCTATCTATTGATGCGGCAACGTCTAACGTGGGTTATAACGGCTTTAAGTTCGGAGGCAGTCACAAGTTTGAGGAACTTCGCTGTAGAGGTGTTGGGACGCTAATTGGTAAGCCTGTAGGCTTATACACTGACGATGTTAGCATAAAGCAGATACACGCAAGCTACAGGAAAAACACCACAGATTATTTGCTTGACATACCCGGTCTTGGTGACGCTTACGTAATTGAAGATATAGCATCTGGTTATATAGATAACCAATCAGGGATTACAAAAAATCTGAATCTAGGTACATGCAGGTCTGGACACGTGACAGGTTTGATAAATGGTATTAGCACCTTTAATAACACTTCTGGCGTTACTATTAGCGCTGGTCACTTGGAAGGCGGATACTATGAGTTAGTAAACAGCGAAGTTATTGTAAGCGGTAATGTATTCTTTACAGAAGTAGATAACGCGCAAAGCGGTGTTTTGGTAAATAACTCTGATGCTTTCCTAAATAAATGGGTTTCTGTAATAAAAGACAACCAATTTACTAGAGTTCCAAACCGTCGCGGCGGATGGGGGAACAGTGAGAGAGCAGACATAACCTTTGCAAACGCTAGCTCTATGGCAATATTAGAGAATAACTATCGAACCACAAGTATATCAGGCGAGATAGCTACAAAGTCTACATTCGGCATAATTATTGATATGAATGGAAATTTAGATAATGCTTTCAATAAATACTCTGAACATCTCAGTATTAGCAAAGTTAAAGTTTCAGGCGGAAAAGCCCATTTAAGTCACTCGTTTGGATCTTTTAATAAGAATTACGGCGGATTCGGGGCCAATTCATCGGTCGTAAATATAGATCAAGATAGCTTTAAAGAAGCTACAGGGACATATTACTATCAGTGCCAAGTATTGCTTGATGCAGATAGATTAATAGGCCGTACCGTAATTAATAGCGAGATTTCAATTGATGTGGTAAGTCAGGATGATATACCAGTTCTGTACCTAGATAAAAGCGCGTTTGAGGATTTTTCAGGTGTTAAGCTGCGGGTGTATCGCGGTACAAGTTCTGGGCAGTACAGCAATTATGTTGATATCCCCATCGTTAACTCAGGCAAGCTATACGATGATGGCGAATCTCTTTCTGGATTCCCATGGAAGGCCATGGTTGTAGGTGGAATGTTATCACTAAATAACAACGGGCTTTCTAAGAGATTTAAAATATTTGATAATAATATTGAGATACACACGGATGCAGCAAAGCCAAGCGCTGGCACGTGGGTTTCTGGTGATAGGGTGGTAAGGGATACGATAACACCTGTCCTTGTGGGAGACCCGATAACAACGGAATACCTTCGTCTAAGTAATGGTAGTGCTCACGCTGGCAGGGTTGACTGGTTGGCGTTAAATATGCTTGAGGCGTAAGTGTAAAACAGCCCCTTAATTGGGGCTGTTTACCTTTCTTAACGTTATAAAATTAACATGGAAACTAGCAGATACAATTAAATACGGCAGACACTGGCGTAAATGTATTTGTTAGCTTGGTTGTTATTTTTTACTTGCTACACCTTTAACTTTGTCGTGACTACGCATTGCAGCAACGCCAAGCAGTGAGCCTATTAACGCAATCATATCTGTAGCACCTAAATTTGGGAAGTTTGGCAACATTAAATTACCTGTACCATCCCAAGCGTTAAGCACTGTGAAAGCCTGATAAGACCAAATGTAAGTCATAACAATAGCTTTTGGTACATACATACAAAACAACGACACAACGCCTACCCATCCGACAGCGGGCCGCCACCAAGACTGAAACTTTGAACTGCTATTTGCATCTGCTAAATTGATTTCAGCTTGCTTTAGCATTAGCGAAACATGCGCGTTTAATTGCGCTAAATCACCTTTTTGCTCTAGCTCTTTCAGCTTTCGCATTTCTTCGGCGCGTTTAGTTTCATCTGGCCAGATTCTATTTATTGCTGCTTCACCTAATGATAATGCAGCGCTTAACGGGTCAAAGCTCATAACAACACCACATAAAAGAATAAAGCCCAAAGCCCGGCACTTAATATAAACGCGCCTTTAGTCCATCGTGTTACTTTCATTGTGTAGCCATCCCAATAATAAATATTAAGTTAAAAAATACTGATACAGCTAACCAAAACATATACCCGCGCTTTGAGTCGTTAACTCTTTGCAGTGTCTTTTGCAATGCGTGTACGTCGTGCGGGTCACATTCTTGCGCTTCTGTTTCAAGGTTTTCCGTGTCGATGTGGGCGGTCATAGTATATCCAATATAAAAGAAGATTCACCAACATAGCTGATTATCTTATCTAGCGTATTTTTACTGTTAGTTACATCTGGCAAGCCATCTGAATCAATATCTTTTATCGAATCGCCAACAAGTATGCAGCCCTCAATATCTCTCGTGAAATTACCCTTGTGGATTTGTATAAAGGTACGCTGCGGAACATTATGCACAGAAATCATATCACCATTCTTTTCACTGTAACCAACTGAGCAAATGTACCTACCACTAGGGATTCGACTTATATTTTTTGCATTATTTTTCCACGGTAATTCAAGAGTGTAAGCTCTGTTATTTCCAAAATTAATAATACCGATAGTGCAATCATCTTGCTGAATACGCTTAATTGTTAATAACTTCATTATATCAACTCCTTTTCTTTAATTTCTTTATGGGCTTTTTCGTAACCAGATTGATAGCCATTCTCATATCTTCGCGACTTAGCTGAATACTAGAGTCTGCCGGTGCATCTATGTAGTATTCATAGAAATTTAAAAAATCAATCCAATTACCGCTTAGATTCTTCATTTAACCTCCTTACAATCCGTTGCCATCCAACCCTTGCCGCGCTCAATTTCCGCTTCTTCTTTAGCGCTTTGCATGGAGTCGCAATCGTAAATAGTGATATAACACTTTTCACCATCTGCGTTTTTTAGTGTGACTTTGTAGTTATTCATTTATAAACCTCATTGGTTTGTCATCGTTGTAAACTTCGGCTTTTATCTCGTAGCTATGGGCATTAACTATATCATTTACCCGCTCGCATTTACGTGCAAGCATAAGATAAAACTTACGCGCCTTTTTTGCGTTTCCTTCATATTCGGCTAGTCGTGCTTGTTGAAGTAAGTCGTCTGTCATAAGGTTATAATTAATTATGTTGTTTTTATCATACTAGCACGTTATAGTGACAATTCAATAATTAATTTTAAGAGGGGTTATTTATGAGCAGAGATGAAGAAAAGCTAATCAAGGAGCTGTTAGCTATAATACACTCTGACGGAGGCCATAATTTATCCAAGAATGGCTATGAAAAATCAATAAATGAGGCTATAAAAATATGTTTGAAAATGAAGAGTGCCTAAATGCAGGTTTAATATTCTCATTTACAGTGTTGGTTATTGCTCCCGCCTTACTGTCTGTAACAATACTAACTATTGGAATATATAAAAACAAAGCCCCATAGCGGGGCTTTTTAGTGTGTGTCAATATTTACTACCTTTTGAAAGATTATCATAAGCCCACAACGGCTGTAGATTGGATAGCGCGTTAACTTGGTTTGGATCAAGATTGCCTTCACTTATAAATGCAGAGATAGGTTTTATATGATCTATATGCCAATCGCCATAATTATCCCAAGTCATACCTTCTGTGAATAAACTCTCAAGGTGAGATATAAGCTCATCTCTATTGTAACTCATCTTTTTTACGCTGAATTTCCTGTATGGCTGCAATGATAAAAGCCTTCTTATAGACGCCCGCATAAATGAAGTTATCTTGTGCTCCCTCCTTTCCCTCAACTTCCTGCAGTACCTTCTATTCCTAACCCTTCCAGCTCTAGTTCTTCTCCTAGAGTTTGTCTTATCCTTAAACTTCGAGTAAGGCTGGATTTTCTCACCTTCCCTATCCCTTTCCTTTAGGCAATTAACGCATTGATTTGTACTAACAAGCCTATCATAATTATTGCATTTGCCGCATGGGGTGCTTTTGTATTTTGTACGCCCAATATTTCTAGCCATTATTCGCTTAAATTGAGCTGCCTTCCTAGTGCCAGTAATGGGAGCGCCTCTTAACATAGACCCTCTTCTTTTTAGGCATCGCGTACATTGCCAAGTGCTAACAAGCCTTATATTAAAGCCGCATTTAGAGCAATTTGAATTTGATATGTATCTTTTTACGGAAAGACGTATAGCTTCTTCCCTAGAGTCGGCTAAGTCGCCTATTAGGATATGCGAATTCATAATAACACCACAGTATTTACCAGCTCTTAAGTGTTTACGGAAGGACATAGAGCTGTGGTATGTCTTTTCAGGAGCTACCCTATCCGCAAATTAATTATAACAGTTTTAATTGGTATGTGTAGCTTGATACTTTTCCTTTTGTTCTTTCATTCTTTTTACAGTGTCGTCAATCAATGGCTCTCCAGTTTTGCTATCTACCAATATTGGAGATTGGCTACATAAACAATTTATGGATGATGCTCCGATAGGGTAAAACTTTTCCACCTCTTGCTGAGTATAAATACTTCCATGCCTACTCACATGATTAGGGCGGCTGCTTTCAGCCAAGGCGCTAAACCATAACTGCTTAAACTCATACGGCGAGTCGTCGAATACCGTTTCGTTAATCTCTTTCGTTTTTGCTCGCTGTGCGGTTCTGTAAGCGCCTAAAATTTCAGTACGTGCGATTCGTTGCGCTCGACTAAAACCTACGCCTACACGCTTTTGCACGTCCGCTGATATTGCACGAATACCCAAGCCGTCAGCCATGCCGCGCGTTAATGTTTCTGATAGGTCGACTTTCATCGAGTCAGTTAAACCTTTCATTTCATTAAATACGCGACCATAAACTAACGCTAATGATTGTGTTGCTTGCGGATTAAACTCGTCACCACTTAACGATTGAATTTGACGCGATACAATATCACCAACAAGGCTAGGCGTTGACTGGTTTTTAATATCTTGAATAGTATCGTTAATACCATCGTTAAACGCGCTTGATAAGTAAGATTGGAAAAACCAGTTAGGCGGCTTTTTACCTGTGTATGATCCTAATATCTCATCATACAAAAGGCGCTCAATAAATTCGTTAATCGACTCATAACGCGCTACGTCTATTTGATATTCGTAGTAAGTCGTTTTATTAACTGCAATTGACGAGCGGGGTGTATCTAACTCGCCATTTGCATTTGTGAAGTATACAAGCGGCTGCCATTCCTTATTAACTGCGGATACGGTGCGATAATTAGCCTGGTCAGCCACAAGTTTACGCACACCCGTTAAGATGCGCTCAAACCTAACTTTTAACTCACGCTGCTCACGTGATAAGTTTTTCTTTTGATGCGCTGGGTCGGCTGCATCTTTTGGCATGACTGGCCCGTTTTTAATCTGGCGTATTTTCATCAAGCGTTAACTCATCTTTAGGGCCTAACGTTTCATATTCGCTTTTCGGCTTTTCTTTATCTGCGCCTGCTGCTTCGCGTATTTCCTCCATTGTCCACGGCTCTTCCTCTTGCGCTTCATACGCAATCTTATTTTGCTCAATCATGGACTTGGCATTTGCCAGCTTTTCAGCTTTGGTAGGCTCAGAAATATCAGGCCATTTAATTTTGATTTCATCTTTAGGCTCAGGCAGTACACCTAAGTCAACAAGCCATTGTAAAAACTTAATGATAGTTGGTCCGTATTCGTTATTTTGCTCACTTCGTAAACGCTTACTAAATGCGCTTGAGTTTTCAGTGCTTGAGCGCTCACCCGTCATAAATCCGATTAATTCAGTAACTGGTATGCGCTGTGCTGCACACGCCTCTTGCATTGCAATGGTAAACGCGCCAGTTGGGTCAGCTAGATTTGATTGAAGCGAGCTAACACTTGAACCAGCAAGTTTTAAATAGTTGTTTATGCCATTCTCAAAGTCATCGATAGCTTGGTCGATTTCTTCTTTCTTGGCTGCCATAGCTTGAGCGGCTTTAGGGTCGTTTGCACTCATCACAGTACGTTGCTTGGCGTTTTTGCGATAACCTTCAGCGGATGCGCCGCGTATCTTGTTACAATCAAACAGGGCGTTAAATGGAGCCTCTAAAGCGGGTGTACCTTCTATTTGTGCGCCAACTGCATTGGTAACAACAAATACACGACTGCGGTGCAAATTCTTTTGTTCTGCGTTGGTCATTTGCTTATCAGCAAGTGCGGCAGGGTTTAGCTCGTACCATTTAGGCTTATTCCAATCTTTGTCAAAGTAATCGCTAACGTATTCAGTCGCGCCTTCACATTGCGCTTGGTAAAACGGATTAATTGCTAATACGCTGCGCGCGCTTGTTATCTCATCCATTAACTTTGCATCGGAGCTTGTTTCAGTAAAGATAGGCACAATAGTCGAATAGCTACCAAGTCTTGATTGCTTAAACGCTTCACGCATTCCACGCCAAAAATCATGTTTACGTGCAAACTCTTTAAATGCAATTTCAAACGCCGTGTCTTGCTCTGTATCTTCATCGGCACCATCAATAACAGTTGGCTGCTCTGAAAAACATCGCTCCGGTACAATATCAACAATAGCCTTAAAGAATCCACCTCGATTATATGCGTTATACATAATGTCAAACGTTAAAGCGTCAGGGTATCCATACGACTTTGAATCATCTCTGTTTGTATCACCAAAATTAACAGGTGATGAAAACAATTGTGATAGGTTTCTTGTGCGGCTTGTTGGCTGTGCCATATTTGCCGCAAATGTAGAATTTAATTTATTTTTAAGCATAAAAAAGCCACACGTTAATAGTATGGCTTTATTGTATCATTGATTGTTAAGGTGGGCTATTTGTCGGCATCTAGCGCCTTTTCGTATCGACTTGCGCATGAGCTAGACATCCTGAAGCTGCATAGTGATGAAATCAAATACAAAGCCGCAACTACAGGACTATCTATCAAAATAAGCAATCCGACATTTACAGAAGATAAAAAACCGCTAAAGGCAAAGTCAAATAACGTCTTTGTTCCAAACGGCTTAAAGCGCTTTATAGCATCTTTGTTTTTCGTTTCACCCTCGTCAAACTCAGTAATGTAGTAAGCCACAGCTATACCAGCAAGAACAACAAGAGTAATCAACATCCAATAAATAACAGCAACAAAAGACTGTAAGCTATGAAGCTCAAAATACCAAGACGCTGCAAGAGTTGATGTTATTGCTGCGCTAATTAATTTCCCGTATATCTTTTTCATTATTTTTTACCTTCTTCATTATTTACCACAAAAACACGCTCAGCTTTTAACTTTGCAAGCTCTTTGTGTAACTCTGCGTTTTGCTCGATTAGGCTTTTAGATTGTATTTTATGCAAAAACTTACCAGCCATAAACCTCACCCTATCAACCACCCTAGCTCTAGGCTCACCAACCAAGGCGAGTTCAACTTGCCTGCCTTTTTCTTTTGCGTAAGCCGATATAGCGTCAACTTCCCTGTGAAACGTACCTAGGTGAACCTGCTTCTTCCCATTATGGCACTTGGCTTGGTATGTGCCATTTGACTTTAGTTTGTGTGCAAATTCAACGTCTCTTGAGTTGTAAAAATCCCTAATTATTGAATTTAACCTCTGAGATATAAACACGCAGTTATCCTCACTATATGTTGAGCCATCACCAAAAAGGTCTTTATCCAAGCACATTCCATCAGAAAACTCATTATCAAACCACCGCTCAAATACTGAAAACTTAAGCCAGTCTGGGTGAACTAAGCAGCCACAGTAAGATGGATGCAATTCCTTGTATTTCTCAGAGTAACACCTATTTAGCATTTTCATCCAGCAGCTATAAGCAGGGCTAACAATCTGCTTGCCATCAACATAAACCGATGTACAAAACTCAGAATCATTAACCCCAACACCAAGCACTTTTCGCCTAAGAGATATTGACCTTTTTGTCGCCTTCTTTTTGTAAAACATAATTACTACCAAGTTAGAATGTGTAAGTTAATTATACATTACAACTAGATTTATAGCAATCATACCGTTACCCCGCTATGCTCGTTAAAGTGCGCTTTACTAGCTATTAAGTTTTGGCACGTTGCAAATAAATGCTTTGTACTATCTGAAAACTTAATAGGCTTAACCCGATTGTCACCGCCTACCGTGTATTTTACTGGCTCATCAATACCTAGCTCGCGCATAACTTTAATTTGACGTTCACGCCAGCCTTGATTAATACCGCAAAAATACGGGTGCTGCTTTTCATCTTCATCATTACAAAGCCAGTTTTCCCACATTGCACGTAAAGTACCTTCTGGTAGTGGGCTTTTCTTGTTTAAATTCATCATGCGTAGGTATTTATCGTATTTAGTCATCTTTCATCACCCTCACCAACAATAGTGCCGCGCTCACTTCTGCCGCTAAGCTTATCAAGGTTTAATTCTGCAACTTCTTCAAGGCTAAAACCAAGCTCTGCACAACACGCTTGCAACTGCCATAACACATCACCAAGCTCTTTCTTTAAATCAGCTCTCAGTGCTTTTGAGTTATTACAAGAGCCATTATTAACATCATAAATAGCCGTTGATAATGAGCATTCATTTTTACGCACGTACTTTGCTAACTTACCCGATACTTCGCCCACTTCTTCTGATAGCGCTAAAAATGGGTAATCGTTGTTTCTGTACTCTGCAAATTCCATAGCGTCTAATTGGTAGTCGTTTAATTTCATTTCTCTATTCCTCTATATTGATTAAATGTATTTTTCCAAAGTGGTATTCTTAACGCTCGCTTAAACGCATCTTTTACGCCTTGTTCAGTCCTTCCCATTGATTCAGCAATGATTTTAAATCCATAGCCTTTAGCCTTACCAAAAACTATCGCGTCCATATCTGCAATGCTGTAGGTTTTGTTATAATTAAACATCACCACGCCCCGTATTTATTAAGTAAGTTAAATATTGTCTGGTCGTCCATTTCTGGACAACGCTCAATATTTGGTATGGCTAACCAACAATGATTTTGTATTTCTGCTATCTCATCGTTGTTGTATGCAAATTCACGGTGTTTGATTCGCAATTCTTCAACTAAGTCGCGTTGGTAGCAGTAAGTGCCATTACTAGCAAAACCATAACAGTATGCTTGCTCGCCTTCGCTATCTAAGCCAGTGATAATTAAAACAATAGTCCAATTGTGCTTTGACTCTTTTAATGTGTAGCTTAAAACATCAGTAAGCTTTACCGGGTTAAATGATTTTAGATTAACCAACTCAAACGGGTATTTACCTTCTGAACGGTAATCGTAAAACACGCCAAGATTATCAAGCCCTTTACTCGAAAATACGCGAGCAGTTTTAGCTGGGTTGTATTTTTTACCTTTGCGGTTTTTCATTATTAATGCCTCTCCAATACCAAAAAGTAACTATGAAAAATCCTTGCGTGTTTTTGTACTTTCTTTTTAGTTCCTTTTTGCTGTGGTATCGCCATCCTTGTTTTTGCTGGAAGTATAAATAAATCTTTTAACCTGAAATTTTCAGCGGCCCAGTTAATCACATTGGCATGCGTGCAGTGCATTTTATGGTTGTGTATAATATCTTGACACTTAAAGACCATTACACCTTTTTTCTTTAAAACCCTAGCTGCTTCGGTTAAAGTTTCTCTGTAGTGCGTTTCAAGCTCATCATACCTCCAGTAACCACCAAACCTTTTAGCCATAACCATATCCCCGTTACCCTCACGGGCAGCCCTGACGTATGTTAAAAATGGCGGGTCGAATATTAAGCTTGACACTGATTTATCACCAAGTGGTAAGTTATCGCTACTTGCTGGCGTATCAACAAGAGCCGGGTCAATATCAAAGCAATGCACTGGCTTTTGTATATCCTTATAAAACATACCGTTGCCGAAAGTGACATCAACATCAAAGCGCTCGATATTGCATAAAGTCATTATTGATTTAAGTATATCGATTTGATTTTCGTAAACTGACTTAATCATCCGTTTTGCAAACCTCCCTTAGTAGATTTGTTAACTCTAACTGTTTATCTCTAGCTAGCTTTTCAGCTCTATAGTATTCGTCGTTTATGAACTTCTGCGCGTCACTTCTTTCTTTGCAGTATATTCCATACCTTGACTTTTCATCATCTTTATATTGAGTTCCGCTGTCATCCATATAAACAACTGTACCCCTGTTAACCCTGATAACATCAACAATATCAACACTTGGTTTTCCGTATGTGTTTACCCTGTAATATTTAGACACCTTCCAACTCCTTACAAAATTCCCACTGTGCATTTAATTTATCGGGCATATCGTCAAACTTGCCATAGTCGCAAAACTTACCGCAAGGACTAATAGCAATACCTACCTTGTAATCGTCAATAACACAGTGCTTAGTAAATATATCTTCAATCGTACTCATTGCAGGTAAACCGCATTTATTTTTGGTCTGCTTGTATTTTGTGTTGTTCATATAACCAACCCTTTAGTTATCGCGTTTCAGTAAGCAAACTATAAACAATTAAATTTATGTCGTCAATGATTAATTATAGTTTATTTGAATTAATTTAAGGTTTATTGTTTAAGGTAGTCTAACAATTCATCTTGCGTCTTTGCTTTACCCTCTATAGCTGTCATTACTTTTTCATCAATACAACCCTCAGCTACAAGGTGAATAATCCTAACAGGCTTGGTTTGCCCTTGACGATGTAAGCGGCCGTTAAACTGCTGGTAAAGTTCTAATGACCAGTTAAGCCCAAACCATACAATCATCGAGCCACCATGCTGCAAGTTTAGACCATGGCCAGCGCTAGCAGGGTGAGCCAATAACATTTTAATCTCCCCCCTATTCCATTTGTCAACAGATAACCCTTCTTTATCTAACACTACAGCGTTAGGGAAAGTCTTTTGCAAGCGCTCAAGGTCTGTTTTGTAGTTATAAGCAACTAGGATATTTTCCCCGCTGTTATCCTCTACAATTTCTTTTAGCGCGTCCAGTTTACCATTGTGAAGCTCAACCCAGTTTTTATGCTCGTCTGTGTATGCAGCACCATTACTGAACTGTAAAAGTTTGTTAGCCAATGCAGCGGCGTTGAATACTGCTAATTCTGTGTCGTTTATCTCGGCTATAAACTCTTTTTCTAATGTGTCGTATTGAGCTTTAAGTTTAGTTGGTAGAGTTACTGATTGAACTAGATCAATTCTATCAGGCAATTGCAAATAATCCTCAGCTCGCATGGTCATTACTAAATCGCTTATCAATGAATAAACTATATTCTCAGAGCCTTCGCGCGGTGTGTACTTATAACCCATATAATCGGTTTCAAAGAAACGTGCTTTATAAGCTGTCATATTGCGACCCAATCGCGCACCGGTGTCGAGCAAGTAAACTTGTGCGTATAAATCCATAAGCCCGTTAGGTGCTGGCGTACCTGTCAACAATACGGTCCTATCAATATAAGGCGTAACTTTACGCAAAGCTTTCCAGCGTTGAGAGGTTGCGCTCTTAAAACTACTCGACTCGTCAATTACAACCATATCAAACGGCCATTTCTTACCGTAGTGATCAACTAACCATTTGACGTTTTCACGGTTTATTATGTAAATGTCAGAGTTTTTCATTAAACCCTGTAATCTGTTTTTCTCACTACCTGTGCAAATACTATAAGATAAGTGTTTTGTATGCTCCCAAGATTTAAGCTCTTTGTGCCAGGTAGTATTAGCAACACGTAAAGGTGCGATTATAAGCACTTTGCTAACGTCCATAGAGTCGCTTAAATCACTAATTGCTGTGAGGCTGGTTAATGTCTTGCCCATCCCGAGGGCAATAAAAAGACCACATTTACCAACCTCTTTTATAAACTTGACTCCGCGTTCTTGATAATCATGTAATAAATCTCTAGTCAACTTCATTTTCTAACTCCATGCTCTAATGAAAACCCTAACTTACGTTCTTCTGATTTGCGTAAACAAATAGCTTCAAAGAAGTCCTTACTACTACCAAGATGGTAAGTATGGTTATTAAATTTCATTTGAGCACACCACGTGCCTCGTTTCCTATTAAAATAGACACCTGTCACACCGCTAGTGTTTTTACTACTTTGCTTTTGATTAAGGTGGTTTTTTTGAACATCAACTGAGCGCATATTATCAATTCGGTTATCGTCCCTTACCCCGTTGATGTGGTCAATTAAGTTGGGCCATTCACCATAATGGAGAAACCAAGCAACTCGATGACCTCGGTACATTTTTCCGAGCACGTTAATTTGCAAATAACCTTTACTATCAATAGTGGTTATTTTTCTATTAGCATTCCTAGTATTCCAAGAATTTACGCGGGTGTGATGAACATACTTGTCGTTTCGAGGTAACCAAAACAAGTCGCCTGTATCAGGCTCGTACTTGATAAGCTCTTTGAATTGCTGATAAGATAATGGGTGAGAAATCATAAGTGTTTTACCGTTGTTACTAATTTAGATTTAAGTATATAACAACGGTAAAACCTTTTCAACTAGCTATTAGTCAATATCCTTACTGTTTCATCTACACTTGTAGCGATGTAAACTTTAACACCATGATCAGAAAATATTTGATGCACTTTAGACTGTAGCGGCGTTGCTGTTTTACTCGGTTGCTTAAATTCGATATAGATAGTTAAACCATCTTTAATAAACGCTCTATCTGGCAAACCTTTGTTTAACTGGCTCAAAACTTTAAAACTATACCAACCTAATTTTTTAGCGGCTTTCACGCTGTCTTTTTCAATTTTACTTTCTAACATCTTTAAGCACCTTTTCCCACTTGTAACCACGATGAGACCCTTTATAACCATTAACACAACTGTATATACCCTGTCTACGGTATGTAGGGTTTGCACTAGTTATCTCTCGGATACTTGCCCAAGTTTTAATGTGATTACATTCCATATCCATTTGTATATAATTATATTTAGATGAGTTTAGAGATTGTTTAGTCATTATTTTATCAATCTCATTTTGGGTATAGTTTGCCCACCTATCCGAACTTTTTTTACCATGTTCAGCATTGTAAACGTGCTGATAAACTCCCTTTTTATGATTAGCAATTACTTTTTCAGATAGGTTTTGTTTTTGCTCATCAGTCCATTTGTTACCGTAATTGGCGTTAAGTTCACCCTTGGAGTTATCACTCATCTTTTTTCTAACTTCTGACCTAATGTCGCATGATGTTGAGCTATCACGTTTTAGATTATAGCCATAATTAGGATCGTTGGTTTTAAACTCATCCATATAAAACACTTCCAAATCGGATAACAGCGACTCGTCAAGTGTGTGAATAGTTTCAAGGATTTCAAATCTAAAGGCGTCAATGCCGTATTTAGATACAGCATTGCGTAAATGGCTTGATGTGGTTTTGGGATTAAGCTTTTTCATGGAATATTTATGTTGGTAGAATCTGCGCTTTATATTCTTAGATTTACCAACATAACGCTTACCATTAACGCTATTGGTTATTGAATATATTCCGATCATGTTGGGGGACTCCTATTTAATGTCCCCCTTCATTGTACCCCAACTTGCTTAATAATTCCAAGGATTCTTTAATATACCAACCATAATCAATATCGTTAGGGAGCGTGTCTGGTAAATTCATTAGAGGTTTGCAACCGTCAGAAGTTGGTACTTTGTTGCCGTTTTTTTTTGTAAGTTAAACCTTTACCGCGCAATGAGTGGTAAAACCTAACAGCTTTACCCAAGTTTTCACCATCGTATATTGCTCCGCCAGTCACCTGCCTAACTGCTACAAATTGGGTAATATCAGAACAACTCATTATAGTATGCTCGATATTTACACCTGATACTAAGTAGCTTTTAACTGCACGTATACAAATATTATTGTTAGGATTTTTCATAAGTCCACCGCTAGCATAAGCACCCTTACCCTTAATGCTTTTGTCGGTTTTTATAGCGCAATAACTGTTAACATCACGGCTGTAAATGGCTTTATAAAAGGTTTCTTCTAACGTGTAGCCGCTAATTAGCTCGAAGTTAAATAGAGCTTGGCCAACGTCGCTGTAAATTGACTTATTACAGTGGATCACAATACCGTCAGTATTAGCACTAACAACTTTAGCCCCAAGTGCAGTGACAGCTTCGATTAGCATGAATAAGCATAACTGCCCCGTTACCGTTGTTTGTATAAGTAAGTTAGGGCTATATAGCGTACTGTATTTACTACCCAGCTTACCAAAGCTACCATTGATTGATATTTTAAGGCTGTCAGCGGTTGATTTATCACCAGTTCGCTTAGCTTCAATACGCTTTTGAACAATGTCGTTATACACCTTTAAAAAGCCTTCACCAAGATGTTCAGGGTAAAATTGTTCGCCAAGTATAATAAACGGGTAATAACTGGCAAAATCGGCTTCATATAAAAAGTCATCGTCCCCACACTCAACAACCTGTGATTTTTCTTGTGAGTGTAAACCACCTATACCAAATTTATATTTAGCCCCGTCAAAATCTATGGCCTTATTGAGTGTTTTTGGTAGTTTAACTTGTCCACTTTCCTGCACTACAAATTCAGCATCAATTACAGTGCAGAACATTTCTTTTAACTTATCACTTTTAAACTTTATAAATGATGGGGGTTTGTATTTAAACACCGTACCTTCATCAATCGGGTTTTTACCTACGTCAACACCAATGTTTCTAAGCTCTGAATTAAGAACAGCCTCAGCTATCTGTGCATCTGATTTAGAGCGCAAATCAATACCGTATAGCTCGCTCATTTCAACCCTAAGTTTTAAAGGCTTTTCAAGAGCTTTAAATAAATCAATCGTAGTGTCTAAATCATTAATGCAGTAAGAGCGCATTAACGGTCGCAATTCAGGCGTGATTGATTCATCTGGATCAATTGGAAGGTCTTGCAGCTTTTTAGAGTGTAATCTACCACCGTATATTTTTAAGCTAGCTGCCCCTGGCGCAACCTGTATCAAATCGATGTGATCCCATTCTTTAGGAATAAATAATTTATGTTCACGGCAAACAGTCCAAATAGCTTTACCGCTAAGTATTATTTTATCACTCAATTTCTTTAGGTTTTCATTAGACCAACCTTTTAAAGCGGCCGTAATCATTGCCAAGTCGTAACCGTTACCATTAAAGCTAACAGTAAGGTTGTTATTCATTATTTTAGTAATTGATTGGCGGTCAAGTGGATGACCTTCATAGAGTTCAAACTCTCTAACTTTATTAGTACGGACGCACTTTAGGGATAAAAGCCAGTAGTCTTTATAACATTCGGTATCAAGCACCTTTACATTATTCATATTATTACCTGTAGTGGAGTAGCCACATAATAAAAAGCCTAGCGGTTAAACTAGGCTTTGGGTCAAAGATTATTGGAGATTAAAAATCGTCTTCAAACTCGTCAAATTCGTCGGTAACATCAATATCACCAGAACCAAACGCATCGCCATCAGCATAGAATTGAATTCCGAACAAATTACTGTTTGCACGTTTTCCAAAATCGTTTGACTGAATCCAAATATCAACAATGGCGTTAACGTAACAACCCGCGTAAGGCTTACCGTCGTCTTCAACAAGTGGTGATTTATCACGGTCGATTAAAGTAGGGCGCTTATTTGTTGACGCCTTAAAAGCCATGTGACCTTCATAACCATCATACTCAAAGTCGTCACCGTCTTTAAGACAATATTTATCTTTAGGAACTTTTACTTTAGCTTCTTTTATTGCTTCATCAATAGCGCTTTGTAGCTTTTCAATTTGATCGGCTTGCGTCTTTTTGTTTAATAAAAACGTAGCTTCGAACTTACCTTCAACGCCTTGGAATGTTGCGCGTTTGAAAATGTTAGGAAAAGAAAGACGAACATTAGATAATTTGATTTTAGACATTTGTTTTATACCTTATAGTATTTAAAAGTTGTATTGTCTCAAAGGACAATACGAATATTAGTTAATATATTCTTAACTGTAAAGTGTTATTTTCATATTTCTTGAAATAAATCTGATACGTCACCGATTGCAGGACGTTTATCCGACTCTGGCGCTAACGTTGGTTTACCTTCTGGTTTAATTATTAAGTTTGATATTAAGTCTTTATCCTTTTTACCTAATAGCTTTTCGGCCTGTGGTGCGCTTATTAGCTTTTTAGTAAATATTTCATCTTCACTTTTAGCAGTTAACAACACCTTTTGAGCTTCTTCCTCATTAGACCATTTGCGTACGCTACGACCTTCAACGAGTTTAAACCCTGCGAATTTACCACCATCAAGCAATAATGCAGTAACTGATTGTTCAACGCTTTTTAACCATGATTCAATTAGAGGTCTATTCTCAATTACTAGGCGTTTTTGTTCTTTGATTAATGACTCTGGATCATCTAATGCGCTTAAGTCGTCAAACTCAGCCATGATGATATTTTGCGTGTAGTTCATTAGCGCTTTACAGTCACCTTTAGCCTTGCACCATAAACACTGTTTATCACCTGGTACACGTTCAGCATCTTTACTTAGCGCTAAATCCGCCTGTAGCTTTACCCATTCACCCCACTTGAGCAAATCCCTTAAGCTAATCTCAAACTGGCTAAAATTGCCTATACGGGGCTGGTATATATCAACTATGAATCTATCTTGACCGTCTAGCAGATAACCAAAATCATTATAGACACCGAGCGCGTATAACATGCCTTGTGAATTGTTCTCAGCATAGACAGGAACACCTTTCCCGTACTTTAGATCTATTATTCTTACCGTTGTTTCACCGATGACAATAGAGTCAGAAGTACCGAACCCATCAGGAACCCAAGGGCTAAAATCTACTTGTTGTTCTGGTAACAATTCACCTTCAAACGATAATACATAATCAACGTACCCTTGAACATGCTCAACCATTTCTTGATCAACTTCGACACCATCAACAACTTGACCTAAAAAGCTATCGGCTGTTAATTGGTTACGCAAACAACGGTCTGCAACCTCATGGGCACACGTACCCTCTTGTGCAGCGCTTGAACTGGTATTAGGAAAGCTGTCCTCAGCAGCAACGCTGCCGGGACAATTTAACCAACGAGCTGAACCAGACGCGCTTAATTTAGCGTGTTTCATTGGCTAACCTTACTAGATGCTAATTTCAATAATGCAGGATAACCCGTATCAGGAAAACCCTCACCTGTAATCATATAGTCAAATTCTTGACTGATTACATTACTATTAAATGCTTCTTCAATCTCATCAGATACATCAAATACCATGTTACTATTAGTGGCAAAGGTAACAGTAT
>MDSY01014496.1_pt1 | contig 43879 bp, 25 predicted proteins | sample 811131 | NCBI WGS metagenome assembly MDSY01 (sample SAMN05326643, study PRJNA326480) | marine metagenome | isolation source: seawater | place: Atlantic Ocean: South West | collected 2010
AAAATAAATAAATATATTGGGTGAGATGTACAAAACTACGATCACCCTATCCCCACCGCGCACTTGCCTTTCACCCTGCCGTGAGGGCAAGGGACGCACTTCGAGCAGTTCCCTTTCCACTTGCCGTGGGGGCAGGGGTTGCACTGCGCGCATAAGCGTTTCACCTTCACGTGGGAGCAGCCGTTGCACACCTTGCAGCTGCTCTTTACCTTGCCGTGGGGGCAGGGGCTGCAGACCGCGCAGCTGTCTTCCCGCTTGCCGTGAGGGCAGGGGTTGCACACCGCGCAGTTTTACTTCTCCGTCCCGTGCGGGCATCGCTTTCGTGTTCTACCCATCGTTCGCGCGTCGTGATGTGCGGTCGTCCCGCGAAGACAGGGGACGTCGCTTCAAAGTTATGGGAAAAAACGAAAGAGTTTGTCTTTGCTTTTCACCGCATGCACAACGACGAGTTATAACTCAAGGAAAATTGAAAACCGACGTTTGGCGCACATTTTTGGCAAATTCCACGTTGTCAGTGCGCGGGAAGGCGATCGCACTCTCAGACGACGTCGAGCCGCGCTTCGTCCCAGCTCTCGGCACTACAAAAACCATGCCGCGCTCGAGTGATCGCTCTCCTGGCGGGTACTCCTCGCACAGAGGTACGCCGTCCAAGAAAGGCCCGCCGTCTGACCGCTCCTCGGAGTACGACAGCGACGAAGATGACGGACCGACTGTGTTCGGTACCATTCTGCGGACTTTGATGGCGGGCGGTGCGGTGGTGGCCATCGCAGTGCTGGTACGTCCGTCTAATCAATCGTACACGTCTAGTGTGCATACCCTTCTCACTTGGCTGAAGCACATCTTGGCCGGTATTGTATACGGCATTCAGTCAGGCGCTTTTGCACCGCATGGCGGACACCGCACGATCGCGAAATGTTCCCGCGTGTTCTCGACACAACTGTTTTTTTTCATCGAGCATCTCTGACCCATCGTACGCCCTCCGCTGACCCATCAATGCCCTCCCTCAACCCTATCAACCTCAACAGGCTAAGATCGAGCGCGACCAACGAAACGGCATCGTCCCCCCCGCGTACGCTAGACGGACGTACCCCAGCTACACGACCCGGAAACCCAGTGGGGGTCAATCTGCTGGAGGAAACTCTTCTACTTCTAATAAATCACCATCAGGCTCCGGCGGTTCGTACCAGGTCCAGGAGGGCGACACGTTGTACGGGATAGCGGTGAACCATGGCGTTGACCCTGATACGCTCAGCGCGATGAACCCGGAGTTAGCTGGACGGGCGCACGCCATTCAGGTGGGAGAGTACGTGAGGGTGCCGAGGAAATAATGAGGACGAGTTAAGAGCGCGAGACGAGAAATGCAATTCATGGAAGTATAAGTCACGCGTGCTCCATATACCTGATGAATTCATTAAAAGAATGCACACACAGCTGTGTCCTTCGCCGTTTCTTTCAGTTATAACTCATCCATTACAGCTTAAACGTTTCGAACGCAGGTTGGTCGAACAGTTGCTCTTTGTCGACGGCCGAAAGCACCTTCCCGTTCGCCGCGTCTTTCAAAACACACTTCACCACAAGCGACGCGACGTCCGCTCTGTGAATCGCCCCGCAGATCGACGTGTCCTCCGTCAACACCGCTGTACCCGTGGCGGCTTCAGTTTTCAAACCGCCGGGGCGGACGATCACGAAGGGCATACCAACCTCCGCGCACAACTCCTTCAGCCTGTCTTCAGCCTTCACCTTTTCCTCGAGCACGGGCTTCAACGCTTCATACACCTGGGGGGGCGGGGCGTTCTTTGAGTCCCCAGTGCCGATAGACGTAACAAGCACGAACTTTGGCATCCTCCCCTGTTCCTTCCCCTTCGCCACCGCGGCTTCGATGAGCTTGATGTTGCCGACGGAATCCGCTTCGGGCTGCGCGGGTGTGCCGCCGATTGTGGAAACCACAGCATCGTACTCCTCCACCATGTCGTAAGCCTTCTTAACGTCCTTGTCGACCAACGCGTCGCCCTTTGACAGAAACGCACCCATCTTCTCAATCTCAGCTCTGTCATCGTTCTTGCGTTGGAGGACAGTTACCCAGGTACCGGCGTCCTTCAACTGGCGCACCACGTCCATGGCGACGCCGCTGCCGCCCGCGACGAGCACGGAGATGTTGTCGGGCTCCAAATCCGCTTTGGCTTGGGTGCGGATTGCTTTGCGGACCGGGGTCGCCTTGGCTTTCAGGGCACGCGTGGAGGTGCGCGCCTTGAAGGACATTGGGGAGACAGCTGTGGGTGGGGAGAGAAGGGATAGGGAAGGGTCAGCATGTGGGTGCAAAGGTTTTTTTGGGGCACCGGTCGATTGGATGTTGCCGAAAACACAATCGGACGATCGTCTGTGCTTTCAATCCGATGCGCATCTGATTCGCAGTGCGCTCTGTGTTTAAGAGATCGACTCGATTAAGCCTGGATTAAAAACTCTCAACGTACCGTTCATGCTCACGGTGAAGGCGGCCATGGTGACAAAGGTGGTATTCGGCGAGCCGGGAGGCGTCGTCGAGTGTGCCTGAGAACTGTTTTCAACAGAAGAAGGGCGATTTTAACGATAGCGCCAAGTGTCACCGTTGGAACCGCTTCTGGACGAATGAAATCCTTGGAAAAATCGAGAACCGGATCGAGCGAGGACAGGAGACACAGTCTTGATAGTCTGGATAAAGTGGAAATGAGAGAGAGATCTCCCTTTTTTTCGATGCGAGTGAGTTTTTGACTTTTTGCCGCGAAACGAAATTTTATCAGGCAAATAAATGTAGGAAGCCAAGTAGTATATATCATATTGCAAAACACTCTCACCAAACCCAATCAGTGCACCCTCGTGACCCGCCTCCCTTCCGCCCTCTCCTGAATCTCCCCCCGCTGCGACATGATCATAAGCGCGCGCATCACAGCCCATTCGTTGACGCCAAGCCGGGCTAAATCCTCCGCTAAATGTCGTTTACTCGCCGTGGCGCCAATTGCCAGTTTCTGCTTAATCTGAGTTTCAACCAATGTGAGCTCTTCTCTTTGCTCAGGCGTGAGCACCACCATCTCCGCCGCCCCCGACCGCGCCGCGTCAATCGTGGACACCTCGAAAAGTCGCAACGCCTCTTGGACGTGCTCTTCGCTGACTTGAGATTGGAGGCACATCTTCGCCAAAGACTCGCTAACCCGCGTAATAGCTTCTAATTGACGCACCGTGATCGGAACAGCGGGCGCACCTCCTTTCTTCGCCCTTTCGCGCATTTCTTGCCTGTATCTGACGTATTGGTCCTCCAAAAGTTTCGCACTCTTCGGTTGCAACCTCGGACTACACGTCGCTCTGCAATATTCAACATACCGCTTCAGAAACTTCTGTTCACGTTCCCGTTCCGGGTTGACATCTTTGCCCCCCGAGCCGTTTCCCACGCCCGAGCCGTTCCCGTCGTTCTCCCCCGCGCCAGCGTGTATGGCTAACACGTGATCAGCAATCTGCAAATCCCGTTCGTACAGCCGCTCATCTCGCACGATGAAAATCAAATCGAAGCGGGAAAGAATCGTGGTTTGGAGGTCGATGTTTTCCTGCGCGGATTTGAGGTCATCATAGCGGCCGCTCGGAGGGTTCGCAGCGGCCAAAACAGCCGCTCGGCTGTTCAAAACCGTGGTGATCCCCGCCTTGGCGATGGAAATTGTCTGCTGCTCCATGGCTTCGTGGATCGCGACTCTGTCTTCGTCACTGTGAAAGAAAAGAAAAAGGTCAGTCTCGTGTGAAGCGCAGTCGGGTGTGATGTTCTTCGTGCAGGGATTGAAGGAAACCCAAACGGGATGGTGAGGAATCCTCACAGGATGTTGTGAAAAACCAACCACGTGGTACATGACGCACGCGTTAAAATGCGAGCAGGATTTTTGGGACTTACCGCATTTTGTCAAACTCGTCGATGCACACGCACCCGCCGTCCGCCAGGACCATCGCTCCGCCCTCTAAATAAAACTCGCCATCCGCGTTTCGAACGACAGAGGCGGTGAGACCCGCGGCTGATGAGCCCTTGCCTGACGTGTAGACACAGATAGGGGCTGTTTTTTCCACAAATTTTAGAAATTGGGACTTCGCAGTGGACGGGTCGCCCATAAGCAACACGTTCACGTCGCCTCGCAGCCGCGCGCCGTCTTGCGTAGTCTTTCTCGCGCCCGAAAACAACAAAGTAGCCACGGCGGCTTTGATGTCGTCAGATCCGAAAATAGCAGGCGCGATTCTTGCGCGAATATCCCCGATAACCTCTCTGAATGGTCTAGCTGCGAACCTTTTAAACTCAGCATGTTCACTATCAGAAAAGTGCGCGTCCCCGCGAGCGCCCTCTGTCTCTTCCACCAACCCCGCGACGTTCAAATACGGCTGCGAAACCTGGCTACTTCCGCCTCTGCCTTTCTTATCCCCCCCCCCGATTGTAACAGATAAACACCCATCACTTTGACTCGCGTCCCAGGGACGATCTTGTGCACCACGTTGCGTTCTACGACTAACGTGACGTTCCTGGGAATCTCACCAGGCGGAACGTCCTCTGGATTCTCTTGCATTTTCAAAACCTGCTGATCCATGAATTTGCTCTTGTCGGGCATCATGACAAACGGATCCAACCCGCACCCGCCTTCGGATGATAACTCGGGATTCGCGGAAGCTTGGTCACAGGTCCTTGGGATCAGTGAGCCGTAACCTGAAAACCCGGCACCAGCGGTGAGCATCTTGATCCCTCGGCAGGTTTTGCACTGAATCGCCATCTTTGTTGCTTTTGATTTTGCGCGAGAGGCTGCGATGACGATACCTTGCACACACACCAACCTACTCACGTCTTTAGATGATAGTCCCCTCAATGCTCTTGGCGTCTCATCTGATTTCAAGTGCACCTGGATCTGAAACTCGTTGAAGTTGTCTTTTGACCCTCCGATGCCGTTCACGACGTCGTCTTGCTGCGGGTTTACGTTCCGCGCGTGGCGAAGCGACTCAACCGTAGCGACGCACGCGGATTCCAACACAGGGACGTAAATCTCAGGCCGCGCCCTCAACTCTTTCGCCAAATCGGAATCGTGTGCGATGACGTCGTCCAGGAGCACGGTGAGTTCCTTCGGGGGCTGGTCCTGGTCCAAGGCGTCTCGGTAGGCGAGTTGGCCATCAGGGAACTCAGAGCTCGGCGCGCCTCGAAAGTTTCTTAGGAAATCTAAAAACTTTCGCTTGGCTTGGCCGGGAGTGATGCCCGCCGCCGCATCCCGCGCCTCAGCGTCCTGGCCCTGGTCCGTGTAGTACACGTTACCCTCGTCCCAGCCGGACATTGAGAGGTACGTAAGAGAGTACTCAAAGCCTCTGCGTCTCACCCGCCTCGAGCAATGGCAGTGAGATCTGTGTGGCCGAGTTTTAAGTGGTGTTGGTGTGCCTACCTTATTCAAAAATTGGCAAAATAAATCGCCAATTAACTTCTGAATAACTCAAGAACTTTGCCTAATTAAATTGGCCGAGAATAATTTCAGCCGTTTGCTTTTCCGTTGGTGACTTTTTTTATCGGGATGCATCACAGGCTCCTCCACAGTGCGTCGCGCGTCCACTGACATTTTCACGATGTCTTACGGCGGCGGCTACGGCGGCTACGGCACCGGCGCCGGGTCCCCGAACAACCGCCCAAGGGGCGTGGGGAGTTTCAACCCGAATGAGATGGGCACGAGCTACGGCGGAAATTCGCCGCCTGGTGGGTACGGCCAACATCCACAGTTCACCGGACGACCTGGAGGCGCGTTCAACGTGCAAGATGCATCGGGTGGCCGACCGGGGTCCGGCGGTGGCGGGTACGGTGACCCTGTTACAGGTGGGTTCAAGCGAAGCGCGCCTATGATCAGTGGGGGACAACAGCAGTACGGTGGCGGTGGGTACGGCGGGTATGCTGGAGCACCACGCGGTGCTGATGAGCTCCCGCCTCGAGGGGCGTTACCCCCGAGGGACGGCTACGCAGGCGGAGGGGGGGGGTACGAACGACGTGACCCGGGGTACGGAGGGGGGACGCAAAGAGCAGGAGGCTACGGAGGAGGCAGTAACCCGGGTGGGATCGAACGAAGCCAAGGAATGGGAGGCGGTGGATACGAACGGAACCAAGGAGGTGTGCAGATGGGTCAACAGATGCAACCTCCATCAAACGACCCTACCCAACCCCAGGGCAGCACGTTCAGCCTCGCGAGTGCGGCGACGAGTGGCACTTCGACTCCAGGAGGGTCACGTTTGCCGTCGACATTCGTCAACCCCCAGCGCGAGTTGCCGTTGGTGCAAAATCCGGTTGATGTAAACGCTCCGAGGCCGACGTTTTCGCTCGCCAATTACGGCATCACGGGGGACAACCAATCCGCGCACGTTCGTTCGCGGGCCGGGTCTGGGGCGAGCTCACCGCAAAAGTCACCTGGAGGGTCGCCACCTGGAGCGGGAGGGCCGGGGGATGTCAGGGCGGGCTCGGCCAGACCTATGTACATAGGAGCGGACTTCCCAGCTAAATCTAATGAAGTTCCGGGTCCGTCGCCCGCGTCCGCGACGTTCGCGCACGCGTCTACCCTGGTCCAGCGTCGGCTAGCCCAGAACGCGGCGAACGTGTTGGCGGGTACGCAAGGGGCTGGGGTGATTGATGGTGGAGCACCTCCGGGTGATGGTGTTAGCATAAATGCACCACCGAATGCTCCTACGGGCACGACTACAGGCGGCGCGCAATTCAACGCGGCGCGCAGACAGCAAGCGGTCGCCCAATCCAACAAGTTTGACACCCAAAGGAGCTTCACCGCTGCTAATTTAAAACGCCCTTTGTTAAGTTCCGCGACGCTTCAGCTTCACCTGTGGATAGGCAGTTTGTTTACCGGAACATTCATAATAACCTGTTTGTTGATTTTAATCTGGAAGGGGTGCAGGTTACCGTACCCCAGTTTATACGGAGACCAGAGTTACTGGGACCTCGATATCACGGCGCTCGCTGTCTACACGCTATTGGAACCTTTAAGGATAACCCTAGGCCAGATCGCGAACAAAGCGTTAAAAGCAAGATTGATGTACTTATCGATCCTATTAGCCGGCCCTGGTTTCTGCCTTCATGCCTACTACGCCTGGGGCCAAACCTACGCGTTGAAAATCGACGTGTTTCTCAACGTCTGTGGAATGTGCTTCATTGGCGCACAAGTTTCTCTTTCACTTTTTATCGTAGGCGCCTTCCCGGGAGGGTTAGTCGGCGGTCTGTTTGGGAATACTGGACGTACAGGCAGTAACGCGTCAGGTAGGCAAAATCCGTCCCCGATAGTATCAGCGCAACAACGGTTCGGGGGGTTCAGGATGCAGTGAAGGGGGGTAGGTGGGTCATGATGTAGATGTGAGAGGACCGCCATCACTTGTGAAAAAACTAAATTATCTTTCGCCGCCGTCCGAACTCTGGGAACTCTTGCTTTTGTGTATGTCTCTTTACCCATACAACCACACCCCTCAAACTACGCCAGGTAGTTGTAAACCTGCGGGTCGTTCCGGTCGCGCTCTAAATATTCCCGCTCGATTAGTGATTCGATTCGCTTTTTCAAGTCGCTAGGTTTTGCCGGGAATTGAATTTGCGAAAAGACTTCGCCAGTGAGCAATTGGTGTGACAAGGTTTTCCGCGTTTTCATTATCCGCACGACACAAGCATCGATCTGGTACTGTCGGTCTTGTGCCACGTTTTCGTGCACCACATCCACCTCTTCTTTGGTTTCCTTCAGTTGGATTGAATTAATTTTAACCCGGAAGAGACGTTCGGAGAAGGTATCGTTTACTTGGAACGTGTCATCATCCTCTACTTCCCGTCCTTTAGGCGTTTTGGTCAGAACTCTTACCTTACCGCAAGCCAAACTCTGTAAAGTCCTTCTTAGCTCGTTATCCTCCATACCAGTTGATTCTTTTATGTCAGTAGTAGCTAAAGTAGCGCCATCCTTAAGGTCGTTGAACAGCAACAAAACGGCGGCTTGAAACGTACTGGTCATCAACTCTTTTTCGCCTTTGGGGAATTTGGCTTTTAGCACGCAGTGGCCCAAGCCGTTTAACCAAGCTAACTTTCTGCCACTGTGTTTGCTTAAGTAGAACTCAGTAAAGTCGTTGCGTAATTGCTCTAGTTCTTTCGGTAAGTTTAATTGAACTGCGTTGTACGTGGGCCACAAGCCGGCGGTTAACACGTTGACGTACGCTTCAGGAGAGGTAGAAGTAGTATTTAGTCCAGCACTTTTACCCTCACCCTTATTACCCTTTTTCTCCTCAAACCCCCTCATAACGTCCCTGGAAATCTCGACATCCTTGAACATCCCCTCCAGCTTCGCAGTGAACTGCGCGCCGCACTCTTGCTTTAACTTACCGATCATCGATTTTTCACTGTCAATAGAGGCGGATTTTCCTAGCAACAACCTCTTGGCTAAATCCTTCTTATAAAACGCCTCGAAAACGTCTTTGCCGTGCACGTGTCGGAAAATAGTTAAGGCGCCGTCTAAACTGGACTCGGTGGAGTTAATTTCAGAAGTCGTATCAGAATGGTTGCCCATAGAACCCCCGGTGCCTTTCATCTGCGCGTCGATGAACTTCGCCAACAACTCAGCCGGGCGGTTTTGCGTGGCGTTTATAAAGTGCTCGAAGGATTCGCGAGTGGCCGCTATAAATTGCTCGTTACTCTCAAACGCGTCTATGAGTAAACAGTCTGTTTGCGCTTTTAAAGATAGGCACCTTTGGACCATGTCCTTCTCGCGTGTCGTGTCCTTGACAATTTCCAACCCGATCTCGCGTAACGCGTTCGAGTAGGATTTCTTCACGAGCTGGACGAACTTTTGGGATCCGTGCGAGGGTGGTGTTTTTTCGTCCTTCGCGTTTCCAGTTCCAGTACCTTCTTCAGACTGTTTACCCACTGACGATGAGTTACCTCCTGCACCACTTACGCCAACCTCACCTCCACCCCCGCATCGCTTCGCGGCCAAATAGAACCGCTTAACATCCTCCACCTGGTTGTTTTTAAACGCGGCGGTGAACCCTTTATCGAGACACTGCGGGAGGTGATTTTCCAGTAAGTTTTGAGTCACGGCTTGGACCGCTGATCGTTTCGTGCTCACGTCTAACACAGCGTCGCACCTATCCGCCTCTTCCCCCAACCGCACTTCGCAGTGCTTCAGGTACTCGAACGGGGTCATCGAGTTATTGCTCCCTCCGAACAAGGAATCGCCCTCTTCCGAGTAGTGCGAAGTTAGATGCTTCAAAAATTTCGGCTCAAACTTTTCTGCATAAATTTTCAAACCAACAAACGCCCGCGTCACCCTTTTCAAAAGAAACCGATCCACAACCTCGCCGTTGCGTTCCTTTTTTATCATAAGAAGCAGGCCGGTGGTTATCACCGAGGTACAGTCGAATTGGTCATTTGAAGGCTTACCGGGGTCTTCTTTTCGTCCAGAAGCTCGAGCCGTGGCGGCATCAGCAATGCGCCGTCTGATCTCATCAGCAGATTCTTTCTCATCACCACCACCTACACCGTCCCAAGACTCCCCGAGCAGTTCATTCCGAAACAAGTGCGTGGAGACGTCCCATAAGCTCCGAGGGCCCTTCGGCATCGAAGAAACATACGCTTTATCCAAGTACAAAAATATCTTCTGCACCATCTTAATCGATTGCGTGTGTTCATTCCAACAAGAGTCGAACTTTTTCAAGAACGTTACTTCATCAGACACGGACGCGCTTTGCTTTAGTTTGGAGACTGACTGCGCTATACGCTCGGTGAGCTTGTTGTGAAGCCGGTCGAACAACTGCCCTGCTTTCTTGTAAATGCACACGTCCTCCACGGAACGGTACAAGGTTTCGTAGGACGGCGGGACGTTTGGTTTCTTGGCATCACTGTTTTCGGTTTTCGATGATGCACTCTTTCCCGATCCCTTCCCTCCAACACCGCCGGAGTTATTCGAACCCTCCAACGCACTCAAGTCGTGAATCGCATCGATCGCGTTACTCAAATGCACCCATGCTTCGTCTTCGAACCCGTCCGGGGGCCGGGGGGGGGCTTTTAGGGGCTTTATTACCAGTTTACGCGTGGGGGCGCCCGGTTTCCCACCAACTACTCGCGAGCCCAACATTTTTGTAGAGTGATGGGCACACCCACTCCGGTTGTCTCAACCCTTCGGCAGTCACACACCACGTCCGGGTTTCCACGTCTCGTCGATTCGTGCGTACTCGTGTGTCGCGTCGTGTCTCGCCTTGACGTGCGCTTCCAACACAGCGCGGGCGAGAGCGCGTCGCACTGACGATCTATCGGCTTGGAGATCTGAAAAGTAAAAGGGCGAGTTGAACGTTGGCGATGGGCACCAGAGACCAGAAACGTTTCTTCCGAGACTGTTTTCGTCAGGGGAACTACAAGTACGCGCGCTTGGACGAGTGCTTCTGGGCGTTCGCCACCCCAAGACGGGATGAGCCGCCCCACAAGCGCCGCGCTGAAAGGCAGAACCGCTGAAGAGGCGAACGTTAAAGTCATAGTGCGATGTCGGTGCGTGTTGGGGGGACTTATTTGGGTATTTCAATCGCGCCGAGATGGAAACGTCGTGACACGGACGTTTCAGTATTTTCGCATTCTCAACGGAGTCGGAGCCGTGGGTGGAACGCGTATGGGGTGACACCGCGTACGTGTCGTGTCACTCCACGACATGTCGCCACGCGCACGAAACGAACAGCACACTGAAGGACACACCTATGAGCATTCAGACTGACCGCTTTCCCCAACGTCTCATTTTCTATTCATCTCGTCACAGTCCTCCGAATGACGCCGAGCGCGCGTCGCGCGTTTCGCACGCGGTGACCACCAAATCATCCACCAACGAAATCACAATCACAATGGACCAAACGGCAGTGGTCAGCAGTGTTGCTAGTAGCGCTACGAACCATGAAACTCCAGTGAACACTGGTGCGTCGAAGACTTATAAATTCGATAAAGTGTTTGGGCCGGAGTCTTCGCAGCGCGATTTGTATGATGAATCGATTTCCCAACTAGTCGACGAATCCACCGAGGGCTTCAACTGCACGGTTTTCGCGTACGGGCAAACAGGCACCGGGAAGACGTTCACCATGGAAGGCAAGGGTAGTGGTGAAACAGACATCGCTGATGACTGCGGAATCGTCCCTCGTGCGTTGCGGCAAATTTTCAACAAGCTCGAAAATAAAAAAGGCGGCGAGTTCACGGTGAAGTGTATGTTCCTGGAGCTGTACAACGAGGAAATCACTGATCTGCTACACGAAGATGACTTGAGTGATGACCCAGGAACTAACGCAACTACGGGTACTGCGTCGATGCCTGCTTTGAAGAAATCCAGCTCCAACCAGCACCGGTTGATGGAAGGCAAGGATGGCGTTTCCGTGGACGGGTTGACTGAAGTGAACGTGGGTTCGGTGAGCGAAGCGTTGTCCTTCTGGCAGACGGGCGCTAAAAAAAGGAGAACAGCTGAAACCTTATGCAACAAAGTCAGTTCAAGATCGCACAGCGTGTTCACGATCACGGTAACTTCCAGGGAACCGTGTACGTCGCAAGAAGGCGAGGACCTTATTAAACACGGGAAGCTGCACTTAGTTGATTTAGCGGGGAGCGAGAACGTCGGGAAAAGCGGCGTCGCGGAAAAGGGCGCTACCAGTCGGAGCCGGGAAGCGGGAGAAATTAACAAGTCGCTGTTAACCCTAGGCAGGGTAATTACCGCATTAGTGGATAAACTCGCGCACGTACCTTACCGGGATAGCAAGTTGACACGGTTACTGCGAGACGCGCTTGGAGGTAAATCAAAAACCTGCATCGTCGCGACGATTGGACCTTCAGTTACTTCCGCTGAAGAGACGGTGGCTACCGCGGAGTACGCGTCACGCGCGCGGTCCGTGCGCTGCCGCCCCGAAGTCAACCGGAGGGTAACGAAAACAGCTTTAGTCAGGGAACTGCAGAAGGAGGTTGGAAAGCTGAAGCTCGACCTCGATGCGACGCGGAAAAAGAACGGCGTGTATCTATCAAACGAAACCTTCGAGGAACGCGAGAGGGAGTTTGAAAGTAAGAAAGCGGCGATTGACCGTTTAGAGGGAGAGTTGAAACAAGCGCTGGCAGAGTTGACCGAAATTTCTAACTTGTTTGAAACTGAAACTGAAAAGCTGAAGGGTGCTGAATCGAGACTCGGAGATGTCGAGGGTGAGCTGTCGACCATGAAGACTCAATCGGAGGAAGCTGCAAAGGAGTTGGCGGCGACCTCGGCGGAGGCGGAGACGCTGAAAAACCATGCAACCGAGCAAAAAGAAAAGCTCAAACTCGCTGAGTCGATGACTACGCAACTTTTTGATTGGCAACGCAAAACCAAGGTTGAGACGTTCAGCTTGTTCAACCACGCGGAGCGACAGCGCGCGCGAATCGAGAACGGCGTTTGCGAGAGTTTGAACCGTCAAAAAAGTGATAATGAATCTGCCGCGGAGCGGTTGCGGATAGCGGAGACTAACTTGCGGCTGGCGAGGGAAGCGAAAGAAGAGAAAAAGTTGGAACGCGAGGAGCGGATAAAGCAGCACAGAGCTTCTGTGTTTGAAGCCGCTTTTGGTGAAATACAAAAGGCGAAAGCCGTGGCGGTGAAAGCTTGCGACGACGCGATGGCGGTTTTAGTTTCGCTGAAGTCTGAAGTTTTGAGTGACGAAAACGAAAACGGCCTTGACGAGGACGTCGACTCCGCGTACGCAGAAGTCGCTGCTGCGGCTGAAGCGGCCCGAACCGCTTTAGCTCTAGCCGCGTCGGTGACTGTTCCCGAGGATACGCCCACTGGGGCTACGCCGACGCGGGGAACGTCGACTGCGCTTTCGTTGAAGACGCCCAAGTACTCGAGAAAGATAAGCGGCATCGCGTCGACCCCGGAGAGTATCGCGGCGCGGCCAAAGGTGTTGGACGCGAAAACCCCGAGCCTTCCCCGCGTTCCGCTTCGGAAGTTGGGGGATAATTTAGAAGAGACGTATACGCGAGAGCTTGGTGAAGTTTAGCTTTTAAGGAAAGTGTTTTCTACAATCAAATCACAATCAGTCCAGGCAGGGATACTGAACTATTGAAGTTACCCGTGGGTGTTCGGAGCTTTGGGGAAAAGGTCGCCCCTGTACACGGTGCGCACCCAGTTCACCGGCTCACGGTGACGTGGGCTCCATTGCTTCGTTGATGCTCGCTTTCTTTTCAAACTTGCAGCCGTTCGCAAGCGCCCATTTCATCACCTCGAAGCACGTTGTCTTGTCCCACGGGCATTAGTGTGCGCGTAGCCACAGCAGCACATCCTGACGTCCGCCTCGCGCCGCGTGCACACATATCTTGGACTTTAAATCTCTTGACTCTTTTTGAAACGTCTGCGCTGGTGTCTTTTTCTTTTGCAATCCAAAGAACTTCCCTCGCTGAGTTTTTGGCATCATCAGCTTGAGCGCGGGTAGGTCTTCGTTTAGCGCGGCTCGCCAAACATCCGACCTGTCACCGTGTTTTCTGTATATCGGTCGTCCTGTCGCGGCCACGATCTGGCGCATCTCACGACTCACCGCTCGAAGCTGCGCGAGATCCATCATACTCGGCAGGTTATCCTTTTCCTGGATCTGAGTGACGACATCTTGGGGAAGATCAAAGAAGGTTGTTTCACGAGCATCAATATGATCTTCAGCGGGTATGGAGGTCGTGGAGGTCGCGATATTACGCTCTGTGAGAGACTCAACGGCGTGCGCCGCGTTTGAAGCCATCACGGAGGCGTCGGGCGCGCCGGTCGTTGTGTGGCTTCGACGAGTTTTTCTCGGACGTTACGTCAGTTTTGCCAAAAGCCAGAAGGATCCTCTTCGATTCCCGCACATCCCCACAGCTTCACCAGTCTCGATTTCACGCAAACAATGCGCGTTTTGACGGTCTAATCGTTGAGTTATCGTGTACCCATAGACTAGAAAGACGTCGTTTGGCGGTGTCAGGAGAAGATCGCACCTCGTCTCCCGCCAAGACGACGCGCGCGTACCCCACACCGCGTGCCCCCGTCGTTGCGACAGTAACACACACAAGCCCCTGACGTGTGTGTAACTCAAGAAGTTAGGGTCTAACGGTACACACATCTCGTGGCGAGCACACCTCACCCGCCACCATGGGTGCTAAAACCAAAGAGCCCGAGCTCGGACATTTCGATTGCGTCCTGACCGAGAGCGGAACGACCCCAAAGGTGGGCAAGCTAGTCATCTTCAAGACTTCCCTACTGTTCAAAAGCGAGATGTTCGGCATGGACAAGGTGAGTATCGGCATTAAACGCAAGGATGTCGATGCCTTAGATGCGACGAGTTCGTTAACGCTGAAGATCCAGTATAAGAAAACAAAAAGCTTGGATTTGCAATTCACGAAATCGCAAAAGCCGTATGACTTAATAGTCGGAAGCTACAAGCTAACTAAAACGGAAAGGGACAACTTTGCTGTTAACGACAGAGCTAGAAAGGACCCCTCTAAAGGCAAGAAGAAACAATACGACGCCTCGGTTACTGGGCTGACTAGTTACGTGAAAGACACGGCGATGGATTACTACGAGAACGGTAATGAGAAACTAAAAGACGTTTTAAGGAACGCTAGTCGGTTAGGGGGGGTTAAAATACCCCCTACGCCGCGGTTACCTACGGTTGACTGTGAGGAAGTCGTGTCTAGATGCCTATTTGTCCGGGTTATCGGGGCTAAAGAGCTGTTGGCCATGGACAGCGGAGGTACTTCCGACCCTTTCGTTGTCGTGAGGTACCGCGGCCTAGAAGCGTCGTCGCGAGTCATTCCGTTGACGTTAGACCCCCACTGGGATGAGACTTTCCACTTCAACGCCCCCCCTGGTAAGGAAGAATTAGACGACACGGACGAAGTGGAACTCATGGTGTACGACAAGGACTTCGGAGGTCTCAACGATTTCATCGGGTACTGCAAGATCAACATGGCGGGGGTTAAAGTTTCTGACGGCGATCAACCGCCTAAAAGCTTCAAGAAAAAGAAAAGCCTCGAGGATGATAAATCAAATACTAAAACTGATACCAAGAAGTCCTCCAAGAAATCCAAGTTCTTGGACGAGAAGCAGGCCAAGCCGCCTAGCAGCGTCAATTTGGACACTTCCAACGACACAGTAGGAAGCTCTAAACGAAGACGCGAGTGGATCAAATTAGTGAACATGCCGAAAGATCACGAAGACGCGAAGTCGTTCGACCTGAACCACATGAAGGAGCGCTTGATGTTCTGGGAGGGCGAGCGGGCTATTAGTGGAGCCGTGGAAGTCGAAACCTGGGTCGGGAACAGACATGACGAAGCGTTTCGGATCGCGGGTGTGCCGTTGTTGAAGAAACCCGATTTAGACGCGGAGAAACAGTTAGCGCACTACGTGGATCCAGTCACCGCTTTGTTGAAGGTCGAAATTGTGAAAGGACGAAACATTCTCAACCTGGACGACGACGGCGGAAGCGACCCGTATTGCGAAGTTGCACTAGTCGACCCCAAGGGTGTTAAACCAGAGCAATCACAAGCCACGCACTACATTGACGATGCGATAAACCCGGAGTGGGACCGGGTGTTCAACTTCATTGTCTCTAAACCGTACGGGGACAATTTAGAACTAAGAGTGTACGACTACGATGGAGCTACTTCCTTTGACGACCTCATCGGTAAATGCATAATCCCGGTCTCCGAACTAAAGGTCTACAAGGGACTTAAAAACATGCCTGAAGAGCAGTGGATCACTCTTACGGATAAAGAGGGGTCTGACAAGAATGAAGCCGGCGAAGTGTACGGTGATATCCTAGTCAAAACCTATTTAGACGAGGAGTACTTCGAGCACCTTCACGGCGGAGACACCAACGGAGAAGTCGGACGGTTGGTCGTCGACGTCATCGGCGCGGACGGCTTGGAGTCCCCGGTAACAACCCACTGCATCGTGAAGTGCGGCCCGTACTGGACACGGACCCCGAACGTCGAATCTAGTGACAAACCAAGATGGAACCAACGTTTGCGGTACCCTGTGTTTGAACCTGGAGAGCGGGTCACGGTGGCGCTGTTCGAGGGAGACGCCGCGAACGCGAAATATTTAGGCCGAGTCAAGTTACAATTAAGCACCATGGAAGACGGCGTGCGGTACGCGTCAAAGTTCCAATTAATGACGCAAGACCCTAGCAGCGGCGAGGTAAAAAAGACATGTACGTTGGAGCTCGGGTTACAGTTCGACTACCACGCGGGTGGATCAAAAGTAGCTGCGAAATACATGGACCCTTTGTTACCCGAAAAGTGGTACCTGCAACCGATGAAGGACGAGGAGCGGGAAAAAGTGACGAAGGCGCAGAAAGAGATGTTGGTTTTGAAGTTAAAAAACGCATCGCCCCCGATTGGGGAGTTGGCGAGTAAACAATTATTAGAATTCAGTAAGCACGAGGTTAACATTGGGAGCATTAAGAGCTCTATTGCTCGGATTCAGCGGGTCGTGGCGGGGTTTGACGAGTTAAGTTTAGGGTTGACTTACGCCCTGAGTTGGAACAGTATACCAATCACCGCGTTGATGCAGTGCTGGATCGTGTATTTAGTGTATTACCCGAACATGTTCATGCCCACTGCTTTGCTAGCGACGGCGTTGTGGAGCCTCGCCCGGTTCCCTGGCAGGTACAACCGCGTATTAGAACGAGCTACCGCGGATGAGTGGCTATCGCAAGGCCTTCCCTTCGCCCCCCCAACCGAGGAGGAGGAAAGGCTAAAAAAAGAGCGAGAAGAAAAAGACAAACAAGAGGAAGAGGCTGAGCAGAAACGCTTGGAGGAGGAAGCCAAGGAAATCGAGGGCTTGTCGAAGGAAGAGAAGGAAGCCAAGGAGATGCAGGCTAAGATATTGGCGGATAAAAAAGCCGCGGCACAGAAGGCGGCGGCGGAGAAGGCGAAGGCGGAGGCGCCGAAAGAGACGTTTTCGTGGGAAAGTTTGAATCCGCTAGCGGCTCTTCAAAAACAAATGGACGAAGTGTTCGCGATGATCACGCTGTCGCAGGCTATTTTAGATGAAGCCGCTTCTGCGCTTGAACGGTTAGCAGGCATACTAAGCTGGGAAGAACCAAGGGTCACCGCTGGATTCCTTTGCATAATTTTAGTGCTCGCCTGGGCGTTGGTATACGTCGAGGTCGTGACCAAGTTTTTCGTCAAGGTGATCATCGGAATCGTCGTCAAGACGATTTTCACCATCGTATCCCCTAGCACAATAAAATTCGGCGTATCAGCAGGGATTCTGTTCGTCATGCGCCACCCCGCGATCCTCCCGGATGAGAAAACAAAAGCGTTGCAGGAAGCGAAGGCGCGAGCGCAGAGGGAGGCGCAACTGGCGCAGGAATTGGCAGAAGCGGACGGCGACGACGAGGTCGTGTTACCTCCTCCTCCTCCGCCGCCGCCGCCGCCAAGTGCCCCGCTAGCCCCGCTCAACGTTTTCTTCCGCATGCCCACGAACAGTGACAGGTTGCTGTGATTTGTGGTTTGTGATTTTAAGTGACTGTTTGCCGTGCGCAATTTTGGCCGCAGTTGGTGTGTCGGTTGGTATCTATTTTATATACATATTGTGCACAGTACGCTTGCGACGCGCTGACTCGTTTTGTTTCGTTTTCTTTTACATCATTAAGTTCTCTTGGTATCATCACAACTCGCCCGCACCGTTTGTGAAACCCCGCTGCACCTTGATGACATGCCGAATGTCGCCGCATACGAAGTGGGTCCTGGGCTTCCCCTTGATTTGCTCGCTGGCAGACGTTCGGCGGCGGAAATCAGGGCGTTCGCGGACGTGATGCGCGACGCGAACGGGGAGTACGGGCGTATAAACGAACTGGAGCCTGAAGAAGCGGCGATGCGCGGGTGCTTTGGCACGCTGCGGAGCCTACATCGGCGATGTAGTCTTATTTTTAACGTGGAATTGACCGGAGGAGTCGTGGAGTGCGGACACTTGGACGCTGAAGTGGATGCGCGCGGACGGTTGCCCTTGGAACATATTCTCGTGCTCAAACGCGGCAAGCGGCGGACACTTTGAGATGCTGAAGTGGCTGCACGGATGCCCGTTGGACGAGACGACATGCGCGGGGGCGGCGAATGGCGGGCACCTCGGTTTGCTGCAGTGGGTGCGCGTGAGCGGCTGTCCATGGCAAGAGTGGGCGGCGGTGGGTTGGCACTTCGAAGTGCTGAAGTGGTCGCGCGCGAACGGCGCACCGTGGAACGAGATGACGTGCGGGTGCGCAGCGGCGAAAGGGCACCTCGAGATGCTACAATGGGCACGCGCGAAAGGCTGCCCCTGGGACGAGAGGGCGTACCTGGAGGTGGCGCATAACGGACACCTCGAGGTGCTGCAGTGGGCCAAAAAGAACGGCGTGCCGTTTGACGAGATGGCGTGCAGACAGGCGTTGAGTGAAGTGCAGCTAAACAGAGATTCGATCCATGGGATGATGAAGGAAAGGGTAGGATTGTAAATCACTACTCTAGTTAGCTCGCCGTTCTGCAAGAAAAGAAACAACAAAACAGAAACTCGAAGGAGCGCGGTGTTTTTTACAGTAGCTATACAGTACCACTCGCGCCCGTCCGTCTATAATACATCTACACGTTGTCAGGAGAGGCGTCGCTCAAACCACCGGATGAGCCGGATTCCCGCCGCAACGCATCTGACGCCTCGCTCGCCCCACGGGCAGCCCTAGGCTCCCAACCTTCCGTAGTCCCCATAAAAGCCATGTTCGTGCCAACCAAACTCGTGTCCTGCGCCCATGGGTCCTCACCAGCTAGCGTAATGGTGACATGTGTCCCAATGATATCGTCAGAGTCATTGTGATTACCTGACTGATTGCCCATAGAACTAGTGTGTTCCGCGACGCTTCCCGTGAACTCGGTCCCCATCGCCATCATCCGATTCCGAACCAACTCATCATTCCGCCGCGCCTCCTCCGCCGCTCTGACAATCTGCTGTTCTACTTCCAACATTTTAGCTTTCCGCTCCGTCACCTCGCGCTCGTTCGTGATCGTTTTTGACGAACCGAAGGTGAAGCTCCCGCTCGGGTTCATCACCATCGCGCCGAACATGACGCCTCTTATTATGCTCCCGGCATACGTGCTTCCATCTTTGAACGATCCTTCCCTTGATTGCGAATGGCTCTGCCTCCCCGCCCTGGCGTTAACAATCCTCTCCCGGTGCGCCCACGGGTTGATCAGCTCATCTTCAGCTTCCCTTTGTGCTCTCAAAACCGCCGCCCGTCGGTTCCAGTAGGTGTGCACGATCGCCACGGCACACAAGCAGGCGAACAAAATCAACAGGAAACAGCCGAAGAAAAAGAATGACACCGCGCGTCGATCGCTGCTGTCGGTGTCCTCAACGTCGCCGCCCCTTCCCATGCTGGGCTGCGGGGTACTGGGCGGGGGCACCGTGTCTCGGGGGGCACGGTTCAGGGGCGTGGTAAAACGAGTGACGGCCACGCACACGTCCACAGCGCGGTCGTCAATGGCGCGTGACACGTAGACGACTTCAACTTCAACTGTTTTTGATTTTGTTTTCGACGCGAAAGATTCAGTATTTCTCGAAAAAACTCGACATCAACGAGTTATGACTAAAGGTTTTCTCTCGACTGATGACTCATGGCGATATTGTCCGCCGTGCCGATGGCGGCCGTCGGACTGTTTTGGACGACCTCTTGCTTGTCAAATTCTCTCGCCGCAAAGCACCTCTTCCGAAAAGCTCGTCAGGGTTTCTCCGATGGACCCATTGGGCGACGCGTTCCGTCGGCCCAGTCGGAGTGTCGATCCGATGGCGACCGACCACGGGGAGCTGGACTGGGGGTTCTCGCAAGTTTTCGGGGAACGGACGCCGGGGGAGGAGGTGCAAGATGGTACGTGCGGAGCAGTCACTAGTCACTACATCGTTTCGATCATCGGTTGTGTCGGGCGTGTTTTTCTCGCCTTCAGTCATCACACACAGCTGTTAGTCATTAGACCCTCCCTGACTAAATGCTCCGTGACTTCCCAGTGCACGCACACTGCGTGTGTGGATCGGCATGCGAAGCGTAGACCAAGATGTACACATCGAACGCACACGACCCAAATGCACATACGAGATGAGGACAAACACTGACCTCACCAAACCCCACCCCCTCGTTGTTACTGCTTTCTTTTTTATTAATGCTTCTCTTGTCCATTCAATTCCTTCCTACTCCCCTCACCGTAGCCGACATCATCAGCGCCGTGGAGTTCGACAAGAGCGGCGAGCACCTCGCTACCGGTGACCGGGGCGGCCGAGTAGTGTTGTTCGAACGTTTAAGACCCACGAAAACCAGTCTAGAACTAATGCGCGCGGAGCAGGAAAGAAAAAACGGAGAGTTAAATCAAACCAAAAAACCCGACCCCGTGGAGTACCGGTACCTAACCGAGTTCCAGTCGCACGAACCCGAGTTCGATTATTTGAAGAGTTTGGAGATTGAGGAGAAGATCAACACCTTGCGATGGTGTCACCAAGGGGCTAATAGCTCGCGATTTTTGATCTCCACGAACGACAAAACCATAAAGCTGTGGAAGGTTTTTGAAAAACAGCTGCAGTGCGTTTCGGATTTTAATTTGGGGGAAGACGTGAAGCGGAACGGAACTGGAGGTAACGCGGGTCAAATCAACGCTATAAAGCCTCCAGGCACGCCAGGTAAGGATTCAAGCGGGTTGGGAGGGTGTAATGACTCAAGCGGTTCTTTCTCTGGGTCGTTACGCATGCCGTCGTGCGTAGCGACTGATGTCGTCTTCAGCGCGCGCTGCCGGAAGCAGTTCGGAAACGCGCACGCGTACCACATCAACTCCTTGTCCGTTAACAGTGACTGCGAGACGTACATTTCCGCGGACGACTTGCGGATCAACTTGTGGCATTTAGAGCGCGAAAGCGACGCGTTCACTATAGTGGACATTAAACCCGAAAACATGGAGGACCTAACGGAAGTGATTACGTCCGCCGAGTTTCACCCGAGCCAGTGCAACTTGTTCGCGTATAGCTCAAGTAAAGGGTCCATTCGAGTCGCTGATATGCGGCAGAACGCTTTATGCCACAACCACGTGCAGATGTTCGACTCGCCTGAGTTGCCTGGGACGAAGAGTTTCTTCAGCGAGATCATCGCGAGTATAAGCGACATTAAATTTTCGCGAGACGGGCGGTTTTTGTTGAGTAGAGATTATCTCAACTTAAAATTATGGGACCTTCGCAACGAAAGCCAACCTGTGAACACGTTCCAGGTGCACGAGCACTTACGAAGTAAACTTTGCGACTTGTACGAAAGCGACGCGATTTTCGACAAGTTCCAGTGTTGTCCGAGTGGGGACGGGAGCCACGTGGCGACTGGAAGTTACGGAAACCAATTCCGATCCTTCGATTCCTCAACAGGCAACGCGGACACCTTCGAGGTCACGAAAGACCCTCAAAGGTTGAGAAGGGCTAATGTCAGCAGAAAGAGAGGGCTTTCAAGTGGGGGCAGCAGCTTATCCTCCTCACCGGCTGGCCGGGGAGGATTCTTATCATCCTCGCCTCGTTCTATGAGCAACCAGTCTAGCGCCTCGCAACTTTTAGGCGCCTCGGCGTCGCCGACGCAACCCGACTTCAACACCAAGATTCCGCACATGGCGTGGCACCCACAGGAGAACGTCGTGGCATGCGCCGCGAGCAACTCGCTGTATATATTCAACGCGTAGAGGGTTGCGTAGACATTTGCGTAGACATTAATGAGAGAGGGGGGGGTTGTTTGCAATATCGCATAATAAAAACTACTACTAACGTCTTCTCGCCAGCGCGTGTCGCGCCGCGCGCACTGCAGCGTGTGTAATGTCTGCGGCACGAAGAACGTCGGATTTCAATTTCTTTCGTTGTGTCGAGTCAAGCTCGGCAACCTTTCGGATTTCAAGCGCGCGCACGAAAGTTTCAACCTCAGCCAGTGTTTCGGCGTCGGTAAGACCGAGTCCGGATCCAAAACTTTCAGGTGAGAAAAATTTCGACGAGACTCGCGTGACGCTTTTAAGGTTTCTTGTTTGCCGGTAACTCCCCGCCGGCACTAACACGGCTTCGTTTTCACTTTGAGTAAATTCCCACGGGGTAGTTTGCCCGTACGAGTCTTGCTTCAACAGGTCCAAATCGCCACCGGTGAGGAAACGTAACGGTCGGTGCGCCAACGTCGAACCTCTGTGATCTAAAAAAGATTGCAAAGAATTGTTTGCGTCGCGGGGGAAGACGTGCCACTGCACTCCCGCTGATGTAGCCGTCACATGTTTGGAACCGCTATCCATGGAATACGCCAACAAATCCAACAAATCGTGTCCCTCGTTCCACAACCCGTCCCCCACGCTGTCGCCAAACCCAAGTTCGTCGTGGCGGCCGTAGGCTAGGTCGAGCGACGGGCAGAAGAACGGTGATACAGAAGTTTCGCTTGATACGCTTCGCCACACCTTTGAAAGAGAAACTTTCGAAGAAGAGTCTTTACGTTTGGCGTCCCCGTCGGCAGTACTCACGTCGTTCAACTCACCGGTCAGCTCACCGACCTCGCCGTCGAATGTAAACACGTTCAAAGGCGAATCCACCGGGTTTACGTATTCCTGGAAGGGCAGGGAGGGCAGAAGGGAGTGGAACGGGTTGGAAACTCCACTACTGTAATTAGTCTGTGACTTATTCGCAAGACGGTACATCGGCGAGTCCCCGAGCGCATCTGAGAACGTTCTCGAATCGTTGAACCCTCGAACGAAATCGTGGAAGGTCATGGCGACGTGTCGGTTGTTGGCATTGCGGCGACTCATGTCGGTCACGGGTAACATAGGGTCGCTTTTGCGGAAATCGTTTTCGGAGTCATCGTCGGCTGAAGCATTCAAAAATAAACAGCGCAACCTTTCAGGCGTCCACTGGTTCCCTTCAGACTGTTTACTCATATAACCATAACTCAACACGTCCCTCACCAGCACCGGGTGCCCACGAGTCCAGTGCCACTGAAAATGGGATAGCGCATCGGGTCTGGTGGGTTTCGGTGTGTTTGCATCTCCCGAGCTCTCTTCATCAAAGAGCTCCGCGACGCTCGGACACCACACTCCGTTCCGAATCGAAGGAGAGGATGGCGGAAGGTTGACACACCAGGGACAATCCGTGTGTCCATCGATCACTCCCGATTTCCGTTCCGACTGGAATCTTTCCAGCTGTTCGCGTAAGTCGTCACTTTCCAAAAGCGACGATTCAGACTGTTTGCCCATACAAAGCCCCATGGGCAATTCACAACTGACGCACAGAAGTTGCTCCGCTTTCAAAGTTGATTTTATCACGTCTGCGCGTTCATCGTTCGTGTGCGTAAACAGTCCCAGTCTCCGTTTTTTAAGCGGAAGAAAACAGCTTACGTCCCGTGATGAACCGACACGTTCCGTATCACCAACGCCAGGAAGGACCGCTAACGCGCTGGATGAGCCAATGTCGTTGGGACGTTTCAAGTGCTGGAAATTCGAAATTGGTGATTCGTGAGCCAAATTGATTCGGCTCGCCGGCATCGCGACGCGCCACGCGTGACTTTTCAAGTCGAACCCTCGCACGGCGTGACAGCACAGAACGCACAGCGAGGCTGGGATTTTCGACGAACACTGTTTGCCCATACACTGTCGGTATATTTCGTGGACGGATGTGCCGCACCCGGCGCACTTTTTTGCGGATACTTTATTATCAGACGAGGAATTCTTTTCAGTCATCACAGCCGTTCCCGTCGCTTTCTCTGCGTTTTTTTCCACCCGTACCGCATCCATCAAAGTCAAAACAGGCTTCGCAAGGACTTCAAGTAAATACTCGCGTAGTTGCGATTTGCGTGTTTCGGAAAGGGAGCCGGTAATGCCCGTGGGCGGTTTTGGTTTTCTCAGTCTTTCGTTTGGCTTTTCCTTCTTTTTTTCTTTTGGTGGTTTTGGCGCGGGCTTGGGTTTACCCGCACCTCCGCGAGGCGGCTTTCCAAGAGCTGCCGTTTCCATCGTTTCGGCATCAGGTGTACCTCGCTCGTGTTGTTCACCGTCGATTTCAGGTTCAGAGGTATCAGGCTCCCTTTCCATGGGCGCGCGCTCCTTCTTATTCTCAGCCTGGCTTTTTTCCTCCTTCACCTTGGGGGCCTCCACTGTTCTCGCGGCGCGCGAAGGGCGCGCCCGGCCAGTACCTCTCGCACCATCCTCCCCACCACCATCGCCGCCGGTATCCGTGTCTACGACCAACCCGTGCCTCCCGTTGATTCTGCATTTACTTTCAAGAGCAATAGCGTTCTTCGCCTCGTCGCCGACGTCGCGAAACACTTCAGCTAAGTGCTCCGATAACGACGCCGTTTTAAACGCTACTTGTATGTTATTCGTTTTCGTGTGCGCGCACATGGCGGAGGCAAAATCGGAAAGGTCTATCGACGCATCAGTAGTGATGTCCTTTGAAGCCTCCTTTGAAGCCTCCTTTGAAATCTGTCTCCGGCTATCAACCGCGGCGCGACAATTCACAACGGCGTTTTTAGAGAAATTGCCCATCAACCTAGACGCGTTTAGTCGCAAAGTTTCCTCGTCATCCTCATCGTGACCTTCTGAGTCATTGCCTGAGTCATTGCCTGAATCGCTGCATGGGTTATCCGCATTATCCTGTTCCAGCTGTTTCAGCCGTTTCTGTTTCGCCTCCACCGCGATTACCGACGCGCGCCGCCCTCCGCCGCCTACATTTTTGGCGTCGTCCTCTTCCAAAGCTTTTTTCGCGGCGGCGACGGCTTTTGCAAACCCCCCCGTCTTTTTACCCCCGCTCGATTTTTCCTTCAAGTGCTCAGCAAAGTCTAGAATCTTTGACAATGGAAGGCTCCCTAAATCGTTCGTTTCGTGGAAACGGACCATCACGCGTTCGTCGTCGCCCTTGGCAGTTGTAGCAACTGGTAATTCATTCGCGTGCAACACCGTAGCGGGCCACCACCGGTACCCCTCGACCTTGGCCCATACCTGCGTGCCAGGAGGCCACATCGGGTTACGTGTGTTCACGGAAGCCGGAAGCCGTTGCTGTGACCGATAAGCAATTGTGTAGTATCAGCGCTTGTGAACAATTGCTCCTAGGGTGTCGTGCGTCCTGCCTCGGGACACACACGAAGACGATCGAAGACGACAACGACCGATGAAGAAAGTTGACAACAAACACCTTGTCACTGTTTGCCCATACACAGCTCACCTGCGTACTTGGCACTGTGTCCCTAACCCTGAACCCTAAACCCTAAAAGATACTCCAGTGCCGCTCCGGGATCCGCCTCAGTACGCCACTCACAGTCCACGCCACCGCGCCAAAGACTCTGGCCATCGGAACGCGATGAAAAGTGTTAGGACTTTGAAAGCTGACAAGGATGCGTGCGACCAAGGGCAAGGGTTTCCCGCGATCAAATTCCATCCCCACCGATGACGTGATCGCGACTCCGGTCACCGTGGGCAGTTCATCGAAAGGTTGAAAGGAGGGCGATTTGGGGACCTGAAAAAATCTTCGCAGAGTGCTGTTGGTTCGCCGATCGAGCGGGCGCTCGTCATTGCTTCCCACGCGTCCGGTCGCTACCAAAAAATATCCCCACGATGCGCGAGATCGCCGAGATGTTCGTTCCCAAGTCCATGTACCACGTGGTGCCGGTGCGCATGATGCCCCCGGTGAAGACCCTGACCGGGCTCGCGGGCTGGGTAAGTGAAAAGCCTTTCATCCTTTCGAAGTCTGTACCGTGTCCTCAAGTCGCGTCGCCTCTCCCCCTCAATTCGCACCCTTTGAATTCCAACGCGATTGACTTGGGCACGTAACTGACACCACATCCACCTCCGATCACAGGGCGCTACCGCGGGGTTCGGTCTGTTCTGGATGATCGGCGACGACTCGTTCGCGTGGGCCAAGAGCGTGGTTGTAGGAGCGCCTGACGAAGAGTAAAAGAAGATTTTGAGTGTTTTTGTTATCAAGACGCACGTGTCATGTAAAGACGCTATGTAGCTAGTAGTGACTCGAACACCTCCTATCACAAGACTCCTACGTCATATCACTCCAAAAATCTCTACTCCCCTGGATACATCATCGCGCCTCGTCGTTGTTTCACACCATCCGCTGAAACTGCGGGGGCAACTCGCGCGCCATCACCCCCAGCGCGTCTCACTTCAGGAGACGAAGGCGTGTAGCCAGAGGTACTCATGTGCTGTCCCCCATCCGAACCACTCCCATGATTCAACCCATGCGCTGCTTTGCCTTCCTCCATGAGTTTGGTTAGAACCGCGACGATCGCGGGGACGACCCTCGTGGCCAGGAACATGATCCCAGGAACAAACCCCATCCGCATCGCGGTCTCCACGTCCATACGTTGATACACCGCCCTTAAAAACAACCCCAGCATCACCAACAACAACAGCGTAATGGGGTTCCTCAACAGCCAAAACGCTTCGTCCATCCCCGTGACGAGCAACGCGACGTACATCCAGGCGGGGGCGTTCTGATTGCCTCCTCGCTTCGCCGCGGCGCACGCGGCTTGCGCTTGGGAAATAGCATACTGCACGTCGCTCTCGAACCGTTTCCACGCTTCACGGCACTGCCCAGGGTCCAGCAGCACGTCGCTTACGTCCTCCCCAGCCCATTCAGTAGGGAATTTTCCTTTTTTCGTGACTGGAGTGTTGACGACGTCTCCGTTTTCGTCGGTATCCACCGCGTCCGGAACGAAAGCGTCGACGATTGAACTTTCGATGTTTGCGTGCGAACTCGCCGCGGCCTCGGCGGACTGTTTGCTCATAGACCCATCTCCTGATACATTTCGTAACCTGCACACGCTGACTAGTGCTAACACTCGAGCGGCTTCTAGTTGTGCGCTTCGGTTAACACTCGCCACGTTATCATTAGCTTTCCAAACCTTCGGTAACCCCCGGCTGTCTTTTGAAAACTTTTTCGAAAACGCGCTCTTCATTAAATTCGTGACGTTCGTGATACTAGTAGAGTCTCTTATTTTAGCATCAGCGGCTTCAAAGACTTTTGAATTAGCAGTTTCCGTCAATCCCTTGAGTTCCTCTTGAGTCAAGTCGTACTCGTTTAGGGTTGCCGTTACTTGAGTGACGTGCTTCTTGGTCTGCAACTCAACAGTGTCGTTGATGGTTTCCCATAAATCGTTCGACCCTTCATCTAAAGCATTTGTAATAGCACCGGTGATGGAACGCTCCATAGTCTTTTCAGAGGTTGTTATTATTTTCGTGATACCTTCCGTTCGTGCGGTGTTTAACAGTAGCGCGAGGTCCTTTTGGAAAGCTTCTGAGGTTGTTTCGACCGCCGCGACAACCGCGTCATCTTCAATAGAATTTTCAGAAGAATTATCGGGAGACGCGTCTTTCACCGCAGCGGACCACGATTCATCCGCGTCAGATTTCGACGAAGCGCTGACCTGCGCGAACCCGCCGGGACCTTTCCCCACGCTTCCTAAACTGCCCTGAACCTTCTTCAAAACGTGCCCCGAAACTTTTCGCAAACGGGTAAGAATCGCGGGGGAAAGCTTTTTGCGTAACTGCGTGATTAACTGTGTTTTCTTCGCACTCGCGATGTCTTTATCAAAGAACTTAGCCTCTTCACCGTACTTGGTCAACGCTTGATCGATGACGCTATGTATTTTCACCCCTAGTCCCACACTCCCTGACCCAGGATCCGAGGACTCCGCGGTTTCAACCAACCCTTTCACGGTGTTCTCGCTCATCAGCTGCTCCATAATTTCGTTTACGATTTCCTCGCACCGAACCGTCGCAACCATCACCCCATGTTTGGGAAGGTCAAGGTCCCGGTTCTCCTGGATAGCGCGCCAGGCTTCCCGTAGGGACACCGTGAGCCCAGACGCGGGGACGACAGGGGGGTTGATCGACGAGTTATCGGACCCAGAACTGTCGAAGAATTTAGATCTTAAACTTTCGCAACCCGCGAGAAAATTATCGTGCGCGTGTTCGTAATGGCTCAGCGCAACGAATTTCAAATCGAAGAAATCAGTGAAGACGCTGTCTACGTGGTGTTCCGGCTTCGTGATGCCGTCCCATATGCGTTTCAAGTCTTCCGTTAACGTCTGTAACAGCCGCTCTTCAGGCGTCCGGCTCTTGTCCCGTATGACGAACAGTAAAGTAGTCTTCTTCTCTGGGGAAAATAATTTCAAATTGACCTGGAACACCACCTTTAGCAACGGCTTCCCGCTCGCCACTTCTCTTCCTAAATCGTTACACCACATGTTGACCATCAGCACATCTGCGGACGCCATGGCGAACAGCGCGGTTTGCTTCTCGAACGCGGTGTCTTCCTCACCTCTTTCTCGTCCATCGGTGCCTTCTAAATCCATCACTAAGATTGGTTTTTGGGAATGCGGATTGGATGCATCGCTTCTGTTTGAATCTGGCTTTTTCGCTCGTGCCAACCACACCCCTCTGGTGGTCTGACTCCGCCCCCGTTCGTGGTCCATCTCGCGAAAATCAGTACCAAACACGTGGTTCATCAGTGTGGACTTACCGCTGCTCTGCGGGCCCATCACCGCCACGACGTTGTAGTGCCGGTTCCACTGATCCGCGCCGTTGTCGGTGAGGAATGCATGCAAACTTTGCTCCTCCAGCGTGCCATCCCCGGTCAGGAGCTGTAACGAGGCGGACATGGTGTGTGGGTATTTAGTCTACGGGAACACACGCCGCGGTTGGACGAGAACCACCAAGGATTTCGTTCCGAAGAACGTAACCCGCCGCGCGTCGACGTGTGCACAGATCTAGAAGGAAGGCGGAGAGGTTCGTTCGGTGAAAACGCCAGTGTGATGAAAAAGGAGACGTTGGAGATTTGGCAGGGCAAGTGACGAAATTTTCCTCACTACATGTCTCGCCTCGCAGTTAGTGTGTCTACCCATATAGTAATGTATGTACGATTATACTCCCATCCCCCCCTATATTTTCATGTCTACGCGCGCGTCGTCCCACGAATCACTCCAATCGCGCAGCGTATGGCCAATTAGTCATTAGTTTTCCTTAGCAGCGGCGTCCGCTTTCCGTCGTCTCTGCTTCGCGGCGGCTCCGTCTGAAACCCCCGCGGCGCCTTTCAGGTCATCCGCCGCGTTTTGATTAGCATTCTTCAGCGCCGGCACCGTCCGCGTCACCGTGCTCACCCCGTCCACAAACTTGGTACGGAAAATACAGTTCGCGTTGTTGAACATACCTTCCTTTAGACTGACAACGATGAATTGCGAGTACGGGAAATGCGCGCGGATCATTCTTCCGATGTTTTGCGTGTGCGAAAGATCCAAAGCGGCATCAACCTCGTCCAGGATGTAAATAGGCGCGGGCTTGAACAGCAGTAACGCCAGGATTAGGGACAACGCCAGTAGCGACCGCTGTCCTCCACTCAACTCAGTGAGACTTTCCTTCCACACGCCTCCGAACGCAACCTTGACTTCCAATCCCGCGAGGAATGATTCCCCTTCAGGCGGGTCCAATTTAGCGGAAGTGCTCGGCAACAAGGTCGAAAAGATACTCCCAAAGTCCGCGTTGACCTTCTCCCAGGTAACTTTCAGCGCCTCTTTCTTCTTCTCATCTAATTCATAGATCACGGCTTCGATTTTCGACCGGTCATTGAGAACAATTCTCCTTTTTTCTTGAAGCGCTTTGAATTCAGCCTCGGCTTTATCAAACATCGCGATGACCTTTTTGTTGATTCGCTTTGCCAAATTTTGTTGAATCTCTTCTTGCTTTTGGAGCTCTTTTATGGCCTTCACAGGGTCTTTTGACGTGAAGTCGTACTCCGTGTTGAGCTGGCCGAACCTGCTTTGTTCGCTCTCGATCCACGGGTGGTCCTCGAGTAAAGTTGACAGGTGTTGCTTTGATTCAGACGCGTCTTTCTCGGCGCGTAAAATTTTGTGCTCCAGCGCTTTCCTCGCCACAGCGTCGCTATCAGCTTCCTTCACAAGTTTCGCCTTCTTCGCAACCACTTGGCCAAACGCCTTTTGAACCTCCTTGGCCTCGGCTTTGCGCTTGTTTAATTGATCGGTGACACAAGTGAGCTGCTCTTGTCGTTCAACAACCATCCCCTCCATTTCCTTGAGTTCCGACTCAAGAACAGAAACAGCTTCATCCGCGGCGGCGATTGTCTCTTCGATCGACGCTCGCTCGGCGGCGGCGGTTTCGCGCTCAACAGCGGCGTCGTTCATTTCAGACTCCGCGTTTTTGATTTCAGCCCGAGCCTCGGCCAAGCTCTTCTTCGCCTCCGCGACTTGTTTCTTGGCTTGTTCAAGCCTCTGCTCCCTTTCGTTGGCGAACGCCTCAATCTCTTTTTTGAGGTCATTCGCTTTTTCAGTCAATTCAATCTTCGCCTCCTTCGACTCGGCGCCCTCTTCGGTCGCGACTTTCAACGCCTCTTCCAACTCCGTAACCTTCGCCACGAATTGCGCGGACTCGGAGTTTTGCAGCTTCTCCTTTGCGAGCTTCAACGCGTGTTCACACTGGTCCACGGACGCTTCCAGATTGCTCGCAGCCTTGGAGGAATTTTGAGCAGAGGTCAGAGCTTCTCGAGCCACGGCGTACTCATTCATCAACGCTTCCAAGTCGCTTTCGGCTTGTTGTAACGCGTGCAATTTCGCCAAAACAGACGCACCTCCACCTCGCGATCCTCCAGTCAGCAGCCCCCCAGGGTTCAACAAATCACCCTCAACAGTCACGCAGTTCGTCAGCACGATCTTGTCGAACGCCACCTGTCGGGCAGTTGACGTGTCTTTGCACACGAACGCTTTGCCGAAGACGTAGGACATGACATTTTTCACGTCGTCATCGTAAGTCACTAACGATAAAGCCAACTTCGCATCTCCATTGCTCACCTTCTGCGCAGCCTTAATCTGCGCCTCGCCAACCCCCCGTCCATCCACCTTGTCCAGGGGCACGATCGTGACCCTTTTTTGCAGCTTACCGTTCGCGAGCAAGGCCTTGCCTGTTTCCGCGGAGTCTACTACTACTTGATACAGTTTGCCCCCCGCCACGACTTCCAAAGCGGTGCTCATCGCCGGGTCCTTCACCGCCATCAACTTGGCGACAACGCCTTTGACTTTGCTTCTGTCGAATTTAGCACTAGGGTTGGCGAACTTAAAGTCCAAACCGGAGAGCTGGCCGTTCATGATGTCGACGTTTTCTTGAGCCTTGCGGAGCTTTGCTTCACATGCATCAGAAGCAGCTTCCAACATGGGTAATTGCTCACTGGCGTTGGATCCGGGGTGCGCTGCAAACTCAGCCTGCGCGGATGAATATTTCTCTTCAGCAACCTTGACGTCCTGCTGTAACTTCCCCCCCTTCTTCTCCATCTCCTTGACTTTCTTGCGAGCAGTAGTGAGCTCCTTCTCGACGTGCTTCGCTTTCATCTCAGAGTTTTTCAACAACGTAGACGCCTCCGCGACGGCGGCGGTGGTGTCCGCGAGTTGCGTTTGCAGCGATTTGTTGCCGTCGCCCCCCGCGCCCGTGCCGCTTTGAACGCCCCGTAACGTAGTCTCCGCAACCTCGAATGCCTTGTCCGCTTCAGCAGCGGCCAGGCGTTTCTTCGCATGCTCTTCCTCCAAACTCTTCAACCTCTCGCTCTCCTTCAGGGCTTCGGTTTCGTGTTGGGATTTCTGGTCTCTTAATTTCTGGGCATTCTCTTTTTCTTTTTGCACCTCGACTTTTTTGTGTTTCAAGGTAGCTTGCTCCTTGACCAACGTTTTCGATAACGTGTCCACTTCTTGAGTTAATCGAACAGTGTCGCCTCCAGCACAGATGTGCTGTTCTTCCTCCAAGCGTGCCGTTTCGGATTCCAATTTAATAAATTCCGACTGGCGGTCCGCGTCGTTGGCGTCCAATCCCTCGATTTGCGACTTCAACTCATCGACGCCGCCGCTCGTCCCATCCATCGCGCGCTTAGCCTCCACAAACTCAAACGCGACGCAGAACCTTCGGAGGCGTTCAAGCGAGTCGTTCCCCGCTGCCCAGCTCATGTACTCCCCCCTTTCCTTGCGTAACTTCTCAATCGTGGGCAAAATCTCCTCCTCGAGAAGCTTGTCGATCTCGTCGACTTTGGTTTGCTTCTTGTCCAAAGTTTTTAACGCAGTCTCCTTTTTATTCTCGTACATCCGCGTGCCGGCCGCTTCCTCCAGCATCCCAAGAATCTCGGGAGGCTTCATGTTCAGCACCTTAGTAATACGCCCTTGCATGATTAAAAAGTGCGGATTGTTCACGTTGAGCTGGACGGAGTGGAACAGGTTTTGAACTCGCGTAGGCTGTGCGGTTTGGCCATTAATCATATATTTGTTCCGCCCGCCGATTACGATTTGTCGCGTCACTGTTATTTGCTCGCAGTGCTCATACCCGACTGGCGACCGTGCTCGGTCGCTGTTATTGAACACGATTGATACGGACGCTTTCGTGACCCCCGCTTGGCCTTGCTTGTACACAAGCTCTTGAAGCGACGCGGCGCGGACCTGTTTGGGTATAGGGTAGAGATTGGCGTCAGGTATGATGTTAGAATTTGGCAGAAAAATCGGAACGTTTGCAGAGAGGGGAACGTGTTTTGGCGAGATGAGGTAGGTGATGTATGTCTTCCGTCTCTTCTATAACCCTTACCTGGCTCAAGTTCGTGATCCCTAGTACGAAGCAGATGGAATCCAGGATATTGGACTTCCCGGAGCCGTTCAACCCGGTAATGGCGTTGAAAAGCGGGTCGAAGGAAGGCACCACCGTGCGTTGCGCGTAACTCTTGAACCCATCGATGCACACCTCTTCGACGAACATGTTTGGAGACTTGGCAAAAGGTGCCTAGCGAGATGAGACGTGAAGCGTGGTGCTGTGTAGTGCTTGCCTCGCGGTGCTCCTGCGAAGACCTCGTGACAAGTACCCGCGACTCGGTGAGGCGACTGGTACCTGACTGGTAACGCGCGTGGAGTGCTCCGGCGCGACCGTGTGTGATGGCGCGAACCACGGCGCGTCCCAGAAAAACTTCCGAAACCGAGGGTAAACGGCTCGATTTCGTGATTTCGGTTTTGCTTGCCGAGAGCTTTTCACCTTGACATCTCGCGCCCCTCATTCATCACGCCGTCTTCGGTGCGTCATGTCGCTGATCAGCGCGACATGGTGTGGCTCAGCGGCGTTGGGACGTGTCCATATGCAACACGCGCGTAGGGTTGGTGTTGGGGGTAATAAAACGTGCGTCGCGTACTCGGGAAGCGGTCAAAGGAACAGGGCGGTGTCGTGGACGTCCACGTTTTCGGGAGCGACATCATGTAGTGGACGTGGTCAGACCCATCGTTCGGCGTACCACGGAAACGACGCACCACGTAGTACAGCTGACGAACACGTGTGGTACGAATGGGTCACGGATGACGACGGGGGTGATTTCGTGGAGGGTGATAGGGGTGGAAACGGGAACGGAGGAGGTGGTGATGATGGTGATGGTGATGAAAACAATTTCGGCGAGGAACCGAAGCCCTCCACGCCCGTTGTGTTGTTCTCCCTCGCCCCAGCCGTAGGGGGGGACTCATTCAACAAAACTGAGAATGAGGATAAAGCAGTATATACGGATGTTGACCTGAACCCCACTACTCCCCAACCTGCCTCAAGGAATGACGAGTTAAATGACCCGGACGCTTCGAGTAATTCTTCATCCATTGATGGCGAAAAAAATAAAAAAGCAACCGGTGTTTCCGTAATAATCCCCGCTCTGAACGAAGCGGAAAATATCGAATCAATTCTGAACCGGCTGAAAACGTTGGAACCTGCTCCATGTGAAGTGATCGTGTGCATAGGCGACAGTTCCGACGACACTGAAAAAATAATCAACACTAAATACCCATATGTGAAGGTTGTGAAATCTAATCGAGGCAGATCAATCCAGATGAACGCTGGAGCTGACATTGCAACCGGGTCTAAATTCCTATTTCTCCACGCCGATACGTTCGTGCACGGTGACATCATACGTAACATAGAAACCGCGTTTTTAAGTGATAATCGAGTAGTCGCGGGAGGCTTCGTCTCCCTGATCGAAACGGAACTAAAAACGTACTACGGTATGTCGATTCACAACGTTTTGAAAACATTCTACGCTCCTCTTTTATTTAGGCCGAAGAGTTTTTTCAACGGGTTAAAGGTGCTTTTTGGAGATCAAGCTATTTTTTGCGACGCCTCTCGATTCCATAAAATCAAGGGGTTCGACGAGGCGTTGCCTATCATGGAAGATGCTGATTTGTGCAGAAGGTTGCACGAAGTGGGGCATGGGGGGGGTAGTGGTGAAAGTCGTGATGAGTCTGACAGGGCATTTAGCCAGGAAGAGCAGCTGATATCATTTGGAAAGTGGGAAAAACTTGACGAAAATAGTTCGTACTCGAAAACTGAATTAGAACCCAAAGCAACCGGCAAAGACCGGGGCAGAATAGTGTTAGTGGACCGCGTGATTCACACTAGTGGCCGGCGGATCGAAGGTTTAGGTAACCTAAAAGCCACGGCGGTACATTTCCTAATCGGGCTTTCCTGGTACTGGGGAGCCGATCCTGAAAAGATGGTTAAGATTTATGGAAAGTTTTATCCACCCGCAAATCCGTAGCGGCGTATGAGTAAATAGTCTAGGGTATAATATGACTGCTTAAATCATACTACCCCCTCACTGCGGAGTTCGGAGTTATTCATCCGTGTCTTCAGCCGCCCCTTGTAACGCAGCCACCGCCCTCAAATAATTCACCCCTTCCTCGATTTGATCAGCGCACGTAGCGAGTCGAGCAGTAGTGTACTCCGTACGCACCGCATCCAAGTGCGACCTGTCGTCCAACCCAAGCCTCCTCAGCACCGCCCACGAAAACATCTCCGGCCGCTCATCGTCATCCGGAGGGGTCTCGTCCCACATCGGTCGCTCTGCTTTTATGGGACTGCATCTTTTAGTGTCGTAATCTATTATCAAGCCGTCCGTCGGTAATCCCTCTCCCGTTTTCTTCGACAACGTTTCGAGTTCCTTTAACAGGTTCCACACTCTTAGTTCTTCTTCAGCTAAAGCCTTTTTACCCTCACTATCACCCGGCACTTCATCCAATAGTCTACTCGTCTCAGCTACAAAGAAAGGGTGCTCACCGACGATCCGGTCCACTTTATACCTCCCAACGACCTTGCTGGTCATGTAAAGTCTCTCCTCTTTGTTGTCGTGATAGATGTCTTCTATTTGACACACCAACCCGACGTCGCCCTGTTTCGGTGGTTGGACATCCTCTCCAGGTGGCGTCTTCGCAGGCACTAATGCAGGGTGGGTGATCCCAAAACAAAACGGCGGGTCCCCTGGTCGTTTCGGCGCGTTCGCAATGGCGTCGAACGCGACGACCCATCTGGGTTCCACGAGATTCAACGCCACCGTGTCTAGCGGGGATTTCAGCCCTGGGTGGCGGAACAGCATTAAGCGGTGGTTCGTTATGCCAGGCATCACGGAGAGACAGCCCTGGATGGCTTCCATGGCGCCCCTGCCGCCAGTGGTTTCGGTGGCGATTTTGTACACGCGGTCCTTAGCGGCTTGCTCGTCAAGGCGGTTGGGTGGGGGCATGCCTGATGAGAAACGATCCGCCGCAGCGCGCGGTGGGGTCACGCGCGTGTGTCCAGACTGTCGATTGTTATGACGATTGGAAATCTGTTTCGCCACATGGCCCCGAAACGCGTTCGCCTGTGTCGCGAACATCGTGGACATCGGGGATGTGTCCGTCCCCCGACGCGAGTCGCAATGGAGGTTCCGAGAACGATTGAGATGCCAAGTGGCAGATGACGTCAGTTTCGGGAGATCCCGCCACGTCGCAACCCTTTTTCTTTCGGTGGGCACCCAGACGCACGCGCGCGACACGCCTGGTGTGGTTGGGGTACCTGTCACCAAAGACGCGCGTGTGAAAGCTCGTCATGACCTCGATCGTTCCCAAACTAGCGCGTCTCACAACAAGAAGATGTGACAGATGGAAACGCGCAGGTACCACCGTGATGGATCGCGGGTTCGCGACTTCGACATCCACTTCAAATGATCAACTAAAGGTGTCACCCACCACTACACAACAAATGCCCCCCGGCACATTTGCCCCCCAAATAACAAAACCTTGGTGCGAGGCGTTGGTGGAGCTGAGCCAACCCAGCGCCACGGATGCGTGCTTGGATTTAGCAAGTGGGGGTGGGGTGAACGCGTTCGTGATTGCGGATGCGATTGAAGAGGCTAAATTATGGGGACCGCCAGCGGGCGCGGGGGCTTTAGGCGGCGCGCACAACCTCGCAGGGTCGGTGCTAGGCCTGGACCGGTCAAGAGAAGCTCTTTCGAAAGCAAAGGAGGCTTTGAAAGCGAAACAATTGAAAGGAGAAGGGAGTGTTCCAGTCCGCTTCGAGTGGGCAGACGCTGTTGACAAGGACTCGCCGTGGCACGAGACGAAAAAAAAACGCTTCGCGCGAGCATACTGCGACAACGGAATGCAATTCTTTCAGAACCCGGAAGAGGCGTGCAAACGAGTCCGAGAATCTTTGATCCCTGGAGGCGCTTTTGTCGTGTCAATATGGGGACCGTTACGGCCGGAAACGCAGCCGCTGTTTTATTCAGCGTACACGGCGATGGCTGAGGTATTAAACGGAATGGACAATTCTGATTCTTGGGTCAACGCGTCCCGTGCCGAAACCATCGCTCAGTTCGGCGACCCCTTTTCGTGGGTCAGCGCTACCGATCAAAATCCCAATTCAAGCGCTATTGAAAGGCTCGAAGAGGTGCTGATTAAAAGCGGCTTTGACGCGCCGGATGCTGCGACTGAGAAGGCGAGTCATGCCAGGTTTGAAAATCTTGAACAGGCGGCGGCAGCGTGTGTTGGGTCGATGTCCTTTTTGGAAAAGTTTAAAACGTTAAACTCGGGAGATGCATACGCTCAGTTTCTCGAGTCCTTTGAAAGGCAGCTCTTGCAAAACGCGGGGTCGTCGGAGGTGATTCAGTTTGAAGCACAGCCAGGTTCAACCACGGTGGGTCAGAAGGGAGAAGGGAGCTTCATATCCGTGCCCGCCACCGCGTACTTCGCGCACGCCACGGCGCCGTGGAGGTAAAGGTAATTTATTTGTCAAAGCAAGTGCAACTCTTAATTTTCGCGAATCGTCTCTCAACTTTTGCCCTAAAACCTGAGAATTGCCCTCTCCCAGTCAGACTTCTCTCACCTGACGCACGTACATGCGTTCTGTGTCACACAGCGCGTGCGTGACTGGAGCTCACATTGCGTCTGTTGGAGTGCCGTCTGCCGCAAGCCGACTCAAAACTCCGGTGCCGCCGTTCCGGGGAAACGCGCCATCCCGTAATTCGCATAATCAGAAAAACGTCGCCGGTACCGAGCGCATCACGAGACGTAGTGCACCCTCGAGACTAATTGCGTATACGTCCTCCCGTGACGGATCCCTCAACGAAACCACCGATCAAGCCGTTCAAATGCGCTCCAACCCCCTAGGACACTCCGGGTACTTCCGCTGGCCCGCACTTCATAACAATACTTTGGTGTTCGTGTGCGAGGATGATTTGCACTGCGTGGATGTGAGAGGCGGTCTCCCTCGACGCATAACCGACGCCCCCGGCCCTACGAAAAAGCCAGTCTTCTCACCGTGTGGCTCTCACCTCGCGTTCACTGTGGAGGAGGATGAGTGCGAAGAGGTGTACGTGGTGCATGTTAAAGGCGGGCCGGTGGTTAGAATAACGCACGTGGGGGCGGAACGCGTGCGAGTCGCTTCGTGGTCGCCCGATGGAACGAAGTTATTTTTCGTCTCATCAGCCCAACAGCACTTCGTGGACGTGGAGACGCTGTTCTACGTGCAGATAGTCTGGGAAGGTGAGGAGGGGGATAGGTCTATCGTTGGGGCATCTGAACCCACGCGAGCAGAACTCGGGCCGGCGCACGATGCGCAGTTCCAACCGGGCGGTTTTGGGAAGGTCATCGGCCGAAACACGCACGACCCCGCCACAGCAAACTGGAAAGGGTATAAAGGAGGCGCCTCGGGTGAGGTATGGGTCGACTTGACCGGAAACAATACATTCGAAAGGCTTGCGTTAGTTGATAAAGACAATAGCACCAAAAGATTCAACATCGGCGACGTCGTGTGGGCGACAAAGGAGAGAATTGTTTGTATTGCGGACGACGGCGACGGGCGAGCGCAGCTTTATTCATTTTTAGCGGACGGCAAAAAAGCCCGCCTCACAAAACACACCGCTAGGCGTGATTTTTGTGTACGACACCTCTGTGCGGACCAAGCTGTGGACCCTGATTCTAAGACAATCACCGTGGCGTACGTTGCGGGGGGCAAGCTGTTCACCAGCGTTGTTACCTTCGATGACGAGAACAGCGGCGTGGTCGGCTCCGAAGTCCCCATTGAATGGCGCGGACCAAAGGCTCAACTCGAAAAATTCAAACTCGACGAACCCAACGAGTTTATCGATGATATTAATTTGCACCCTGAGGGTTTGACAACTGTAGTGGTGACCCGGGGCAGGGTGTTCACCATGGGGCTGTGGGACGGGCCGAGCGTGGAGCTTGAAGCGCCGTGCGTGTCTGGAAAACAATTCACGAGTGATTCTTACGGAAAAAGTACCGGAGACGAATCTTTGCTACCGCCTGGTTCTCGCACGTTGTTTGAAATCGCGGGGAATGGATTTTTGGGTGAAGGTGGTTCAGGCGTTACGAAAGGCGTTACGGCACAGTCCCAGAATAATAACCCATACGCGCCTCGGGCGAGATTAGCCTCCTATTTATGGGACGCTACACGAGTATTAATAGTCCGCGACGGCAAGGGCGAGGACGACTTAGAAGTGCACTGGACCGACGGAAGCCGAGAGGCGCGGTTGTTGAACGTGCCACCTGGCGTATTAGGCCGGCCACTGAGTATCACGTCTTCAACTGAATCACCGTTAGTAGCAATCGTCAACCACAGAGCGGAGCTTCTGTTGATTGATTGCGACACCGGGGGAGGCGACGTTAGATCAGAGAAGAATGGAAAGAATAATGCAGAAGAACATGACACCAAAAAAAACAACCCCCCAGTCATCCGCCTGTGCGACACTTCACACGAATCCAGCGGCATTAAAAACGTGGTGTGGTCCCCGTGCGGGTGCTGGATTGCGTACACGTGGTATTCAGACTGCGATTTGAGTTTGATTCGGGTTGTTGACGTCCGGAGCGGAGAGGTGCATGACATAACGCATCCAGTGTTAGGAGACTCTTGCCCTGCTTGGGACCCGGAGGGAAACTACTTATATTTCCTTTCGAGCCGAGAACTGGAGCCCGCGTACGACAGTGGAAAGCTCGGTCTATCTTTCCACGGAGTTCTGAAGCCCCATTGCGTCAGCCTCCGACCCGACGTAAAAAACCCGCTGCTGAAACGCCTCCGACCGCCGCACGACGGGTCAGACGACGACGACGACGAGAGCGAGGCAGATGCCGACTCTGCCTCTTCAGATTCCGATGCCTCAGCATGTCACTCCGACGCCCCCCCCCCGATTTCGATCGACTTCAACAACATTGGTTGCAGGGTGCTCGCGTTACCCATGCCCAGCGGCAGGTACGCCAACTTATTAGGATTGGACCACGGGAACTTCTGCCTTTTGAAGTTCCAGGATAAAAGACCTGGACGGGTCGGATTAGACGTACCCTACTACGCGGATTCCGCGAGCGACGACGGATCCGCCGGCGGCGACGGTGTTTCTTTATCCACAGGTGGCGCATTACTGAAGTTTGATTTGGGGAATCTGAAGACTTCCGTGTTGGTTGAAAGTGGTGTCCGGAGTGTGTCTTTGAGCATGGATCGCCGGTGTACTTTGCTCGAGAAGATCGACCAGGGAAGTATCGAGTACCGCGCTCTGAAGGCTGGTTCGAAATTCGACGACGAAGACAGCGACGGCGAGGAGATCGATTTCGATTTATGCAACAAGCGGTCTGGGCTGTTGGACCTAGAAAGCCGGATTCAAATCGTGGTTGACCCTTTGAAGGAGTGGACGCAGATGTTCGTGGAAGCCTGGCGAGTGTTAAGGGACGAGTGGGTGTTTCCGGGGATGGATCCCGGGGACACGGCGTTGGAGTCCAGAGGTGATGATACTTTGAATGATTCAAACTCCTTCAAGGTGGCTTCGACTCAAAACGCCACCCCCAACCACCACTTAACTCGGTGGAACGAGTGTTTGCGGAAATACGCGCACCTTGTGTTGCCCCGGGTAGGAGCGAGAAGCGAGCTGGATGACGTTTTCGATGAGCTCGCCGCGGAGTTAAGGAGCAGTCACGTTTCCATAAGTACCGGCGACTTGTCATCCGAAACTCGCAGAAGACACTCGGTATTGCCCGGCCGGTTAGGGTGCGACGTACGGTGGGTCAATATCCACGATGTTGGAAATGACGGTTCAACTGCAAGTGACGGTTCATCTTCCGCAAGTGGCTACCAATCTTCTAGTGGAGGCTACCAAATCACAAAACTGATCACTGGCGATTTGTGGGACAACCTGAGTGGCGGGTGCTTGGTTAAACCGGGAGTTAATATTTCCGTCGGCGATGTAATTTTAAAAATCAACGGCCGGCGGCTAACGAAGACGTTCGGAGCCTCAGAAGCGCTCGTCGGTGCGGGAGGCAAGGAAGTGTTACTCACGGTGTTAGTCGGTGAAAGGAGTGATGGTTCATTGGATAACGCATTCGACGAGTTGAGCTTGAAAGGGAAGAAAGGAAAGGTTTCAAGGGATGTCCTCGTATCAAAAAACAAGGCGTCCAAAAATCCTCAAGCTTCGCACCCAAAGTTTACGCCTAATCCCGCTAGCGTGGATTGCGACTTGAGACGGGTTCCCGGAACGGTAATCACAACCAGGGTACGCGCCATGTACAGCGAACTAGACGCCCGGTACCGTGATTTAATCGCCACCCGTAACTCCCGAGTCGCTGAGTTAAGTGGAAACAAAGTCGGTTATTTACACGTCCCGGATATGGAGCGCTTCGGGTACTCTGAGTTTTGGAGACGGTTTCCGAATGAAAGTAAAAAACACGCGCTAATCGTGGATTTAAGGGGGAACGGGGGGGGGCACATTTCAGAGTTGATACTCCAGAAACTTACTCAGAAGCCGTTTGCGCTGGATGTTCCGAGGCGGGGGGAGCCGGTGACGTATCCCAGTCACGCGATGGTGGGGCCGGTGGTGACGATCGTGGACCAAGACACGGGCTCTGACGCTGAGCTACTCGCAATCTCTTTCCGCCAAGAACGAGGAACTGGTAACTCGAGGATTGTGGGTGTTACGACTTGGGGAGGTTTACTCACGGTATCCGATGGAGGTGTTACCCTGGTGGACGGGGGGTACGTGTCGTTTCCGTCGCAGAACGTGGTGGTGTTTGGGGGTAACGGGGATGATAAGGGTAACTCCTCCAAAGACTCTTCCGGATCCAGTGACAATAAAAATGAGAAAATATACAAACCCGGCAACTTGGTTGAGAACCGCGGCGTCGTGCCCGACGTTTCCGTCGAAGTGTCGCCGAGCGATTATTTGAAAGGCGTGGATCCACAGCTGGACACAGCTGTAATGGAAGCTTTGAGTTTGTTGGGTGTGGATGTGTGTACGCTCGGTCAGTCTGACATAAAGAGTCAAAACCAGAATGTGTGCGCTGCAGACTCACGACGCGCGCTCGAGGCGTTGAAACAAACGAAAGCAAAAGATGGCAGTCACACACAAAAAAATAAAAACTGGCCGTTTAAAACGTTCGCGCCGTACCCCGGTGACGAATCTTCTGAATCTTCCTCTGAATCGGAATTGGACAGCGATGACGATGCGCGGAGGAAACCAAAAGGCGCGAGTAGAAGGAGGTGATGTAGGATTATTTAAGTTAATTTTTTAAGTGATTTTCACGCACTAAAAGAATACTAACTCTAATCCCCTCTAGGGTTCCAATACTCTGCCAATTAACGGTACGTGATCCATGTCTTTTCCTTTACCGACCGTGCTGGTATTAGCCATTTTTCTAGTAGCACTTCTAGCCGCGGTATATCTCATGTTAAACGCTTTTCGCTTATCAATCGTGTTCCACGCGTCCAGTTTCGCCGCAAACTTGTCCGAAGCCGAGACCGTTCGCCAGTCGTCCAACAAATCCACAGAACGTGCGTCGAAGTCAAACTTGACCTTAGCTGTGTCCGAAATGTGCGGAGGCAGGATATCCAGGGCGGTGGCCATTTTTTGCATGTTCAGAGTGGTGTTCAGAGTACCACTAGTAGTTCGTCTTGAAAGTTCACCGTCGAAAGTTTTTGGACCGACGTCGTCTCGGAGAATAAGCAAAGCATCCGCGGAGGTGACCGCGTGTGACTTGTTAGTCTGCGAATAATATGCAGTGTCCTTCACCAGCAACACTCGTTTCAAAGGCATCGCAACCGCGTGTGTTGCCCCGAACCGGGTGGAAGGGGTGACGCTTTGGAACAATAAATCGTGCTCGAGTACCTTACCCAGCCGCTCCTTAGGCGTTAGACGTTTTTGGGTGTTACCCAGTGACCCGTCATCGTAGCCCATAAGCACGTCTTGCTCCATCTCAAGTAACGCCCTCGACGCCCCCACGTTACCGCTCAACGCGACTTCTTCTAACTGGCCATGAGTAGTGGCGTTGGAGGAAGTTGCTTGAGGTACCGATCCTTGAGTCATAGACCCAGAGTACCCATCCCTAAAACTACTCGTACCAGCGTCAAACAATAAAGGGGTCTGATCGCCGTCGTTATCGTCGGGGCCGTGACTGTTTACTCCTACGGAACTCATTCCTCGTCGAGTGCGTCGTGGTACACTCACTGCTAAGTGCGCCAACGGTTCGACTTCCAAAATATTGCCAATCAAATTATCCCGTAAATCAAGCGCGCGCAGGGATGGGAAATCGTTACCGGGGAGGAGAAGATTTCTTTCCGAATTTCCATCATTCGCGTCGTCAACACGGTCAACCCATCCTCGCACTTGGTTGTCGCGCAGCTTTAAAACGCGTAGGGCAGGGCACTTACCCAGGGCTCGGGTGAGTTCAAACCCAACACAGTCAAGCCCAGGGGTTTGAGAACTCAAGTCCAAGAACGTGAGGGACGGGAAAAAGAAAGAGTCACCGTCAACACCCGCGAGCTTTGAAATTTGGTTCCTTGAAACGTCCAGCCGTTTTAGCTGCGGTAGCTTGCCGAGCTCCGTAAACCCACGTAAACCGATTCCGTTCGAACGCGCGTCTAGCACAGTCAAAGACTGGAAAGGGTTACTCGAGTTGATGAACTTAAAAGTATCATCTATTCGGTTAAGGGCGATGTTGAGGTGTTGCAGCTTTTTCAACGTCGTCGCCATTTGCTGAAAATCGACTGCCCGAAATTCATTCTCATCTAATGCTAAGCGTTCTAAGCACTCAGCAAAAGGCTCTAAGGCTTCCGGTGCAACAGAATCGAACCCAAAGCCAGTTAAAGTAACGGAAACTACATCCTCCAAATTTGCGTACTCGCCCCCGCACCGCTCCAGGACGTGATACGCATCCATCGGATTTACGGGTAAAGTATTTTCCCTTTCGTGAAGTACCTCTGCTGTTGGAGAAACTTGCTCAAGTGGTGAGGCACTGGTTGGTGGTTGTTGTTCCATGCGTGCTGTTGAGAACCTCGGTTCGTGTTCAGGTGAAACCTGGGGATCAGTTACGGCGCTCGTTTGGGTAGTCGGGGATACACTCGGTTCGGCGGCTGCGGCGCGGCGATTATCCCCACCTGGGGAAACACCAGCCCCGAAATCTCCCTGCTCATCTCCAAACTCATCCTCCCCCATCTCCATGGACGCATCAACCGCGGAGGTCACCACCTCGTCGATTACCCCGAACGAGGCGCGGGAGGTGTGTGTTG
>MDSY01089893.1_pt1 | contig 43876 bp, 47 predicted proteins | sample 811131 | NCBI WGS metagenome assembly MDSY01 (sample SAMN05326643, study PRJNA326480) | marine metagenome | isolation source: seawater | place: Atlantic Ocean: South West | collected 2010
CTGCTTGTCTCAATGTCAAGGCTCTGGAACCTACAGATGTCCCCATTGCATTAGCAACATCATTGGCACCTATGTTCCATGCCATGTAGGCACAAACAACAATTGCTAGCATAAGGACGACGGTCATAATCGGTTCCATATCATTCCCGACTAATACTTGGTTTATCACTTTTAGATTATATAATCTATATAGTTAGTAATAAAAAAGCATTACTGAGTACTATCTATAATTATATATAGTGCTATTGAGTCGTCATATTATGGATTCAAAGACAGACACGAGTTCTGAAGTTAGGAAAATTCAACTAACTGGAGGTTCAACATATACCGTTAGTCTTCCTAAAAAATGGATTATAGAGCATGGTTTAGAAGCTAAAGATGAGATTAGGATTGAATGGAGACCCTCAGGAGCCCTTAGAGTAATTGCCGACACCTCAAACTTACTTAGAAAAAGGGAAGTAAAGATTGATTGTGAGATTATACCTGATCATATGATTTTTGATCATCTCATTGCTGCATATTTATCTGGTGCTGATAAAATCAAAATATCCTCAAATAATGAATTTTCCCGTATTCAAAGCAAAGTTTTTCGTGATTTTGTTCGTTCTACTCGTGGCCTTGAGATTTCTAATGATCAAGGCAATATGCTCGAAATGATTAGTTTACTAAATCCTTCAGAAATGCCATTACATTCCAGTATTAACCGGATGTATTTACTTATATCGAAACAAGTAAGAGACTTTTCAGAGGTACTTACCGGTGATAATCTAGAAATTCTGGATGACTCTAGCGACAGAGAGAATGAAGTAGATGCATTAAGGCTGTTACTTGAGAGGCAAGTAGGTCAAATTCTTGAATCGGCTAGCATAGAAGATTCTCTCGGAACTTCAAGATGGGAAGCGTCCGAATTATGTAAGTTGGTTAGGACATTGGAAAGAATGGGTGATCATAGTTATGCATTATGCGACCTAGCCCAAAATCATGCAATCCCCGAATCTTTGAGTTTGTCATCAATGCCTGTTTCCTTAATTCCAATTTGGCAACAATCAATGAAATTATTAGTTTCTAATATCAAAAAGAGAGATATTTCTGAAGTACATATTGCAAAATCAAATTTAATCTTAGCTCAAAAAGAACTTATTCAATACGAAGAAGAACTAAGAGCTAGCGATATTGATATTAAAGATGCTTTATTCTTAGATCGAGTATCCGAATCTCTCAGAAGAATATGTGCTTATTCGATTAATATGGCTGAAATTTTAATGAATATACAAACTCATAGAGATTCCGTGGAAGTTCAACTGTGAATCTATCATCTACAGGATAACTTACTAAGTAAAGTCTTGAAACAAGTATCATGAAGAAGGGAGCAATCCTAACGATTGCAGTTTCTACTTTCTTGATTATTCTCTCATTTACCATCTTTATAGCTGGAAGTTTGATTTTAGATAGGGACCTATCTGATGAATCAATATTCAGAGGAGATAGCGGCGAGGTATTCGTTCGATATCATGACACATATTCGGTTTATGTCAGTGATGCTTACAGTTGTTCTGAAACTACAGTGAGTATCCATGATGATGAATGGGAATATTTCTTTGAGGATTGTGATTTTAGTTATGTAGACGGTGATTGGAGATACATTGGTTATCTTAATCCAGATGTATCAAAAAATTTACAGGTTGAATCAAATAATGAAATAATTATTGTAAATGATCTTGCAGATGCAAGTATTATTTTCACCACTTTATGTCCACTACCTGTTTGTTGTTCAGGTATTATTGGTATTTTTATTGGTATTCTCTTACTAACACGCAGAGATAAAAAAAGAAAACAAAAAATTATCTTCCAGTAATTTCTAGAAAACTATTGTCGAAACCATTTCTGGTTCTGTTAGGTAGATAAATAATCCAATTCCTGCAAACATCATCATCCATGAACCAATTGCTTTAATCAATCCTGTAGAGCTTCTTAGATATCCAATCATCGCTTGACGCCCGAAACTGACTAGAGCAGTAACTGCAATCATTAGGAAACTTACAGAGATCATTAAGCCAATAAGTCCGAAAATGAACTCAGTTCTTCCTACTACCGCTAACCAACCAATGAATGGGAAAACTGCAGCCGCTGTACAATCCACAGATGCTGCTGAGTAACCTATTCCCCAGAGGTACATATTTCTTCTAGGGGTGAATACTTCATCGCTATCTTCATTTGTTTGATACTTATCAATAATGTTCTGTACTTTTGAAAGTAAATGTGAGGTCCAACCAAGGAGCATTAGTGCGCCTAAAATAATTAATAGGACGGCGATAGCAATAGCAATTTTATGTAGATAACCCGATAAATTGAAGATTTCAGATAGACCAAAAATGATTATTCCAACTACTGCAAAGAATGTCAATTGCCCTAAGGCAGCATACCCACCAATTGCTAATGGTCCAGGCATATTACCTACAATTTTACCATTATTTCTGAGTTCCTCTTCTCTCATCCCTAAACTTAGAGTGTAAGTAATGTATGAAGGTAAAACTGGGAAAGCACATGGACTAAAGTAGACTAAGAATCCTAGAAATAAACCTATTATGAATACTCCATAAGTTGATCTATCTGTTTTCTCGATTCCAAATCTTAAATCTGATGCGTCTCCATTATTTGCTTTCTCAATAGCATTATCGAAAGATTTCCATCTATCTAAAGGCGTTCCAGTATTTTCTTTTGCTACTACATATCCTTCATGATCAATTACGAGAGCCAACGGTATTAGTTGAGCAGAGTAATATTCTACAAGATCGCCCCTTGTCCCATTTTCTAGAATCACTGTTTCAGACCCACCATTTACTACGACCCAATTCATGAATTTATCCGAATCTGAATCGCCAAAAGTTGAATTAATTTGTTCGAATGTTTCCAAACTATACCAAGTTGCTACTGAAACAACAATTACGGGATATTCGCCCTCAAGTCCTCTCCAATCATCGATATTTTGTTCTATGTGTTCCTGAACATAGTGGCAATTAGCACAATCAACCGCCATGAAATCTAAGATTACTACATTTCCTCTTAGATTGGATAGTTGTAGAGTGCCATTTTCAATATTGTGAGAATCATCTATTCCAGTCCTATTCATAGTTGGCGCAACAAAATCAGGAACTGTGTCAATTTCATCTGAAACACCATATATTGATGATGATAAACCGAAAAGTGATAAAGATGCAAAACCAATTATACAAAATAGTACAATGCCAATTAAGAAAGCTTTCCAGGTGTCTTGTTTATTGAGAACGCTAAAGTCCAAACTTGCGCTCATCAACTATCCTAGAGCATGATAGTTTTTCATACCGGCGTATTATAGATTCTAATAATTACAATTTCCATGCAAAATTCGTAATCTTCTATACTGATAATTCAAGTCCTTTACTACACTCAAATGAATTATGGCTAAACCATGGGCCCCCAGTCATGTTTCAGAAGTCGCTAAAGGTCTAGGTATAGATCATCGTATAAGCGGCGAGGTAAAAGAAAAATTAGTTGAGATTTTACATCTTAGACTCAAAGAAATTACTAAGGAGATGGAAGAAGAAACTTTGCTAAATGAACCTGGCAAGAAAACTTTGTCTGACCCGAACAGAACTAGACTTGGATTTAGCCGAACCAGAGGTCTGATGATAGAAGAGATAGAAAATGTAGAATCTGTAAGTTCTGCAGCAGTAGTTAATGCCAATGAGATTCTTGAAAACTATCTGAAAAAGTATCTTCTTTCTGCCGCAGAAGAGGCTAACAATGAAAATGTAGGTACAATAAAGATTAGACACATGACTTCAACGACTATATCATCTCATAATAGCAAAAAAGATGAAACCCCATTAAACGAAAACAAAGATGAGACAAGTTCTCTTAATGTTCAGAAAATGGAAACATTATCTTCGATGAACATTAAGAATATCATGAAACAATTATCTGGTAAAAAATTAGATAATGATGCAGTAGAAGAATTACTTCTTCTTTACTATGATTATGCTTCTGACTTAGAATACAATCTTCAAAAGAATATTCGTCAGGGAGACTTGCCTTCAATCAAACAATCATTTGAGAAATATGAGAAACTTATGATGCTCGGGTGGATGAGAAGAATCTTGAAATCTGCTTCCGAAAAAGCAGATAATGAGAATTCAAACTCAATCAAAATTGAACATATTGTAGCTATAGACCCATGGTCTTGAGAAATCAATTTATGAAATCATTCTCAAAATTATTATCTAGAGTTTCTAGAACCTCAGATACATTCTCATGAATCTCAAATAATGTATTATCTGCTGTATAAATTAAGAGTACTTCACCCTCTCCTGACTCTTCTTTGATATATTGATATGCACAGATTGATTGTACACGAATTCTGGTAGGTCCTAAGTCTGTCATTGCTCTAATCCACATGCTCATGATTCCAGCGGCGGATTAGTAGGGGTTTTAATCATTTTCAAGAAATGAGTTTCCGTTTTAAGGAAATATATTTCTTATTTTTCATTATTATTCCCCTTTTTCGTTTTATTATTCCTTTTATTTCTTCTATTTCTCTTATGGTTAGGTTTAAATTTCTTTTCACCTTTTGAATCATTTTTTTTACTAAATTTCGATTTATGAGATTTTTTCCTTTGCCTTTCAGAAGAACTTCTGGATTTTTGAGGGGGTCCTCTTTGCCTCCTATTTCTTCTACGCCTATTATTATTCGACGGCCTTCTTACTTCTTCTTCGAATACTTCTTCTACATATTCCATAGGGTATTCTGTAAGATTATCTGCATTAGGTGGTTGAAATCTTCTTTTAATTCCCACTTCATTTTGTATTTTGTTGTATGTTCTTTGTTGTGATCTTTGCACATATGAAATCACAACACCTTCTGCTCCGGCTCTTGCAGTCCTCCCACTACGATGTTTGTATGCCTTGCCATTTTCTGGAGGATCATAATGGATAACGCAATTCACTCCTTGAATATCAATACCTCTAGCGGCAACATCAGTTGAAACTAGAGCAATAGCTCCTCCTTTAGTGAATCGTTTTAGGGCTCTATCCCTTTGTCTTTGATTCAGCCCACCATGTAATGTTGAGACATTTATTTCCGCGTCATACATTTCATCTCCCAATCTATCAACTCCTCTCCTTGTTTTACAGAAAATCATAGTTTTGCCACATTTTGTAAGTATCTCAGAGGTCACTCTTAATTTTTGATGTGGTTTCATTGTCCAGAAAAGATGCTGCATATTCTCAATGCTAACTTCTTTTGGCCCCACTTCAATTGTTACTGGATTGTTTTGATAATTCTTAACTAAATCTGCAACATCATCATCCAATGTAGCACTAAAAAGAATTGTTTGTCTATTTTTTGAACATTGATCTAAGATTTCGCACACAGGATCCATGAATCCCATATCTGCCATTCTGTCGGCTTCATCTAGGACCACAGTTTCTACATCATCTAACTTCAAAGCACGTCTATCTAAAAGATCAATCAATCTTCCTGGACATGCTACTAATATGTCGACCCCTCTATTCAAAGCATTGTATTGCTTTTTGTAGGAAACTCCTCCGTATATTGAGACAACATCTCTATCGACTGCTAATGCGATAGGTTTCAATACTGAATTTATTTGTTCTGCTAATTCTCTAGTAGGTGTTAGAATTAGTCCAGTAGGTCTTTTCGAATTAGCTCTCCTTGTTCTGGCAATTAATGGAAGTCCAAATGCTAGTGTTTTACCAGAACCAGTGGGTGCTCTACAACAAACATCTCTACCAAGTAGAGAATCCGGAATACTTTCTCTCTGAACTTCAAATGGTTCAGAAATTCCTTGCTTGTTTAATTCTTTAACGATAGCGGGACCTATTCCCAAGTCTGAAAATGATACCACAACTTCTACCTTCTATCCGAGCCGCAATGCCATCCCTATTTAGCATGAACAGTAGTAATTTCTAACATTATTCGATTGTAACAAGATTTTCAATTAACGAGGAAGAACCAACCCTCAATCTTTTCTCATCAATAATCTTTGAATCATTCTTTCTAATAAGTTCAATAAACCTCATTAATTTATGTTTTTCGCTTATTCCTCCTGAAATTTTCATTCCCAAACATTCCTTAAATGTCAACTCATGCCTCATTAATTCGTAAGATAATATATCGACATCTCTCTCTTTACATCCGCCTCTTTTTCCAGTACATGTTTTTACAAAATCTATTCCTACTGCTAAGGACATTCTTGTTATTGCTCGAATTTTTCTTTCAGTAAGTAAAGGAGTTTCAATAATAACTTTCAAGATTTTTCCCTCGGATGCTTCTCTCATTGTTACTAATTTCTCCAATTCGATTTCATTTGGATAATTATCATCTTCACGAGGTTCTAGAACTATGTCTATTTCGTCTGCACCTAATTTAATAGCCATTCTAATTTCTTCGACAATTTCTTCACAATTACTACTTCCCTCTGGGAATCCCCCAACTACTACAGCAATTGATATGCTAGAATCCAGGATTTCTTTTGCATAGGGAATATCTTCAGGAAATATACATACTGCTTGGGGCTGATATTCCTTCGCTTTGAATAAAAATTTCATCAGTTCTTCGTTTGTTTTTTCTCGCTTTAATAGAGTGAAATCAATTAGTTTGATAATTTCATCATTCTTCAAGAAATCACCTATTATTAGATTCTTCAAAATCTTTCATGAAGGAAACTAGGGCTTCGACACTTTCAATCGGACATCCGTTGTATAAACTGGCTCTTATCCCACCCACACTTCTATGCCCTTTCAGGCCTCCTAGACCTGCATCAAGCGATTCTTTCAGGAATTTTTCTTCCAATTCAGTGTTAGGGAGTCTCCAAGTTACATTCATGACCGAGCGGCTATCTTTGTTAGCATGCGGTGTCCAAAAATCACTCCTGTCTAATTCTTTATAGAGCAAGTCAGATTTTGCCCTATTCCTAGCAATAGCTCCCTCTAAACCTCCATTATTTTCTACCCATGAGAATACTTTATCTAAAACGAATATGCCAAATGTGTTTGGTGTATTGAACAAGGATCCTTTAGAAGAATGGACGGAATAGTCCAGCATTGTCGGCAGGTCATTTGGTACTCTTTGCATAGCCCAAGGAGATAGAATTACCACAGTTACTCCGCTAGGGCCTAGATTTTTCTGTGCACCTGCATAGATTAAGTCATGAGCGCTTACATCTAATGGAACTCCCATAATATCTGAACTAGCATCTAATACCCTAGGTTTTCCGTTACTATCGGGCAGGTGATGGAATTGTGTCCCAAATAATGTATTATTGGATGTGTAATGTAAGTACAAAGAATCTTTCCTGACAGAATATTCTCCATTTTTAGGAATTGATATAAATCCGTTTTCAGCACCATCCCATCTCGCTGAAGCATCTCCTATTCTATTTGCTTCCTTCATCGATTTTTGAGACCATGCTCCTGTTATTAGAAAATCTACTTTTTCGTTTTCTCTAAGTAAATTTAAGGCTGACATATAGAATTGTAATGATGCTCCTCCTTGAAGATAAAGTACAGTATAATCTTCTGGTATTGATAGTATTCTCCTCAATTTTTCGATTGAACTATCTACAACATTCTGAAATGTTTGGCTTCTATGACTAATTTCAATAAGTCCGAAACCACTATTATCTAAGTTAGGTAACGATTTTCGACATTCTTCAACTACCTCTAATGGCAATACTGCGGGCCCTGCCCCGAAGTTATGTATCCGTCCTGTTGGAGTCACATATGCCGGTATGGGTACAAGTCTTTGATGGCATCGGCTATCCTATTGTTCAAGGGTGGGGTTCATGTTATAGTGACTAGACGACAGTATATGTTGCGTATCGGGCTAGTGATGCTTCAGGGTGCTCGGCATGCTCATCTCCAAGCTCTAAATAGCGCAGCAGAAGAACTTCAATTAGCTATTGAAATATTTGAACTAAGAAATAAAAATGATTTGATCCAATGTAAACCTAATGCAATTATACTGCCCGGAGGCGAATCTACAACTATGAGACTTATTGGAAACGGTCCTAATTCCCAATTATTTCCAAAATTATTTGACTGGATCAGGGATCATCCTAATCTGCCGGTTTTAGGCACCTGTGCGGGTGCCATCTTACTTTCAGATCCGCAAGATGATGGTGAGAAAATAGTTGATGCCAATATTTCAAGAAATGCTTTCGGGAATCAGTCCGATTCATTTCAATCTACGATATATTCATCTCTTCTTTCTAGAGATTTTCCGGGGGTATTCATTCGTGCTCCAAGATTTCTAGATTTAGGTAAGAAATCAACTCCAGTCTCCTTACTGGGTGAAGAAATAGTAGGAGTTAGGACCAATAATAGAGTAGCACTGACTTTTCATCCCGAATTGTCGAATGATTTTGGATTTCATAAATGGCTACTTATTGAAGCTTTAGAGGGATCATCATGACTGTAGTAATGAATCTAAATCAAAGCTCCTCTGATTTAGCGAATGAAATGGATACTGAGGGTTGTATTCAGTGTCAAACTGGTAGTAAACTAGTTCTTTTCATAACTGGTCATTGCCATTGGATGTGCGATTATTGTCCTCTTTCTGAAACTAGAAGAGAGATTGATTTTATGTATGCTAATGAAAGAAGAGTAGATATTGGTGATTGGAATTCAGTAATTGAAGAAGCCAGGGCGATGAATGCCACAGGAGCAGGAATTACTGGAGGAGACCCAGTAATGGCAAGAGAGCGTGTTTTAGAAGGAATTAAGATACTGAAAAAAGAATTTGGTCAAGATTTTCATTTACATATGTACACTAGTATTCCATTCAAATCTGAATGGGCAAGAGATTTTGCAGAAGCAGGTCTAGATGAAATCCGATTTCATTTCCTGAATCTTGATTCAGACAAATATAGAGAAACTATCAGTGCTTGTAGTGAATCAGGTATGTTGACAGGAGTTGAGTTGCCTTGTGAACCCGATAAAGAAGAAGAACTAATGATTTTATTAGAAAAGTTAAGAGAAATGGATGTAGATTTCTTGAACTTAAATGAACTAGAAATTACGGTAGGGAATCATGATAATATGGAATTAAGAGGTTTTAATCTATCTACTGAGATAACTGCTGGAGCCGCCGGTTCTGCTGAATTATCAATCTCAATGAGGGATAGAGTAATGGCAGCTCAATTTGGCATTCCTGACCCATTAGATGGTACAATTAGGGAGCCATATGGTTTTCACCTTAAGTTTTGTACTGCAACTTACAAAGATTCTGGACAATTAAGGAGACGATTTATTCGTAGAGGTGAACATACAATTGCACCTCATGAAACTCTAACTGATGATGGAACTCTGATATTTGGTGCCGTAAAATCAAGTCCATCTGAACAATCAGAGTGGATCGAAGAGATTACCAAAGAAACTGGGCTTCCTTCAAGGTTCCTTTATTGGGACGAGAAAAATTCCCGAATAGAAATGCCTCTAGTCGTAGCAGAAGATATTGCTGAGATGGTAGAATCAGAGGTTTCAATGATTGAGGTTACACCCACTTTTGAAAGAATGGAATTGACAGTAGTTATATTGAATTCTAAAAAATGATAGTCTATTTTCTTAATTCACACGTTGAGTTAATTTACCCCTGACTTTAGTCATTAACTATGCCAGTTAGGCGCGCCAATCCAGAGGTTACCGGAGTGGACCCTTACAGGCGTTTATCTGCATCTCAAGTAATTACTTGGAATAACTGTCCTCGATTATGGTATTATTCTTACATCCCTAAACTGAAGAGCCCATTGCCTCCTCAGATACTAAGAGGAAACGCTGTAGAAGATTGTATCTCTAGGGTACTCCGTGAGTCCCCTGTCCTAATTTCTCCTTCGGATGATAATTTGCTAGTATCTCCTGTAAATGAAGATGGCTCGATATCATATGATTCCGAGACTGGATGGAGAAGCCCCGAATTAAAAGCAAGGAATAAGGATTCATGGCCAGTAAATCGAGAAGAATTAGAAGAATGGGCATTATCACGTGTAAAAGTGCATTTCGATTACTGTTGGCAGAACGCCATTTCAGACTGGGAATCAAGTCCAAATCGAGTAGGAAAATCTGAAGACATAGATCCTCAAGAGGGTATGCAAATGATAGAGGCTGGTATCAGATTACATTTAGATCAAGTTGAGTTATGCTTGAATCAAAATGGAGGACCTAACCTAGAGGACTGGAGGATTGGCCGATATCGTCCTGAATGGCCATCACCTGACGGTTTTCCCAAGAATTGGATTTCTCCTCATCCATGCGCTCAAATAAGTAACTCTCCTATTTCATGGGTTGAGGCTTGGGAAATATCTCGTCCTTGGTTTGTAGATCCTGATGCTTCAAATTTTTCAGAGACCACTTGTCATCCTGATGACTGGTTCCAAGGAGAATACGATCTAGTTTATCGTTGGAATGGCAGAATCAGAATTGTTGATTTGAAGGCATCTATAGGAAAGGGTGATCGTTCAGGAGGTTATATCGAACAATTAAGACTCTACTCTTGGTTATGGTGGGAAACACATTCCAGAAATAATGAGGTAGAAGCATTGGAAATCTGGTACTTAGGCCCTGGTACCATAAAACAAGTTCCTTTACCTAGTGTAGAAGAAATGTCTCAATTCAATATAGATTTAGAGAATTTATATCAAAATTTACATAACAAGGATTCTATAGATATTTCCGATTTCCCTCCAAATCCTTCTCCACTAAGATATTTTGATGTTGGAGGAATTCCATCTGAAGTTGCTGTTGATCCTGACCCCAAGGCACGGTGTAATCGATGTGATCTCCGAGGAATTTGTGAAAATAGCAATTATGAATTAATTTTGCCTTCAGAAAAAAGACTTGAAAGATTCTCTCATGCTTGGCCAATCACTCCCATGAGTAAAATTAAGACTAGGCACACAGTTATTGGAGAAGTTAGGGAGTTGAACGGCCCTACACTCAAATCTGATGGTAGTGTTGAATTGACATTCAGGTTAGTTGACGGTTATGAGAGGGCTAAGGTAAGGACGCATCGTCAAGGCGGATTAAAAAATGTCTCTCGTTCTATTCAAAATGATGTGCGAATTAAGATTGAAAAAGCATTACCCTCAATATGGAGAAGCGAGTTAGTGATTGATTTAGATTCAGAATCTAGAATTTCTATCGCCGAAGATGAAGAGATTTCTGAAATGATTGATATAGAAACTAGAGTGAACGTAGTTGGTAGAATCTGGTCAATTAATGCCTTTCCAAATGGAAAAGGAATCTCTCGTTGGTCTATCACTTTGGTTGATAGTAGTGGTTCAGTTGGTGTTGTGGCATTCAAGCAATTTATTCCTGTTGTTGCAGCAGGGTTATCTAGAGGAGATGAAATTGCAATTTTAAATGGCGAGATTGGTGAATTTGCTGGGCAAAAACAGGTACGTTTAGGCCCGGGTGCCCGAGTAGTTCTCTTGAAAAGCTCCGAAGATTTGAGGCCTTTTTAGAGATTAATTATTCCTATTGAGGAATGTAATCATTCTATGCTTATCAATATGTGTTAACTACAATTTGGCGCCGAGAGAGGGATTTGAACCCCCGCGTCCAAAGGACAATGGATTTCGAATCCATCGCAATACCGGGCTATGCGATCTCGGCTAAATATACCTAGATGCGTATTGGTCATAAGCGTGACCCGTTTCGAAGTATACATGCGTGTAGAAGTTGTTTACCAGAATGAATGTATAATTTTTGAGTCTGAGACTCCAACAACAATCTCATCAATATTGAACAAATTAGATATTCCCTCTTCCACTGTCCTAGCAGTTTTTAATGATTCAATAGTTCCTCATTCTTCAACAATTAGTGAAGATATAAGGATAGAATTAATCATAGTATCATCTGGCGGATAAGTCATAATTAATTTTCATTTCAGGAGAAATTGTTTTAATTTCCGATCCTTTGATGATTATTGCAGCTTTATTGCCAAGCAGTTCAACTCCCTCCTCATCACAACGAAGAAAAGAACCTTCATATAATCCAATAACCGGTGTATCATTGTAATTATGAAACTCTTCGATTCTTCTTTTTCTAGTCTCTCCAAAATGCTCGTTTAATTCCTCATTTTCTTTCCACCAGATTCCTCCAGGGTGATAATGGGGATTGATTTGAAACGGTACAATGTCAAATGTTTCAAATGATGGAACTAAATCAATTGGCATATCATTAGTAGTTTGCATTGTCGGGCAAGCAACATTCGCTCCAGCGCTAACTCCTGCATATGGCACCCCATCATTAAGCACTTTTTTCCTTATAATTTCTAGTAGTTTATTCTCATGTAATTTTTTAACTAATGAAAAAGTATTACCGCCACCCACATAAATTCCTTCCATATTCTCTAATTCTGCTAATGGATTCTCGCATTGATGTATCCCAATAATCTCAAATTCTAGATCGTTGAACATTTCCTTTACTGAACTTGTATATTCGTCATAATCACCACTAGCATAAGGTATGAAAATTACTTTCTTGCATCCTTCAAAGTTTTCCTTCATTAAACGAAAGAACAGATTTCTTCTTTCTTCTGTCCTAATCCCTCCACTTCCAAGAAGTATTTTCATAAAATCACCTAAGCATAAAAATTTGAATCATTTTGTTTTTCATTTCCGTTTAGGATTTCATCTATATCTCCAGAAATATCCATAGTTGCTAATAGTTTTTTAGCAGTCTTCTCTGTTGAATCCAGATCTAAATCAAGAGGTAATTCTAATCCTTGCTCGATCCAAGCAGATAATCTGTCGGCTGCAAGAGTATCTGCACTGGCACCTATTGTTTCCGCCACTAAACCAATTGCAGGGACACCATGTAAGGGGGATAGAGAAATTAGTAAACCTGCAATGCCAATCATACCTGATTTAGGTTGTTCATCCGTAACATTAATGTCAATTTCTTGTAATGATCTTTTAACATCTGGATCTGCACAAATAACGTGAATATTTCTATCTTCAGCACCGGCCGCTAAGCCTGCTAAAACCAGAATTTTTGGAGTATTATTCTCCTTCGCCATTGCGAGTATACTTTCAGCAACTTCATACTGTCCGTTTGCAGTCATGGGCTGTAAATCTCCTCCTATTGTGATTATTGTTTTACCGTCAGGAAGAATTACTGAATTAATTTCAAGTCTAGGTGGCGCTAATAATCCATTATTCGATAACGTCGCATGAGGGGGGAAATCAGGATGTAAAATCCAACCAATAGTTCTAGAAGGGTGTTTCTCTACTAATGCATCTACTACTATTTTGCCAACATTCCCAACACCTGGTACGGCTTCTAGTATTGCCGAATGTTCGGGCAAACCATCTCCGACAATCCAATGAATTTTTGTTTTCATTCTTCCTCTCCCTTAATCACTTTTCGAGGAGTCGGTAGCGAATCAACCCATTCATCACTGCCTGCATCAACTCTTTGTCTTCTTCTAGCACCTTGTGGATCTTCCGGCGAATATTTCAAGGGTGCCACTGCTACCATTTTGCCATTACAACTCTTACAATTTTCTCCGAGTCCGTATTCCCCACAATCAATACATCGTTGTAATTTAGTACGTACCATGGCGACCCCTAATGCTGACGTGGTGTTTGAGGGTGTATGAATTAATGCCTTAGAAAATCATCTTCATAGCCTTTCTATAGAGATTGAACCCTCTACCGAATTAATTTTTTCCGTAGCCGCTTTTTTTGCAGCTTCCCATGAGGACTCTGCAGATGAATAATCAGGGGCTCTAATATCTACTCTGTAATGTGGGGCACCATCATAATGACAGGTTAGAGTGACCTCTTCTTCATTTTCAACAACTAATTCTGCTGCTGACAAAGCTTCTCGAATTGCACCAACTCCTTCAGAACCCCATACTTCAATATCAAAGATCCCTCTAATTTCTACAAATGGTGGTACTATGTTTTCAACAGCTAATTCTGTGACAACTTTCATCCATTTCCCGGTAAATCCTGAATCAGACAGTGCAGTTTCTGAAATTGCACATTCTTCTAATGCTCCATATAGTGATCCAAATTTTTCTATCATTTCTTCAGAAACCGCTTCGGTCTTTTCTTCATCCCAATTAACTCTTTGAGCAGCAACCCGCATGATTTGATTTGCTCTTTGTTGATTTTTCCATTCTTGTAGAGTATCTTTTCTTCTTTCTGCTGATACAGCTTTTATTGATAGATCAACTCTCTCTCTATCTTTTTTTACTGTAACAACTTTGGCAACAACGCGTTGTCCTTCTCTCAAGTGTGCTCTGATATTTTTTACCCAACCAGATGCTACTTCTCCAATAAATACGAAACCTTCTTTGTCGCCATATCCATCAAGATTTAGATATGCACCGTTTTCTTTGACTCCTTTTACAGTACAGACTAGGAGTTCACCTTCTTCTGGCCATATTTCTTCGGCTTCACTCATTCTGCTGTCCCCTTCATTCGAGGACGTCTACAACTGTGCTTCCTGAAAGATTAGCCTTTCCACCTGCAGGCGTCGCTAATGTAGAGCCGCAGATTGAACAGGAGATTGAGGTTGACGCCCTGTCGAATAGAATAGTCTCGTGTCCACAATCTGTGCAACTTACACGTAGGAATCTTCCACTCATTATTAGCCCTCAATTATTTATCAATTAGTTCGAATTTTTTTGCACGCTTTCCAGCAGGAGAATGCCCTTTTCCGGTCTCAGTACATCTGAATACTAGATTTACACGCTTTGTTGGTTTCTCACCAGATGGTTTTGGTCTTGGGAAACCTCTGTATCCAGAAGTAACTTTACGGAATCTTCTCTGACCCCATTTCAGTTCACTAGCTCGTCTTTTCTTGACACGCTCTACAGTGTGTTCCGTATGCTTACCAGCTGAAGGGCTGTAACGCATTACTTTACGCGGCATCTTGACCATCTTTAGCACCTCAGCGTCTTACGACGATGCGGGCGACTGACGACCCGTATATGAACTCTGTCGCGGAATCTTTGACAATGAAAACCGTGAATTAGTGATTTTCGCTAAAAAACATAGATGAAGTAGGGACTATTAGCGAATATCGTGATTCTCGGTTCCACACTGATTTGGCTAGCCTTTTTCCTATTATTAGTAGGTTTTTCTTTTAGCCGAATGGGTCCCTCCTTCACTAGAAGTAAATTTTCCATTCCCCTAATTCTTATCGGAATTTTACTCTTGTTTTTCAACAATTTTTCAATTGAAAACCCGGAGAAAGAATTACTAGAATCTTTACACGGCTTTGCACCTTGGTTCTTTGTTTGCTCATTAGGATGTTATCTTGTCCTTAGTGGTTCACCAATTTATTGGAAAGTTCAATTCCCACAGTTAATTTCTGGTTGGATAATTATTTTAGGTTCATTTTACCTATATTTTGAGTTTAATGAGTTACCTGATAATTTCTTAATCGGAGCGATATTTACGGCACTAGGTGTAATTTTGTCATTATTTTTATTTATCTTACTTGTTAGATTTGTTGAAAATAGAATTCCTCTAGAAGATTCAGCACCGGAATTAACAGAAGAAGAAATGAATTTTGTAACAAAGATAATTTCCATTAATATTGGAGTTGATGAAAAATGAACTCGTTATTATTGGAGATTTTATACTATATTTTTGGAGGGTTCATATTAGCTAATCTTTCACTCATTATTTTCCAACTATTTTCTCTACATCCTTACAGTAAACCAACTATTCCTGTAGTGGTTCAAAGCATTTTCATTTTTATTTCTGCATTGGTCGTTAACTCGTTGAACGACGATTTAGAAACTATTGCCGATGCGATCCGTTTTTCCTTGGTCGAAGGAATATTAGGTTTCATCGTAATTATTCCCTTTTTGTACATTTTAATGATTTATTTCTTATTCAAAGCCTCATTTAGAAAACGTCATTTTGATGATTTACTCGATGCTTCTGAATAAAAATTGAACCTATTTGACCAATCCTTTGAAGGGCAACTCTCATAACAAGTCGGTAAGTCGCCGCGCTATCAAATAGGTGTTATCATGTCCAAAGGTACTCCAAGTATGGGTAAGCGGCAAAAGTCGACTCACATCCGTTGTCGTCGATGTGGCCGTCATTCTTATCACAAACAGAAAGGCATATGTTCGTCTTGTGGATATGGTGCTACTTCACGTATGAGAAAGTATCAATGGAGCAAAAGAAATCGTTCCATGGGTAGCAAATAAAACAAGTTCCGAATAGCAAAGTGCTAAGACCCTTACAACTTAGCGAGGTTTGTTCTTATGTGCGGAATTATTGGAATCGTTGGTAATCCCGCATATTCGGTTGCTTCGGATATTTATGATGGATTATTAGTTCTCCAACATCGAGGCCAAGATGCAGCAGGAATTGTTACTTTCGATGATGAGAATTTGTACCATAGAAGAGCAAATGGATATGTTAGAGATATATTCAAAGAGAGGCATATGAAATCTTTGAAAGGTTCAGCAGGAATAGGTCATGTCCGATATCCTACAGCAGGGAGTTCATCCGTGGCAGAGGCTCAACCATTCTATACAAATACTCCATTCGGTGTCAGTTTAGCTCATAATGGGAATCTTAACAATACTGATGAAATACTTTCTAGTTTACTTGAATATGACCATCGAAGAATAAATACTAGCTCAGATTCTGAGGCATTGCTAAACTTATTGGCAGCTGAAATTCAAAGGTCACTTAATGGCCGTCCAGGAGGCATGGATGCTTTAGATCATGAAGATGTATTCAGAGCTATTGAAAGGACACATATTAGGGCAGAGGGAAGTTACAGCGTAGTATCTTCAATTACCGGTTGGGGAGTGATTGCATTCCGAGATCCTCATGGTATCAGACCATTATGTATGGGTGTAAGAAAAGTTAATGATTTCGAAGAAAGAGCATTTTCTTCAGAAAGTGCCGCTTTAATGGCTTTAGGCTTTGATTTAGAAAGAGATGTAATGCCTGGTGAAGCTATTATTGTGAGGCTTGATGGCTCTTTCTATTCTAGACAATGTCATGCTGAGCCTCAGTATCGTCCATGTATCTTCGAACATGTTTACTTTGCACGCCCCGATTCTGTTATCGATGGCATCTCTGTGCATTCTGCTCGTCTTCGAATGGGTGCATCATTAGCTCGCCGAATTAAAGAAAAAAATCCTCATCATGGCATCGATGCAGTAATTCCAGTTCCTGATAGTGGATGCATAGCTGCTTTAGAATTAGCCAGAGAATTAGGTGTTCCTTATCGAGAAGGTTTTGTCAAAAATAGATATATTGGCCGTACTTTTATTATGCCCGGACAGTCAGTTAGGAAGGACTCAGTTAGGAAAAAACTTAACACGATATCTAGTGAATTTTTAGGCAAAACAGTCTTGATAGTTGATGATAGTATTGTCAGAGGAAATACTTCTAAGAGAATTGTTGAGATGGCTAGAAATGCAGGTGCAAAGAAAGTTTTCTTTGCTTCAGCCGCACCCCCTATTATTCACCCTAATGTGTATGGTATTGATATGCCTGCAAAAAATGAGTATGTGGCTTATAATAGGGATGTTTCAGAGATTTGTACCGCTATAGGTGCTGATTGGATGATATACCAGGAACTTGATGATTTGGTAGAGGCCTGTTTAGGCGCAAGTGAGAATAATATTGCAACATTCGATTGCTCTTGTTTCGATGGAGTTTATGTTACCGGTGGAATCACAGATGATTATCTAGATAGAATTGAGCAATCAAGAAATGATAAAGCGAAAAAATCTGCTTCTGCTTAACACATTTGCCAGTTAGGATGATAGGCAATCGTTGCTTAGTATATTCATGGATTCCACTATTGAGGTTCTCAATTCTGTTGATGTCGGTGGTTTTCTAACTGTTGCGTGCGAAATGTCAGATGGAAATCTGGCAGTTGGCAATCAAGATGGTATTGTAAATATTATTTCACCTAATGGAAATACAAAAGAATCATTTGAATTAGACGGTGAGATAATAGGTTTATTCGAAGTAGGCAGTAATTTAATTGTAGGCTCCAGTATTTCAGGCATAAGTGCATATTCCGGAGGTCTAGTTTGGAATCATGAATTAAATTCGGGATGTGAAATTATTTCTTTATGTGGCTTGAATTTCTTAGTTGCAGATAGTTCAGGACATTTATTAAAATTTGATACTAATGGGACATTATTGTGGAAAAAAGAACTTGGCCAGATGACTCATATATGTAGTAATCAAAATGGAGATATTTCTGCAGTGGCTCTAGAAAATGGAGATTTCATAATCATCGATAGTCATGGCGATAAAATCATAAGATCCGAAGCATCATCTGACGATATTGAAACAATTTCCTCTATGATATTTCGTTCAGAAGATATTCTCGTGGTCGCACGCAATTCACTTGGAATGACTATTGACGATAGACCCGAAAATCGAATAGAGTGCTGGAGCTCTAGAAAAGGTAAGATTCATAGTTGCGAAGTAGATAGTTTGGTTAATTGTATTACTTCTACTGAAAAAGGAGTTATTTTAGGATGTTTCAATGGTGAATTGTTAGAATTAGAAATTCATTCTAAGAAATATAATCAATTGTTTAAGTTTGATTATTCAATAAAGCAAATATTTCCTTGGAAAGAAGATATAATGATTGCTTCATGGTTTGATATAATTAGATTAAACTTGGAAGGAAATATTATTTGGAGCCTTGAACATATTGGAATAGTAGAAAAAATAATTCCAATCGGTGAATCTAGAGTCGCTATTTTAGGTGATGACAAGAAAAAATATATTCCTACTCCGATTTTCATAATAGATCCCGATTCTGAAATAATTTCTAATGAGTATATTTTCAAAGAAGAAAATTTAAATTCCGAATATTCTGGGGCATTATCTCCCGAGGAGGAACATGCTTCTTCGTTGAAGCCTTTGTTACCTTCCGATTCTACCGAAATTTTTGAAGCATTAGATGAGGAATTAGAGATTGAAGTATCTCCTCCTATAATAGAGGTAGATATTTTAGAAGATTTATCAAAATCTGCTAAATCATTAAACATATCTCCAATTGTTGATGTTGGTGAAGATAAGACTGTTACTTCTGAGTCAGATGGCACGGCAGTAGTTCTTCTGGATGGTAGTAAATCATATGATCCCGATGGGGAAATCAAGAGTTGGTCTTGGGAAAATGATTCTGGAAAAGTTGTTTCAAATAATCCTCAGGTAAAAGTGAAATTACCAACGGGTGTCCATATTTTCTATCTTACAATTGTGGATGATAGAGGTGCTTCATCCAAGGCTGCTTTAACAGTCCAAGTTCTTTAATCTGCAAAAATCTCAACACTATTTGTGTACCAAATTACTCTAGCATTATTTTCCCAGTCATCATTATCTGACATGCCATCTAATAATATTGTACTCCCAACTGATAGAAATGCTGGATCTACAGTGGTATTTGTACCCCAAGGATTTTCATTGTCATTTCCAGCAAAGATATCCCAATTTTCCCTAACTAGTTCGTGATTAATGATTTTTTCTTCGAACATCCTGTATTCAAATGACACAGATCTTAGTGCATAATCTGCTACTTGGAATACACAATTATGTGACGGCCTAGTTACAGATGTGTTCTCCATTATTGTAAGATTAAGGACACAAACTTGTCCGTTTAACATACCTTCACTATCGCCATTATCATTGTAACCTAATACTAAAGTTATATTAGTATCCGATTGCAGTTCTTGATGTATAATCTCTACCAGTGTAAATCTGATTCCAGCATCTCCATCGGGTTCTAAATCTGAGATGTCAGGGACATTATCTCCATCTTTATCTCCTAAGCCGGTCTGATAATCATCAAAAACAATATCTGCAAGACTTAATCCAATTAATATTCCAAGAATCATGGCTGAAGCAACAACCAATTGGACACTTTTTTCCTCGAATACATTAGAGTCCATGACCTTTCGAAAAGGCATCTTAATTTCAACGCATTGCAACTAATTACGACTGTAACTCTGAAAGTGATGATTTTAATGCAGGAATTGCATCTTCCCATGATGCAACTATTCCGTAATCTGCTACACCAAAAATTGGTGCATCAGGATCTTTATTTATGGCCAATATGTATTTACTGGATCTCATACCTGCTAAGTGTTGTATAGCTCCAGAAATTCCAACTGCAATATAGAGGGAAGGTGTCACAGTCTTTCCTGTTTGTCCAACTTGCATTCTATGAGGCATACCCCACTCATCAACTACTGCTCTACTGGCCCCTACTGCCGCGCCGATAGTATCTGCAATTTCTTCTAAATGTGAGAAATTTTCAATTGTCCCCATTCCTCGTCCTCCTGAAATAATGATATCAGCCTCTGTAACATCTAATCTTTCGCTTGCTTTATTGATAGCTTCTTGAATTGCAATCTTCACATCTGCTGATTGATCAACCACATTTATTGGAGCATCATTACCTGTCCCTGCTGCTTCAAAGGCATTGGGTCTTAATGTAATAACTGCACTTCCAGAAATTGTTAGTGATTCCATTGCTTTACCAGAATAAATAGGTCTACTAACAGTAATTCCTTCAGACATAGATACTACGTCCTGTATAATTGGTATGTCTTTTTGAGCAGCAATTCTGGCACCTATTTCTCTCCCATTTGGTGATGCTGAAATCAAAATCATTTCTCCACACATTGAAGACATGGCTGAGGCCCAAGCCCCACCATCAAAAATATTGAAACAATCTCCATTTGCTGAAATTACTTTCTCTACTCCGTTTATTTTTGCTGCTTCAGAAGCTCCAACCCCATTCGGGCAAATTACAGTTGAATTCGAGCCCATACTTGCTGCTGCCCCAATTAGTTGGTATGTTGTTGGGTGAAGTGAATCACCGTTTGTTTCTGCTATTATTGTAAAATCCATTTTTTCACCTCAAATTACGTTTGCCTCATTCCTTAATTTCGAAACTACTTCATTAACATGTTCTGCACCTTCGAATTTTTGCCCAGCCGGCTTCTCTGGCGGAGGGTTTTGAGAATTAAGAGTGACATTTGAAGAATCTAAGACAACTCCTAAATCGCCAGATGTAATTGATTCAACTTGTTTCTTTTTAGCCATCATAATCCCTCTAACATTGGGTCTTCTTAGTTCATGTGTTCCTTTATCAAAAGCAAAAACACTGAGCCCATCGACGGCAACTTTTTCGGTACCTGAATTACTTGGTCTAATTGTTGAAAACTTTCCTTCTGAGTAATTAACTTCTGTGACTAAAGTTACACATGCAGCATCAATAAGTTCAGCAACTCCCGGGCCAGTCGATCCACTATTAGTATCGGCAGCTTGTTTACCACATAATACAATTTGAGAATCAAATCTTCTCACAGCAGCAGCTAGTAGTTTCTGGACATGGGTGCTGTCAGTAACGCCATCATTTGAGATATGAACAAGAGTATCGGCTCCTACTGCAGCAGCATCTGTAAGCATTTTTTTTGTCCTCTCGGGTCCACAAGTTATGGCTACTAAATTGCCACCAGTTTTTTCTTTCAATTGAAGCCCTGATTCTAATGCATATTCGTCATATGGGCTCATTGACCATTTACTGACTGAGTTTTCGTCTACCTTCCCACCTGAGATGGTGATTTTTGCGGTTGTATCTGGAACTTGTTTTAGTAGCACTGTTATATTCATTTTCTTCCCTCATTTTCCCAATTTAATTAATGTTTATAGTTTTAGGCTTCTCTAGTGAATGCTTGTATCCCCGTGATGTGCCTTCCTATTATTAGATTGTGAATATCATGTGTCCCTTCATATGTTTTTACAGATTCTAAATTCGCCATATGTCTCATTATGGGGTATTCATCAAGTATTCCATTGGCTCCATGAATATCTCTCGCAACTCTTGCAATTTCAAGAGCGATATCGACATTATTCATTTTAGCTAACGAGATATGCTCTGGAATCCAATCTCCAGAATCTTTCTTTTGTCCTAAGTGATATGCTAATAATTGTCCTTTTGTAATCTCTCTTAGCATCCAAGATAATTTATTTTGTACTAATTGATAGGAGGCAATTGGATGATCAAATTGGATTCTACTCATGGCATAATCTTTGGCAGAGTCGAAACAAGCTTGTGCTGAGCCCAATGCCCCCCAAGAAATTCCATATCTAGCATTATTTAGACAAGAAAATGGACCTCTTAATCCCTTAACTCCTGGCAACATCCTGTCTTTTGGGATTTTACAATCTTGGAATACTAACTCACTTGTTACACTCGCCTTCAGAGAGTGTTTACCTTTCATCTCAGGTGCAGAAAAACCTGGGTCGTTCTTTTCAACGATAAATCCTCGAATCACTCCATCTAATTTCGCCCAAACTACTGCGAGTTCTGCAATTGAACCATTAGTAATCCACATTTTTGCACCATTAAGGAGATAATGATCGCCCATATCTTCTGCTTTAGTAATCATGTCTCCAGGATTAGATCCATAATCTGGTTCAGTTAATCCGAAACAGCCAATCCATTCTCCACTAGCCATTTTTGGCAAATAATGATTTTTTTGCTCTTCACTTCCAAAGTCCCAAATTGGATACATTGCAAGTGAACCTTGGACACTGGCAAAAGATCTAAGGCCGCTATCTCCTCTTTCTAACTCTCTACAAATTACTCCGTAAGCGGTATAAGAAAGACCTGGGCAATCATATCCTTTTAGAGGTGCACCGAGTACTCCCATTTCTCCTAAAGCAACTCTCCACTCGTCGGGAAATACTCCCTCTCTGCAAGCAATTTCTATGTTTGGGATGACTTCTTCATCGACCCAATCACGTACCATGTCTCGAACCATTCTTTCTTCTTCTGTCAATAACGAGTCAACATCGTAGAAGTCTAGAGCCTCATATGCCATAATTCTCATTTGTCGGCGATAATAGAAGCCACATGAATGTTCCTGATTGGCCCAGTCAGAATCTAGCCCTATCTTTTACCTCTTCCTTTCCTTTTTGCATCCCTTTTTTCTTGTTTATTTCCAAACTTCATCGTCATCGAATATTGCAGCCTTGGAGATGCGGTGTAGACTAAAGTTAGTATCAACATCCCAATGGTTAATGGGATTAGAAAACCCACAATTCCTCCAACTATTACGCCTATTTCACTTCCCTCTTCTGTAGAGTGGAATTCTATTACAGTACCGCGACTCGTTATTATCCATCCGCTATCTTCTCCATTATTCCAAGTACCAATTATTCTTTCACCAGAAATCTCAACATCAAACTTTTGAGCATCTTCATTTTCCAACCAGGGATAGGTCGCATTCTTACTAACATCATGTTCAAGTAATGAAAATGGTGCTACGACAATCAATGATCTTGCATCATTTTGGTGACTTATATGGGTAAATTGTCCTTCAATCCCTTGAATCGTACTAACTGATAATTCACTTTCTATAGCATTTGTAGAGTGTAATTGAATTATTCCTATTTCTTGACTACTAGAAACTGATACACAAGATAAGTAATAGTTTGACGGACAAATAACACTATTCCAAGGGTAGAAATTACCTCCAATCCAGGTGAGTACATGATTCCTATCGATGATACCAATTCCATCAGTAACTGAAGATATTACACAAAGCATGACATCATCATGACAATCGATATCTGTGATATCACCTTCTCCCCGTCCTTCAATTAGATGTGTATCGAGTCCCCCATCGCCTTGAGCCCGAACTCTCCATAGCCATCCATCATCACCTCCTACATATGCCCAAGAGCCTGCTGTATTCCATGCTACTGAATTTAAATTAGTTTGCCCGAAGTTCATTTTTTCTCCTGCCTGTGTCAAGGAAAAATCATCTACTGCAAATCGAAGAATCATCCCTTCATCTCCAACTAAAAGAGCAGTCCCTCCTCCTGGGTGCCAATCAGCATCTCTCATAGTTTGATTATCACTTGCAGCAAGTAATACTTGTGAATCAGGATTTTTTGAGGAAATAATGCTAGCATAGCCACCTTCAGCGTAAATTAATATTTTATCTTCTTCAGGGTTTTCTGCTACCCCCTTTATCGATAAATCGTTCTCACTTAGATGAATAACTGAATCAAGTTCGACTGCCGATTCTGCATTTACAATTGGTGACAAAAATACTAAACTAGTCATCAACCCAACAACTACCGCTCTTAACACAGCCATGGTCCTGCGGAAACGGATGTAGGTTTAGGCCTGTTTATTGCTATCTACGGTTATCTTTCCCTCGTAGTATTGAATAAGCAATTACTTCTCGCTAGACGTATGGAGAGATTCGACGTTAAGCGAGGATTGATGAAACAAATTAATGAAGACGGTGGTTTAGCAGCATTGGCTGCTAAATATTTTGAGAATGTGAAGGCTAATGATGACGGTTCCTTTACGGGTTCTCATGATATTATGACTTCAATCGAGGGAAGTTTTTCAGATACTGGAGCACTAGTTATTGATGTAAAGAATGTACCTCCTAATTTTGATGACCCTGAAGCTATGAAAATAGCACAGGATAGTCGTAAAAGATGGACTCAATTTCTTGATGAAGCAACCGGATATAATTCAAAACAACGTGGCGACAAAGCTAAGGAATGGGCTAAAAAAGCATCTAAGGCCAAATCTGCAGTTAGTGCAGCCAGACATTTCATGAAGATGTCTCAAAATGTTTCAGACGATAAAAAATCCCAAGCAGAGGCATTAATTGCAGAAATAGAATCTGCATTGGAAGAAGGCGAAAACACAAGAGCAGCTGGTCGCGGTGAAAAATTAGATAAATTATTCAAATGATTTGGTGATTATATGAGTTCAGAACCTTTATCGAATCTTGATGATGAAGGGAGTTCAAAAATCGACCGTATGTTCATTAATTGCGAAGAGATAGTCGGTGTTGAACATGTTACAAGTATAATATCTGGGGGGAAAAGTCACTCAGGCAGTAATCAGATAAATGCATACATTGGTCTTGAGCCTAGTGGAAAGGCTCACCTTGGTTGGATGGTTTTAGCAGAAACTATTGATAATTTACTTTCAGAAGATGTAAATGTTACAGTTTTGTTGGCCGATTGGCACGCATGGGTGAACGATAAGTTCTCAAGAGATATGGGAAAAATCTCTCTTGCTGCTGATTATATGTCTGAAGTTTTCAGAGTACTACTTAATTTCCCAGAAGAAGGAGAAGGTCCTGGCCAATTGAGATTTATCAGAGCATCTGAAATGATGGATTCAGGAAAATATTGGGAAAGAGTGTTGAGATGTTCGAAAAATATGAGTTTATCACGTGTCAGGAGAACATTCAGTATTATGGGGAGAGATGAAGACTCTTCTGATCATGATTTGTCGGCATTTTTCTACCCTGCATTACAAGCAGCCGATATCTTTGAGTTACAAATTGACATAGCACTTGGAGGGATGGATCAAAGAAAAGCTCACATGTATATGAGGGAAGTTGCAGATAGGAACAAATGGGTCAAAGCCACTTGTATACACACTCCTATGCTATCAGGTCTAAAAGGTGCCAGTGGTAGAATGGACTCTTATGATCATAAAATGTCTAAATCCGATCCTAATAATGCTATTTTATTACACGACAATCCAAAGAAATTAGAGAAAAAATTGCGTAAAGCATTCCTCGAAATAGGTAATGATAACTCCGCGGTTTATGAAATAATTCGATATATTCTTCTCCCCCGAATTGGTAAATTAAATATTGAGCCTAAACCAGAATTTGGCTCACCTTCGTCATGGGAGAGCATTGAAGAACTTGTTTTAGCAATAAACAAAGGAGATGTACATCCTTTCGATGCTAAAATGGCCGTGGCTAGAGGATTAGCCGAGGTATTAAGCCCGATTTCTGAACATTTTTCAGATAATAGTGAGTTATTAGATAATATGAATAAAATCACCGGCTCGCAGTGAAGCGTTTTAATAATCGGCAGGTTCAACCTAATTCTATAGTAGATATCATAACCCCCTTGCTTTGCGCGAGGCTTGGAAGGATTGACATGACTGAGGTAGGAATTGACGATATAGCCATACATTTTCCTAAACTATACTTTGGTATGGAAGATTTTGCTGAGTTCCGTGGTGCAGATTTTGGTAAATTAAATCGTGGACTTGGGCTCGAAGCAATGGCTATCCCTGATGTGCATGAAGATACAGCTACTATGGGTGCTAATGCTTGTGCACGGTTAATCGATAGAAACAATCTAGATCCTAATAATATCGGAAGAATTTATCTAGGTACTGAATCAGCTCTAGATGGTGCTAAGCCTACTGCAACTTACATTATGGATATGTTAGAGCAAAGATATCAAAAACAATTTGGAGATGATTGTTTCAGGCATTGTGACGTTGTAGACTTGACTTTTGCTTGTATAGGGGCTGTAGATGCTATGCACAATACATTAGATTGGGTAGCTAGAGGTGGCGAATCTCAAGATCGAATTGGAATAGTTGTTTTCGCTGATAATGCCAAGTATGATCTTGAATCTTCTGGTGAATATACCCAAGGAGCCGGTGGAGGAGCGATTTTGATAAGACATAATCCTCGATTAATTGTAATCCCTGACAATTGGGGCGTCTCAACAATGCCTGTTCATGACTTTTTCAAACCTAGAAGAGAAGTAGATATGAAAACGGTTGTTGAGAACGTTCTAGACCTGGCGGAAGAAGCAGGTGAAAAGCCTAGGAAATCTGGATTAGTAGAAAAAATCCTCGATGTGCTGCCTCTTTCATCTCTTAAAGACAATATTCTTTTCGAATCTAAGACTTTGAAGATTCATAAAGATACTCCTGTTTTTGATGGGCAGTTTTCGAATCGTTGTTATTCGGAGTCTGTGAAACAAGCATTTATCAATTTTAGAATTGAAGCAATTCGCTCTGGCAGATATGACCCTGATAATGATGATATTTTGACAGAACAGTGGAAAAGAATAATTGTACATTTACCCTATGCTTTCCAAGGAAAAAGAATGTTCCCGGATGTTTTTAGACATGATAGAAGGCATTTACCTCTGTGGAATGAAATTATTGAAGAAATCGGTGAAGAACCTTTGCCTGAAGATTTTGAGGATTATGAAGAGTTTGAGAAAGCAAACGATCATTACCGCCGTTTAATATCTAAAACCTCTTTGTTCAAGGATTTTGTCGATGCTAGAATTGAGAAAGCACAAAGGGCATCAAGTCTTGTTGGAAATCAATATACTGGTTCGATATTCCTAGCTCTAATGTCGACAATTGAATCCGATCATCTTGAAAATGAAGAAATGGTTGGTGAACGTATTGGTTTGTGCGGTTATGGTTCAGGTGCTAAAGCAAAAGTATTCGAAGGTATAATTCAATCCGAATGGAAACAAATTGCAGAAAGGTTCAATCTATTCGGAAGACTTGAGGAAAGACACCCTATTGACAAAGAAATATATGAATCACTTCATCGAGGAACTGCAAGAAAATCTATTTTATCTCCTGAAAATGAATTTGCCTTGGTATCTGTAGGTGGAGATGATGTTCTAGAAGGCCAAAGAAAATATTCTTGGTTCGAATAATAATTAAGGCTTAATTGCTCTATTGATTACAATTCTTTGAACTTCTTGAGTTCCTTCATATATTTGAGTTATTTTTGCGTCTCTGAAAAATCTCTCTACTGGGAAATCGGTTGTATAACCATATCCTCCAAGTATTTGTACAGCTCTTTCAGATACCCACATAGCAGTATCTCCTGCAAATAGTTTAGCCATACTAGCTTCCTTTGTATGTCTTTGACCATCATTCTCATAATGCCTTTGTTTAGCCCAGGCTGCTTTGTAAACCATCATTCTGGCAGCTTCAATTTGTGTAGCCATATCTGCAAGATAATTTCCAATACTTTGATGATGTGCAATTGGTTTACCAAATGCCTGTCTTTCATGAGAATAATTCAACGCTGATTCAAAAGCTCCTTGAGCAATTCCTAATGCCTGAGCTGCGATTCCAATTCTAGAATTATCCAGTGCATTCATTGCTATAGGAAAACCTTCTCCCACTCCTTTCAAGACATTTTCAACAGGAACTTTACAATCTTCAAGGAGTAATACACATGTATCTGAAGATCTAATTCCTAATTTTTCTTCTTTTTTACCTACACTGAACCCTTCCATTGATGAATCAACAATAAATGCAGTCGTACCTCCATGTTTCTTGACACCAAAATCCGGATGATCTACGTCTTTAGCAAAAAGTACGTAAATATCCGCACTCTTTCCATTTGTAACCCACATTTTTTCTCCATTGATGATGTAATGTTTACCATCGTCAGACTTCTTGGCTTTACAAACCATTGCGGCTGCATCAGTCCCAGCCCCTGCTTCAGAAAGAGAATATGCTCCAATCTCATTTCCTGCAAGTCTTGTTAGATATTTTTCTTTCTGTTCATCATTTCCATGTATTTCAATTGTTTTTGCACACAACCCTACATGTACACAGTACATTACTGCAAATGACGGATCAACTCTTGCAAGCTCTTCAATAATAATTGTCTCAGAAATATCATCTACAGGGCTTCCGCCATATTTCTCAGGAATTGTGATACCCTGTAAACCATATTCACAGAATTTCTGCCATTCATCTAATGGTGGAGTAGCAGTCCTATCTCTTTCTAAACAAGTAGGTGCTAATATCTCTTCAGCAAAGCTACGAACCATTTCTCGAATCATACTTTGTTCTTCTGTTTCCATGAACTCCATTATCTCACCGTACCCCCCGAAGAGAATGGTATTGTTAATATCTCGTAATGGCAAATGTAGCAACTTCTTCGAATCGAACAATTCAAAACGATTGTCAGTTGGGGGCAGGTCGAGAATTAGTATGGCCGACAGCGATTATGTTGAATTTAGTGTAGCACAAGGGCGTAAATATACTCTGGAACATCTATGGTTACAAGTATTAGACGAAAAGAAGGAAGACTCCCAGGTAAAGATAGGACTGAGCGAGTTCATAAGAGCGGAACACGGAGATATTATCAGAGTTATTTTAACAAAACCTGAGGACGATTCTGAGTTTAAAATAGAAGACACGGATGATGATGAGGGAGAAGTCTCACAAGATGATGATGCACCAACACCAATGACCAGTGGTGATGAATTAGGTTTTGAGGATTTATTGATCACTGTTACCACAGAATATGAGAAATTACTAATCAATGCCCCATTCCCTTGTAAAATAGTTTCTCTAAATGGTGATGTAGAAGACAATCCAGATCTTGTTAATGATGATGCATATGCTGATGGGTGGTGTGTAATCGTACAACCATTGGACAGATTTGATGATGACCAATATTTAGATGAAAATGAATATATTGAGTATCTTAATGAACTTTGATTAAGGCCACGATAATTTTGGCCATGATTCGAAATCAGAATCATTCCAATCAATATCATGTAGAATTTCAATCATTTTATTTTCCTGATTTATGTTTTCTTCAATTTGTATCCTAAATAACCAATCTTTCAGCAAACCAAGTTTACGGCCTGGTTTTATTCCAGTAATTTCAGAAATTTTTGTCCCATCAAGAATCGGTCTCATATTGATATTCTCTCTCATATCATGGTATTTTTCGCTAAAATCCATCTCATTATGATATTGTAATATTGCTAATTTTTGTTCTTCAGAGAGCAATACTTGAAATCTTCTGATACTACCTATACTATTATCAAATTTTAAATTTCTATTTTCATGCAAGAAGGATATTTTCCTTATTTCCTTTTTAGATAATTTTAGTCTTTCCTTTAAAATCTCAGATAAATGTTCTCCATCATAATTATTATTTTTCAATAATCTTGCTAAAATCACCATTGGCTCTACTACTCCCAAATCTTTGATTTCAATGTTCAAATCACCCATTATATTGCTTAAAGTACCTAATTCTTGCATTTTCATTAATATATCATATGGATTATTACTAGCTAAGATCTTTCTAATCTCTTCTGTAATTCGTTCTCTCGATACTTTCTCTAACATATCTATATTCTTTTTAATTGCTTTTTCTAATTCAGCATCTAGGCTTCTTAGGTTATTTTCTTCTAAATCTAAGAATCTGAAAGCACGTAATATTCTCAACCCATCTTCTTCTATCCTTTTTTCAGCATTACCAACTGCTTTAACTATGTTGAGACGTAAATCATTTTCTCCTCCAAATATGTCAATTAATTTACCATCTACATCTATTGCCATAGCATTTATTGTGAAATCTCTTCGTGCTAAATCATCCATAATATTAGTTCCAAATGAGACATTATCTGGTCTTCTTCCATCTCCATAACTTCCATCTTTACGAAGTGTTGTTACTTCCCATTTTTTTCCGGAATCCCCCTCTAACCTAACCATTACTGTCCCAAATTCTTCACCCACTGGAATTGTTTGTGGAAAAATTTCTATTACTTCTCTAGGTAAAAGTGTTGTAGCAATATCGAGATCAGAATTCGAGTCGCTCATTAGTAGAATGTCTCTTACCCAGCCTCCAACAATCCAAGCCTCACCATGCTTTCTTAGTTGATTTAAGACTAAATTATCCTCTGACGTGAGGTGCTGCTTAGTGTCAACCATGTATCTGCGTTAATGTAACTAGACATCATATCTTCGGCATCAAAACTAACAACAATATGCTTCTCCGACCTTCATGAAGGTTGAGTTAGTCCCACTAGAAATTCTCCGGCCGCATGAAGAAATTCTGCCTAAAAAGGTTGATCAACTTGAAAAAATGACTCACAGATGGAATGCTTACACAAAGCCGTTATTAATCGATAAATCGACTGGGACGATATTAGATGGACATCACAGATTTCATGTAGCAATGAGACTAGAGTTAAGTTGTGTCCCATGCGTTTTTATTAATTATCTCGAAGATGACTTAATCGAATTAGATGTTTGGCCTAATTGCGGTAGGGATTCGATTACCAAGGAAGAAGTAATCGAAGCCGCATTATCCGGTCATCTATTGTCTCCCAAAACCAGTCGACATCGATTATCAGATCATCTTCCACCAATAGCCGTTCCACTTTCAAGATTAATGCAGCCTGCCGTTTAGGAAAAATCATGAGACACTTTTTCTATACATTTTAGCAGTTTCAGAAATAGCCTCATGTTCATTATTTTCCAATTCTAATATAATTTTCATTATTTCTTCATCTTGCTTTTTACCAAATAAATCTTCTATAATTCTTGATCTTAATACGAAATCTCTCTTTTCATCAAGAAGGATATTTTTACGATATTTATCAGCTTCAATGGATCTTTTCCTTCTTAGGATTCTAGAAATTAGTTTATCATTTGATGAATTCATAATTTTATTAATTATCCAGTCGATTTCTCCCCAATCTTTTTTCTCTATTGTTTGTACTATTAATTTCATCATCTCTGGGTCATCATTTTTCAACCAAATCGGTATCTTTTGATTGAATAATTCATTCTTTTCCCCCAATTCAATTAGCATTATTAGTGCGTTAATCTGAATATCATCATCCTTTTCTGCAATTTTAATAATAATTTCATCATATTCTCCGGAAGAATATATCTCGGGTTTAGATTTTAGTAAATTAATTGCTTTTTTCCTTATTCTACTAGAATCGTCATCTAATATTTTTTTGATGACATCAGGATTTATTTCGTTCATTAGACTTAATCTTTCAATAGCTAATACTCTAATTCCTACATCCTCATTTTCTAATGCCTCTTCGATAAAATCTTCATTTATGTTTAGGATATTTTTCCAAGCATTTTGTTTAACTAGATTATTTTCATCATCCAACAATCTTCTCAATATTGATTCATTTGATTTACCAACCCTAGGTGCGATTCTACAAGCTAATATTCTTTCTTCAGGTTTTTTTGATTTCGAAAGTTTCTCTGCCAAATCAAGATCTTTCATTGAAGCCCATCTTTGTATTGCCATTAATGCCTTTTCTCTAAACCATTCATCATTTTCTTTCAGGAGAGGTATGAAAGCATCGATTGCAATGGGGTCGTCTAATTCAAACAACTTCCTTACAGCCCTTCTTCGTAATCGAACATCTTTATTGTTCAATTGGCGTATAGTCGCTTTAATCACATTACTCCCACTAGCCATTAGTGCAAGAATACTCCTATTCAGGGCACTAGATCTTCATGCCCTCCACCCGTGAATGAGTTTTCATCTTCCGAGCTGAAGATATTTACTAGTTCAATTGACATAAAGTGTTCAATAATTGGCCATATTGGAGCCAATCTCTCCATTTCTGACATCATTAAGTCCATTACAGGGTTTTCCATGATTTCTTCATCGGAGGAATCCTCGTCAATAGTTGGAATGTCTCTTGGCAGTTCTCTCAGAGACTGTATTAACTGTTCAACTCCTTGAAAAATTTCTTCATCAATTTCTATCATCTCTGATATCAATGAAAATGAATCTTCAAGTCCCTCTGCTAGAACAATTGGGTTCAATGGACTTCGTTCCGAGATTTTTGTATCCATTGGAGAAAAAACTACTCCTCCCAAGTCCGTATCTAACCATTCTCCTGCTTGTTTTTCTTTTTTCAAAAGTCTTTGTTGAATATTTCCTCCAAATGGCCCTAATATGAATGAACCTTCTTGTGAGTTGAAATTAAGAAAATCAGGAATTTCTCTAACTGCTCCTGTAATTAGAACTCTATCAAAATCTTTCCCAGAATCTTCGTAGAAATCAAAATCGGTTATTGAAAGAACACGAATGATTCCATTTGAATCATAGTTTTCTAAGGCTATTCTTGTATGTTCAAGAACCTCAGCATGTGGCTCTATTAACGTAATGATTCCTTCTTCGCCCAGAAGATTGTCTAAAATCGCTGCGAGGTATCCTCCTTTCGATCCGACCAATAGAACTTTTTGTCCCTTTTTTATTTCTAAATGATGTAATAAAATTACTAACATATGTGGTGCAGAAATATTTTTTCTAATTCCCTTACTTGTTTTCATGAATTCAGTAGGATTATCTAAAAAGAATTGTTTACATTCTGATTTTACAAAATGTTCGATATTGACCTTTTTTAGGGCATATTTAAGTTCTTTATCTATTGGAAAACCATTTTTTTCCAGTTGAATAATTAGTTCATCAATATCCTTCAAGCAAGCACTCTCTAACAGATGCTTTGACCGCCAATGATTTGAATGCGACGCCACCCGACTCTCATTTGGGGCCCGTGGTCTAGGGGTTATGACGTTGCTCTTACAAAGCGAAGATCGCAGGTTCAATTCCTGCCGGGCCCACCACTATAATCTTCAAGATTAAGTGTAAACAATCAAGAAGGATTACCATTAGGGGTACATGTGGTAGAAGAGACTGCGGGACTAGCATCCCGGATGACTAGACGCCTGAGGAAGAAGGGTTGGACTGTATCTACAGCAGAATCCTGCACTGGCGGCTTACTGGCTTCATTAATAACCGATATTTCTGGTGCTACTCAGTGGTTTAATCAAGGATGGGTAGTTTATTCTAACGAAGCAAAAATGAGGGAATTAGGGGTACAAAAATCTGCATTTGATGAAGGAGAAGCAGGAGCGGTATCTCATGAAGTAGCTGTTCAAATGGCTAAAGGTGCTAGATACCAATCAGGATCTGATGTAGCTATTGCCATTACTGGAATCGCAGGCCCAGGGGGCTCAACTTCAGAAAAGGAGGTTGGTAGAGTTCATGTTGCGGTTATTGCTCAAGACTATTTTCTTGTAAGAAGGATGGATTTTGGTGAAAATGATAGATTGGACAATAAACGTTCTTTTGCAGTCTTTGCTCTTAGACTAGCTCTAGAAACATTAGATAGATTGGAAGAGCAAGAGAATATTTCCGAAAATATTGGCGATAAAGATGAATCCGAATCAGATATGTCTCAACTAGATCCTTCTTCCGAACAATGGGAAGGTAGTATGACTTGGGAAGTTGAAGATACTACAGTAGCAGAAGAAATACAAAAAGTAGATTTAGCATCTCTGACAGACTGGGATGAATGACTCTCTTGCAGCGATATTATCATGAGCGTACGTACCTGACGTGAGTTGTATGGTATCCGGCGATTGGGCGCAACAACAGAAAATGTTGACTGCTGCAGGACTTCTTGTCATGGGGTTAGATGCCAAGGAAAAAATTGAGCAATTAGTAGATATTAATCCCTTGATAGAAGCAGCACTATCCTCAAATGTTAAGTTCCTTACAACTCAATCAATAGATCAACTATTATCTTTAGTTTCAATCGATGAAGTAATTTCTGAAGAATCAGGAAACTCGACAAAGAAATCACAGGCCACCCTTCCTGCTCCTGACAATCCCTCACCAATTGGCAGAGTAATTGCTCCTATTTCTAGCAATGAAATATCGCCAGCCCCTAGGCCTCATGGGCTAGCTCACTACAGTCTCGAAGATTTTCCGATGTTAGCAAAAGATATAGATTCGGAAATTGAGGTGCATTTTGACATCACTGGTAATTCAGTTACTGAAGGAAAATTATCTGATATTAAGTCATTTTTCAATAGTAGATTAAGTCAAATCCGTAATTTAATGATTGAGGGAAGATCATTACCAAGAAGGCCTATTTCAAATGCTGAGGCTTATAGAAATCGTCAACGTTTTTCCTCTAATGAATATGAAATTACAATAGTCGGTCTAGTTAGTGAACCTCGTTGGGCAAAATCAGGAAATCTGATGTTTCTATTAGAAGATGAAACAACTCAGATTCAATGTCTACTGAAACCACCTTCAGGAGCTAATCCATTACATGCTGCTCTTGATGGATTGATGAATGATGATGTAGTAGGGGTAAGTGGATTCTTTATTGGTGACAGAACAGACTTATTCATCATTTCAAATATTCACTTTCCACCTTTGCCTCGTAGAGCAAAGAATGCTGCCAGTGTTGATGAATCTGTATCTGCTGCCTTTCTGTCTGATGTTCATGTAGGTAGTAAAACATTTCTTGAGCCTCAATGGGAGAAAATGATTAATTGGTTCAAAACTGATCCTTTAGCTAAGACAATCAAATATTTCGTATTAAGTGGGGATGGTGTTGATGGTGTAGGAATTTATCCCGGGCAGGACAGGCACTTAGCAATAACTGATTTATTCAAGCAATATGGAGCCCTCGCCATGCTTCTTAGTGATCTGCCCGATTGGGTAGATGTCATAATTCTTCCAGGAAATCATGATGCAGTCCGTCCAGCGGAACCTCAACCTGCACTTGACCCCGAGGTTCAACAAGACTACTCAGATGCTGTTTTCGTGGGTAATCCTTGCGATTTTAGCCTTCATGGAGTAAGAATTCTTTCATACCATGGGAAAAGTATAGACGACTTTGTTGCAGGTCTCAGGTCTGTAACTTATTCGACACCTGAAATGGCCATGCGTTCGATGCTTGAAAGAAGGCACCTGGCTCCATCTTGGGGTGGAAAAACTCCGTTATCTCCCGAGCCCGAAGATAGTATGGTAATTGGAACTATACCTGATATTTTTGTTACCGGTCATGTACATGGACAATTCGTTGGAGATCATAAAGGAACAACAATTGTTCACAGTTCTACATGGCAAGACCAGACTGATTATCAGAGAATGCTAGGTTTCCAGCCTAAACCCTGTATTTTGACAGTGATTAATTTGCATACTCATGCCTCCGCATCAATACCATTTGCTTAGTTATCATTTGGAAAGTCTTCCGAGAACATAATATTCCATATTTTGGTTAAATCTTTTTCCTTAATTACTGGTACATTTGCTTTGGTAAAATCATTCATTGACCTTTCTCTTGCCGGATTAAATCCTATGAAATTAGAACCCGGTATTTGCATTGATAAGTCTGTACCTGAGTCGCCAACTGTCCATATCTTATTTGCCTGAAAGTCATTTATTCTTGCTAATTTATCGACCATCACTCCCTTATCATGAGAATCAACCATTGCAGGAGCAGGTCCGGAGAGATAACCTTCTTTATCCCATGAAAAGTCATTTGCAGCCCAATCATCTACTTTCAGTATATGTGCTATTGAACCTATGAATCTTGCCACACCTGAGGAAACTATTGCTACATAAATCCCTCTTTTTTTGAGTTCATTAATTACATCTCTTGCTCCTTTCATCAGTTTTACGCCAGAAAAACATCTCATTATTTCGTCCATATGGATTTTTTCTTGAATATCTAGCCATAATCTGACATCTAATTCCATAAATTCATCATCTGTAATTTCTTTATCAAGAAATTTAGCTAGATTTTCTTTATTGTTTGTTCCAAAATAGTCGTGTATTTGCTGCCAAGATGAAGTAATGTCTACTAATACTCCATCACAGTCGAAGACAACAGCTTCCACTTCATTCATACCATTACGAGTAATGACATACCTATGAATTGTTGTTAGTTACAAATAAATTATTTTTTATTTTTAGAATAAATAATAGATGGTTTGATTGCTAAGATACTTCTCCGAGTATTGTGACTAAGCCAGAATCTATTGATGGAGCAGTTAAAGTAAAGCTACTATTTTTTGGTCCATTGGCTGAGAAACTAAATCAGAGAACAATCGAATTATCTTTACTCCATGGAACTACTATTAATCAGATAATTGATCGTTTTGAACTGAAATCTATGATTTCTGGTGGGTTAGTAGTGGCATTGGATGGAGAAATTGGTGTAGATTTTGATACCGAAGTAAAAGATTCGTCCGAAATTGCCTTTTTACCACCAGTTTCTGGAGGTTAAGGGCATTTTTCGCCGAAGACTTTGAAGGTTGCTACCTCTTCAGGTTTGATATGGGAATCTTAGGTACTCAAGAAATCGTAATTCTTGTAATAATGCTTGCAATCATTTTTGGAGCGAAAAAGATACCCGAATTAGCTAGAAATGCAGGCCGTGCGAAGGGTGAATTTCAGAGAGGTCTACAAGAGGGTATGTCAATTGCTGGAGAAGATATGGATCGTGGTGGAATGACTAAAGATCATCTTGACGAATCAGAGTAATTATCTTATTTTTTTCAATTTAAGTTTAGAACCGCAGTCTTCACATTCTCCCCAGTCTGATTTTTTCTGATTAGGTTTTTCCGGTTGAGGGTACATTTTTTTGCACGCTACACATCTCAATTCCCATTTCCAAATCTCCTTAATGCCCTTTGTAGATACAGTTTTCCATTCCAGTCCTGCCTTTTCTGCGAGATTTTGCAATCTATAATCGTCCGTTACTAAAGTACTTTTCAGATTAATAGATAGAGCAAGAATTCCTAAATCAATTTCAGATAATCCTGCCATATCTCCTGTTTCAATGGCTAAATCTGTAGCAATTTTCAGACTTCTTTTGTCAGGATCTATCCATATTAGTCTGGCAGACTCAATTTCAATCTCTTTTTCTGGATATATTTTACATAATTCCATCTTTTGCGAAGGAATTACATAGCATCCATTTAATCTAATAATTGGCCAAGAAATCAAGGCCCCAGTATCCAAAACCTCCTTCGCCATATCTCTGCGAGTCGTTGCCTACATATCAGTAATAGGTGTAATGTAATGAATTATATTCGGAAAATGTTCATTCGCATAGTGATACGGGAGACAATTGAGAGGGATGAGTCCGAGCGATTATTTTCAACCATTTGTTGATTGGGCAGATGGTTTTGGATTAATGGGTTTAGCATTGGTTTCTGCCTCTGAAGCAGCTTTTCAACCTATACCTCCGGATGTTCTAGTTATTCCAATGGTTATAGAAGCAGATAGTATACTAGGAATTTCATTAATAGTTCTTGTTGCAACTCTGAGTAGCGTTTTAGGTGCATTTTTTGGTTATGGAATTGGTTACTATGGAGGAATACCTCTTTTGGAGCGTTTTGTAAGTGATAGTAACGTTAACCGATTAAACTTCTTGATTGAAAAATACGGTTCGGCAGGTGTTTTCATTGCAGCAATATCTCCAATTCCTTACAAGGCACTTGCCTGGATAGCAGGAGCGGGAAGAATGGATTTACGACTTTTTGCATTGGCGGGTATTTTTGGCAGAGGTATCAGATTTGGTTCAGTAGGATTTCTATTAGGGGTTTATGGAGAATCTGTACAGAGTTCTTTAAACTGGTTTAATTTCACATTAATCTCTATATTTTGTATAATTTTCTTTATCCCATTAATGAGGTGGTGGAATAGCATGGATACAGAGGTTAAACATGAAGAATAATTTCCTCTTATCTACTGGATTAGTTTTTTTATTTTTAATTTCAATATTTTCTGTAATTATCAATGACAATGAATTATTAGATTTGGATACAAGTAAGGCGAATGAAACTATTGTATATACAGATAATCATACAATTTTAGAGATAGGCCCTGAATCAAGAACAGCAATTTTGGAGTTGCCAGGTGGTCATAATATTAGTCATAAATTACCCTTGGTTGTTGCTTTACACGGTTATACTGGATCAGGCTCAGGTGCATCGAATTTTTTTGATTTAATAGATAGTGTACATGAAAATGGTCATCTTTTACTAAGGCCCGACGGTACAATTAGTATAACCGGCCAAAGGTTCTGGAATGCAACAGATGCCTGTTGTAATATTTGGGGGCAAGATGTAGATGATGTATCATGGCTGACAACTTTAATCAATGAGGCGATAACATACCATGGGGCCGATCCAGAAGGAGTCATTCTTGTGGGGCATTCTAATGGTGGATTCATGGCCCATCGTATGGCTTGTGAAAGAGGATACATGATTAGGTCTATAATTTCTTTAGCAGGTGCAACACATCATGATTTCAATGATTGTCCAAATACCGGTTATCCAAATGTATTGCAAATCCATGGTACATTAGATTCGGTTATTTCTTATGATGGAGGTAGTATACTAGGGAATAATTACCCATCTGCATCGCAAACAGTTTTTTCTTGGGCCAATCGATCCGGATGTGATTTATCTTACACTACAGTTAATCAATTAGATTTAATTTCTCCTAGTGGGGAAAATGACACTATTGAATATGAACATTTGAATTGCAGCTTTGGTAATCGTGTATCATTATGGGAAATTCCTAATGGAAGTCACTCTCCTCAGATTTGGAGTTCGAGTGACGATGATTTCTCAGCTACAATATTAAATTGGGGCCTCAGTGGTTATTTTCCAGATTCTGATGGTGATGGCGTTAGAGATAATCTAGATGCTTTTCCAAACAATCCTTTTGAAGATAGTGATTCTGATGGTGACGGAGTAGGAGATAACTCAGATGTTTTTCCAAATGATCCTTCTGAATCGGAAGATACGGATGGTGACGGAGTAGGAGATAACTCAGATGTTTTTCCAAATGATCCTTCTGAATCGGAAGATACCGATAGAGATGGTGTTGGCAATAATTTTGATCAATTTCCTCTCAACCCAAATGAGATATCGGATGCCGATGGTGACGGAGTAGGAGATAATTCAGATGTTTTCCCTTTCAATCCTAATGAGCAAGTAGATTCAGACGGAGACGGAGTAGGAGATAATTCAGATGTATTTCCATACGATTCGAATGAAACAATAGACTCTGATGGAGACGGAGTAGGAGATAATTCAGATGTATTTCCATACGATTCGAATGAAACAATAGACTCAGACGGTGATGGAGTGGGAGATAATTCAGATCACTTTACTTTTGACAAAAATGAATATCAGGATTCTGATGGTGATGGAGTAGGAGATAATTCCGACATTTTTCCATTTGATTCTTCTGAACACTTAGATTTCGATAAGGATGGTGTAGGAGATAATTCAGATATTTTCCCTAATGATCCGGATGAGTTTCTTGATTCTGATGGAGACGGAGTAGGAGACAATTCCGATGTATTTCCATATGATTCTAATGAAACATTAGATACTGACGGAGATGGAGTAGGGGATAATTCCGATTTTTACCCTGGAGATCCTAGTAAGTGGGTCGAAGAAGAATTCAATCCTTCAATAGTAATTATTATTATTTTTTCTTTGTATATGATAATCTCAATTTTCTTTAAACCTTCATCCGAAAAAATTCTTACAAATGATTCACTTTCCGCAGAAGAAGATGAGTGTTAATTTACCTATTTCTCTAGTAGTTGCAACCGTTGCGATTATGTGCAGTTTACTTCTCGGCTGCTTACCGCTCGTGTGGTGTAGTTCGGTCCATCATGCCGCCCTTTCGAGGCGGCGACCCGGGTTCAAATCCCGGCACGAGCACCAAATATTCTTTTTTTACTTGTTTTTTTAGAGATTAATGCCGGCGAAAGAACATTAAACCATACCGTCATAGTATAGTCAATGTATGACTTGTAAAACAATGGTATATATGTAAAGATTCAATTCGACATCCATGACTAGTGAACAGATAGATGATTTGTGGCAGAGATTGGGTGACCAACTAGATCTCTTAGTCACAGTGTCAGAAAACACGAATTGATTTTTTGATTAAATATTTTATAATCAATAATACATAAGTCTGAATAATAATCCTCAATACGAAAGTTTGCTATGGATGTTCAAATAGAAGCGGGCCATACAATTCGTCTATCACTTGCAAGTACAGGAGAAGATTACCTACCAGCTTCTACTAGTTCCATCGTTGAAGTATCTGAAGGTTCAAATTCTAATCTATTAATTGATATAATTAATCCTGACGATAAACTTCTTTTCAATCCACCAACATGTACGCACCAGGCATGTCTTGATTGGCTGAATCAAACTGCTTAGGTCAGAGTTAATTTATTTACTACCGTATCTTCGATTATCTATGGATTTAATATCCGATCAGAAAATCCATCCCAATTCGAAATGGTCATTCGACTCTCAAAAAGATGTTTTATTTAGAGAAAAAAGACATTATCGATTTTTTCCTTCATACGAAGAGGAAGTTCACATCGGCAGTCAACTTTTATTTTTGATTTTTGGATTAATTATTGCATCTCCATTTTATCTCATATTTTCTGAGACTTCAATTTACGGATACCCTGTCCCAATTGAATGGATTCTAATTATTTTCATAGCAGTTTGGGCTAATTTTATACATACTCTAAATGTTGATTACGATATTTATATTCCATTTTTAACAAATAAGATTCTCAGAAAAGAAATTAATCTTGTTGAAGGGAGATATGTTGAATTACAAGTTGGTACAGATAAGAAATTTAAGACTCTTAAAAATGAGAAGTTTTCTAAGTTTAATCTCTTCATTCGAGAGAATACCGGCATGGAAGATCCGGAATATGTTTGGAGAGGGGATGTCCACATGGTGGTAAGGAGTCATGATGGTGTTTGGTTAGGGCCTTACTTTCAGAAAATTGTAACTAGTCATTCTGTTATATTAAAAATTGATTCTAGGAAGTCCGAAGACTACATCGAAATAGCTAATGTAGATACTATGTTAGAAGCCAGAGAAGTAATATCTTCATTTGAAAAAATTATTAGTAGAATGTCATCCAAAGAAGATTGGTGGAAAGATGTCGAATAGGAACAGAAATTCCAGATCAAATAGTGGAATCTGGGCATCCGGATTTTTCATAAAATATTCTAGTTGAATCAATGCAATGTTTTAATACCGCCGAAAAAATACAAAAGTTAGGAGGTTATGATATGAGCGAAATTGAAGATTTTTTTGATAAAATATTTCTTGGCGATTGTATCCCAATAATGAAAACCATGCCTTCGGGAAAAATTGATCTGATTTTTGCAGATCCTCCATACAACATTGGAATTAAATATGATACATACAACGATAAGATGCCGTATGAAGAATACTTAGATTGGAGTGAGCAATGGTTGGAGGAATGTGTTAGACTCCTATCAGATAATGGTTCAATTTATGTGGCTATAAATGACGATTACGCTGCGGAATTAACTCTAATTATGAAAAGATTAGGATTACATATGAGAAATTGGATTATTTGGTATTACACCTTTGGGCAAGCAATGTCAAAGAAGTTCAGTAGGTCCCACACTCATATTTTGTATTTCACAAAAGACAAGAAAGATTTTATTTTTAATGCAGATGATATAAGGGTGGAATCAGTTAGACAGAAAATAGGAGATAAAAGAGCCAATCCTAAAGGAAAAGTTCCAGATGATGTTTGGAAAATATCCCGTGTAGCTGGAACATTCAAAGAAAGGCTTCCTGGATTACCTACTCAACTGCCAATTGAATTATTACAGAGGGTAGTAGCAGCATCTTCTAATCCTGATAGCATAGTATTTGATCCGTTTTGTGGGTCTGGGACTACCCCCTATGTTGCAAAACAAATGGGTAGAAAATATATAGCGACAGAACTTTCACAAACCTATCGTGATGTTGCTGTGGAGAGGTTGGGTTGAGTGACCGAGAAGAGAAAATCAAGCTTGGTTCCGATACTGCAAAAGGTGGTTTCAATAACGAAAAAGATGTAGTTGAGATGTTTAATTCTTGGAAGAAAAATGCCTTTGCCCAACAATGGCTCAATAAATTGGGATATAATCTAAAAGAAATAGAGGAAGTTAAGGCAAGAACATTGTCCGGGTATAAAACTGACGTGCAAGTAGTAATAATTACCAAATCTGGATTAGAAAAAGTTGAAAATTTTCAAGTCAAACTAGTGAGTAATAAACGTGGATACAATCAAATTGATAAAAGATGGGTTAAAAGATATAAAGAATTATGGGATTTTAATCCAAAAGTTGAAGAATTATTAAAAAAATTCACTGGTGAAATAAAACCTTCTGGTGAAACCAAAAATCAAAAAAGAATGTTCTTAAATGAATTTTCCCCCTATGATCGTGAAGTATTGATTAATTGGTTTAAACAAAATAGACGGTTGATAGTATCAGATATTCTAAAGGGCAGAGGAGAATACTCTGCTTCTTGGATGCTAGTTATACAAAATATTGAAGGAAATTATACATGGATATTGAATCCTATGGATGAGGTTTTGCAAAAGATGGGTCTTGATGGAGATGTTAAGATTTCTCCTAGAGGTAGCCTCAGTATTGGTAAAATCACTATGCAGAGAAAAGGAGGAGATGGAGGAAGGCCTTCTGCAAATATGTTACAATTCAAAATAAATCCGATCGATCTTCTTGATTAGCTGATCAAACTGCTTAGAACATTTTTTAAATCAATTATTAATGATTACATCACTCTTCTTCGGACTCTGAATAATTGCTCGCTAAGGGTGATTGAGAGCCTATTGCAATTAGGAATATGGCAAAATATAACAAAAATTTAATCATCGGATTATTCGACTTAATTCGAGACTGATTATCTGAATCTACATTTCCATCATCGTCTTCATCGTCGTCGTCTTCATCATCGTCGTCGTCTTCATCATCGTCGTCTTCATCATCATCGTCGTCTTCATCATCATCGTCTTCATCATCATCGTCGTCTTCATCATCGTCGTCTTCATCATCGTCGTCGTCTTCATCATCATCGTCGTCTTCATCGTCGTCGTCTTCATCGTCGTCGTCTTCATCGTCTTCTTCTTCATCATCATCGTCTTCAATTAATGGAAATGAAGAGGAATTATTGGAAGATGAATTTGAAAAATCTGAATCAGTCTCATTGCTTTGATCGGGAGATGATTGAGAAGAGTTAGAAGAGTTCTCATCTAGATCCGAAGGGTCATTAATCGGTATCTGGGTTGATTCATTATCTCCTTCATTATTTGTATTTCCCGTATTGTTTTCATTTGAAGTATTATTCTGACTATTATTGCTACCATCTACTGGTGATGGGTTAGAATCTCCATCATCATCGTCTTCATCATCGTCGTCTTCATCGTCATCGTCTTCATCATCGTCGTCTTCATCGTCATCGTCTTCATCATCATCGTCGTCTTCATCATCATCGTCGTCTTCATCATCATCGTCGTCTTCATCATCATCGTCGTCTTCA
>MDSY01100632.1_pt1 | contig 43864 bp, 32 predicted proteins | sample 811131 | NCBI WGS metagenome assembly MDSY01 (sample SAMN05326643, study PRJNA326480) | marine metagenome | isolation source: seawater | place: Atlantic Ocean: South West | collected 2010
AGCAACTCCTTGAAAATCTTTTACGGGGTTATAAGGATGTAATGCATCATATTCGGTTAAAATACTCTCGATAGAGATACTTGCTTGTTCTCTTCCAAAATAGATTAACGGTTTTTTACAGGTAGGGCACTGATACGAATCATTATTTACAAGTGCATTAAAATCATCACATATTGTTTTACATGATAAACAATAACGCAAACTCAATGTAAAGAATCCTCGATAGCTTTTAATAATGCTTGAGCTGTTTTTTGTTCGGCATCTTTTTTGGTTTTTCCAGAAGCACTTACAATAATATCAAGTTCGTTTACTTTGATCATTCCTTGAACATGAAATGTACAATCATGTTGAGGTCCTGTTGTATTTATTAAGGTATAAGACGGTAATATTCCGTCTTTTTTTTGACATAGTTCTTGTAATTCTGTTTTATAATCTGTTAATTCTAAATCTTGAGTTTCTTCTTCTAACGTTTGAAATAATGTTAAAAACCATGTTCTTGTTATCTCTAGTCCCTGATCTAAATAACTTGCACCTAGCAATGCTTCCATGGCATCCGCTAAAATACGATCTCTAAATTGTCCTCCAGCTTTTTTTTCTCCGTAAGAAACATGGATAGCTTTACTTAAATTTAATTCTTTTGCCATAACTGTCATAAAACGATCAGAGATAAATTGTGATCGTAATTTTGATAATTCACCTTCATCATAAGCGGGATATTTATGGTACAAATATTCCGATAAAATCAATTTTAAAACAGCATCACCAAAAAATTCTAAGCGTTCGTTATGATTAACACCTTTTTTTTTACCACGAACAATAGACCGATGTGTTAACGCTTCATCTAATAACGAAGGATTATGAAAGGTAATCTCTAATTGTTTTTCTACTTGTTTTAATAAACTAACTCTGTCATTCATCTCTTTATTTAAGTTGTACTTTAAATAAGCGTGCCATAGACTTATATGCAAACAAATAAAAGAACGTACATCCAATTCCTAATAACACACCTAATACAGTTCTATATAAGGATACTTGTAACGGTGTATGAAAATGACAAAATGAATTTACTACAGAAATTAATGCTATTGATCCTACTATATTAAAAAACCAAATCCATACTCGTGATATCTTTCCATCAACATACATAAACGCTATTAACAGAAAGGGATAACCAATTAAAAACTCTTTGGTACGAGGTCTTACGTAAAAAAATGATTCTAGCATTTGTCTAAACTGATCTTCTAATGCAAATCGTGGAAACATAAAAAAGTTGCCACTTCTAATAATTAATACTATTAAAAAAATACTTAATGCAAAAACAGACATTAATCCAGCTGTACGTACAGGTGCGTAATATAATCTTTTTAAAACAAAAAATACGGACCGTATTCGATTTGGTCTTAAATAAAAGAATAATCCAATTAAAATTAAAGGAATAATAAATGAAATTTTAATTCCTGAAAATCGTTCAATTCCAGTAAGAAATGTTATATCTGATAACATTCCTATAATTAAAATAGCTCCTAAAAGGCAGATCCCTAAACTACGAAATAAGTACATACAACCATATACAAAACGCATTATGGTATTATGATTTAATTTAGCTTGTGGAAATTGTGTAATAATAGCTAAGACAGGAAATATGATAGCCATTATTAATGCGGTTAATTTATTAATCATTAATGAATATCCAAGCATTTGCCCTATATAAATAGAGCCCATTGATATGATATAAAAAAGAAAAATTTTAAATACAGAAAAATAATAAAAGAAACTTATGACAAATAAAACGGTTGTTAAAGCAACAAAAATCAAGGCCATTCGTTCTAAATTGGTTGCAGGAACGTATACTTTTTTAGGGTACTGCTGATTTAAATGAGTACTATACCCATTTGTTTCTAAAGCCGCAATTAATTCATTAAAAAAATCAATATTAAAATCAATCACAGTTAAATCATTTTGTTTTTGAATAAATGGATGAATAAATAATAAATCAATACTTCGTTCTTTTGCTGCTCTTAAATAACGATTTAATGCTTTTTTAGCAGACATCCCCTGCATCTCATCAAAGTCGATACTATGAACCCGAAAAACGTTGTGAGGCAATTGATTAACTAACTGACTAATCCCTTTTTGATTCGTAAACTCTATTGCTCCAAATGATATTTGTTTATCTTGTAATTTTTCTATTAATAAATTTAATTGTGTTGGATAACCTAACACTTCTTTTCCTTCAAAAATTAATGAACGAGATGGTAAATCAGAAAATCCCATTAATTTTAATTTAATAATTTCATCTTTTAAACGTGAGGAATTTCTTAGTCTAATAATGGGTTCAAATCCATACTTTTCAATTAATTCTTTTTTTTCGTTAGCAATCCCCAGTCCTATTGATAGCAAATCTTCTTTTGTATCTAATATTTCTAAAATATTATAACTTTGAATTTGTGATACATTTTTTTTACCAAATTCTGCTTCTAAATAATCTCTGATATGATTAAAATCTTTTTTTCGATCAATTAATAAATAAAAATAATCTGGCTTAATTTGGACATTTTTATAAAGTCGATATAATACCGTTCGGTTTACATGCCCTACTCGATACATATTCATGATTTCAGATCCTTTTAACAAGGTCATTTGGCCATTTTCTATATAATCTTGTAATGTATCTTCTTCGATAACAATTTTTGATAAGGTTGATTTTTGTTCAATTTTCTTTAAAAAGTCATCGATTGAAATTCCGGCATATAACGCGCATTGTTTTAGTTCTCGTAATGATGCTGCTATTTCTACAGATTGTTTTTCAAGTTCATAATGGTAACGACGAATCGAAACACTTAGCCCAATTAATAGGCCTAAGAATAAAATAATATAAAAGTAATAACGAAAAAATTTGTTTTTATTCATAGATTTAATTAAGTTTACATGAACCTGCGTAGCTTTTTAAGGCTTATCCTCTTTTTTTTGTCTTAATAAGGATTCAATAAAACTATCTAAATCTCCATCTAAAACACCTTGCACATCTGATGTTTCGTAATTAGATCGTAAATCTTTGATCAATTTATAAGGATGTAATACATATGATCGGATTTGATTTCCCCATGCATTTTCTTTTTGTTCTCCTTTTAAATCTGATACTTCTTGTTTTTTTTCTTCTTTCATAATAATTAATAATCGTGATTTTAATAATGATAAAGCGGTTTCTTTGTTACTTGCTTGCGATCGACTAGCCTGAGATGTTGCAACGACACCTGTTGGTATATGCGTTATTCGAACAGCTGAATCTGTTTTATTAACATGTTGCCCGCCTGCTCCGCTGGCTCTGTATGTATCAATTTTCAAATCTTTTGGATCAATCGTTACACTTGAGACAGTCGTATCAATTTGAGGAATTACTTCTATTCCTGCAAAGGATGTTTGCCGTTTACTATTTGCATTAAATGGTGATTGTCGAACCAAGCGATGAATCCCTTGTTCATATTTTAAATAACCATAAACAAACTCACCTGAAACCAAACATGTTGCTGATTTAATACCTGCTTCATCACCAACCGTTTTATCTAATATATCCACATTAAATTGACGTTTATCAAACCAACGTAAATACATACGTAACAACATTTCTGTCCAATCTTGAGCATCAGTTCCACCAGCACCTGCATTAAAATTAATATAAGCATTATAGGTATCATAAGGCTCTGATAACAAAGACTTATTTTCTAACTCGGCTACTTGTTTTGCAAACTTTTTTACCATTAATTCATAGTCCGTAGCCAATTCTTCATCCGTTGCTAAGGATGGGTCTGTTTTTACTAACTCATAATACGCTAAAATATCGCCTTCAATCGCTCGAATATCTGTAATTGTAGCTAATTTCTTTTTTTGTTCAGATAATGTATTAAAGATTGCTTGAGCTTCTTTATTATTATCCCAGAAACTATCTTCATTAATTTCTTTTTCAGTTTTTTGAATTTCGTGAACTAATTTAGGTTCGTCAAAGATAGTCTCCCAAGAGATGAAAAATCTCTTGAAAATGGTTAAATTGTTTTTTACTATCGTCCATTATGATTAATCGTTTGTTGCAATTAACTGCCACCCTTCTTGCTTTATTAGCTCTTCAGCATGTTTCCATTTTACTTCTTTAACAACCGTTCCTTTTTGAATTTTTACTCGTTCATTACGCCCAATTTTCTCAATTTTTCTAACAGGTTTCTGAGATGTTGATTGAGATGATTGATTTGTTTGAATAGCTCCCATATCAATGGTAGATTGTTGTTCTTCTTGTGCAACAACAACCGATCGATTAATCATTGAAATAGCTTCTTCTGATATATGTATCATTAATTCTTGAAACATACCAAATGCTTCTCGTTTATATTCAATTAAGGGGTCTCGTTGACCATAGGCTCTTAAACCGATACCTTCTCTTAGAATATCCATATTATGAAGATGATCCATCCATTTTTTATCCAAACACATTAACATCACACGTTTAGTAACAAAATGATCAAACAAATGTTCAGGATGTTCATTACGACGATACTCATAAAATGACATGATAGCTTTATTTAGTACATCCATATTTTTTACTTCTTTAATTTTTTTAATGATGTCATCGTTATTTTCAACTGGTAAAATCTGCTGAATATATTTTTTAAATGCATCCAATTGTTCATCCATTAATGTTTCCATAGGATATTCTTGTTTCATGCTATCTATTAAACGATTTAAAAACTCTTGATAAATAGCTTGATAATCAGATTCTGTTAAAATTGAATGTCGAACTCGATAAATAGTTTCTCGTTGCTTATTTAATACATCATCATATTGCAAAATTTGTTTTCTAACACCAAAATGATATTTTTCTACTTTTGTCTGAGCTTTTTCTAATGATTTTGATACCATGGAATGTTCAATAGGCATATCATCAGGCATTCCTAAGGTTTCCATTACGGATTTAATACGGTCTGATCCAAATAATCGCATTAAATCATCTTCTAAACATACATAAAACCGTGTTTTTCCTGGATCCCCCTGTCGACCTGAACGACCTCGCAGCTGATTATCAATTCGACGTGACTCATGCCGTGATGTACCAATAACATATAAGCCTCCTAACTCGATAACACCGTCGCCTAAGACAATATCCGTTCCTCTTCCAGCCATATTTGTTGCAATAGTTACGGCACCTTGCTGGCCTGCATTGGCAATAATCTCGGCTTCTTTTTCATGATGCTTAGCATTTAGTACATTATGAGGAATACCTTTCTTTTTTAATAAAGCTGATACAAGTTCTGATGTTTCTATAGCGATTGTTCCAACTAAGACAGGTTGCTTTGTTTTATGAACCGTAGCAATTTCTTCTACAATGGCATCAAATTTTACTTGTTTTGTTTTATAAATAATATCAGCCATATCTTTTCTTGCTAAAGGTTTATTTGTTGGCATTACTGTAACCGGCAAGCTATATATTTTTTCAAATTCGGCCGCTTCTGTTACGGCAGTTCCTGTCATTCCAGCTAATTTTGGAAACATTCTAAAATAATTTTGAAAGGTTACACTTGCTAAGGTTTGACTTTCTTCTTTGATTGATAAATTTTCAATGGCTTCTATAGCTTGATGTAAGCCATCCGAATAACGACGTCCTTCCATTAATCGCCCGGTAAATTCATCAACAATTAAAATAGCGCCATCTTTAACCACATAATCAATATCTCGTTTAAATAAATGTTTGGCACGTAAACACTGTACAGCCATATGTGCTATTTCCATATTTTTTACAGAATAGATATCCGTTAACCCCATTTCTGTTTCAATTTTTTCAATCCCCTCTTCGGTTAATACAATATTTTTATGTTTTTCATCCATTGTAAAATGAGTTTCTTTGGTTAAGGATTTGGTAATTCTTGCTACTTTTTTATAATTATCAGTTGAATCACTTACTGGTCCAGAAATAATTAGTGGTGTTCTGGCTTCATCAATTAAAATACTATCGACTTCATCAATAATGGCAAAATGGCGTCTTAATTGACAACATTGGGATACATCCCCTGCTAAATTATCTCGCAAATAATCAAATCCAAATTCATTATTGGTTCCATAGGTTATATCACATTGATACGCTTTTAATTTGTCTTGTGGATCCATCCCAGATTGAATCAATCCTACGGATAAGCCTAAAAACTGATAAATTTTCCCCATCCATTCACTATCACGCTTGGCCAGATAATCATTAACGGTAACGATATATACCCCTTTTCCTTCTAGAGCGTTTAAGTAAGCTGGTAATGAAGCTACAAGTGTTTTCCCTTCCCCTGTTTTCATTTCGGCAATTCGGCCTTCATGCAAAACCATTCCACCAATTAACTGCACATCAAAATGTCTCATCTCTAATACACGTTTTGATACTTCTCTTACACAAGCAAATACATCTACTAATATATCATCCAAGGTTTTTCCTTCAGATAACTGTTGTTTAAACAAAACCGTTTTTTCTTTTAATTGTTCATCAGATAACTGGATATACTCGTCTTCAAGTGCATTAATTAAATCAACATTTTTTCGATATGGTTGAATTGCTTTTTCAACAGGATCTCCAAGAATTTTTGATATTAATGATAAGATTGGCATTTCTTCTTCCTTCGTACGTTAATGCTAATGATTTATTATAATATAGTCTTAGTCATGCGTCTAATTTTTCTCTTTATGATATTTTACTATTAAGAGCTATAGTATAGGTAGATTATGTTTCAAAAACGTTCAGCTATTAAACTATTATTAGATAGTTGTATTATTGTATTTCTTAGTTATTTGGTTATCTGCACACTTATTTTTTTTAAATTAGCAGCAGTTGAATCTGGACATGGTGATCATAAACTTAATTCCCCGTTAACTATTTCATCAGGGACTAATTCTTTAACTGGCCCTATTAAAACGTATGACTCAATCCAATTCCCAAGCCAATTACCTGATGTCTTATTAGATGGCTGGTTTATCAAACACCCCAACTCAAACAAAATTGTCATTATTACACATGGTTATAACTCTTCTAAACATGAACCTGCTCTGATTAAAACAGCTTGGGTATTCTTTAGTCAGGGTTACAGTGTACTCATGTATGATTTACATAACCATGGTAGCTCTACTGTCATTGATGGACGAACAGCATTAGGTTCACGAGAATATCATGATGTTATTGGCGCGAAACAAGCTTGTATAAATTTAGGGTTTAGTCCAAAAAACATTCTATACTATGGATTATCAATGGGTGCTGTTTCAACCTTAATTGCAGCACAACATGACCAAGATATTCAAACCGTTATTTCTCAGGCTAGTTTTTCAGATCCTAATTTAATTATGCAAGAAGAATTTCAACGCAAAAAAATTCCACTCTTTCTTTATCATGGCAGTGTTTTTCTGGCGAATCATTTATTTAGCTTTCCAATTGGCAAGCAAAGCCCTCTTAAGCTTAATCAAACAAACCTTACTAACTTACTTGTGATTCATACTAATCGTGATAATCGTGTTGGCTTTCATCATTCTCGCTTACTTATTAACTATGCTAAGCAAGCAAACGTTCCGTATAAAGATTTAGTACTTGATAGCACTGAACATGTAGATACTATTTTTGAGTATGATCATGAGTTTAGATTATTTTTTAACACTTATTTATAGCATAAATTTAATGACTTATCTCAACTTTAATACTTTTAAAGGTCACATTTAAACTCAAAAAAAAATACCATAAAAATTCGATGTTTTTCATTTTTTATTTCTGGCTATAAACCATAGCATAAAACAAAATAAGGGAGCTTAATATGTCATTACAAAACCAACAAAAGGAAACAAATATTCCACAAAATAAATCAGAGCGATTAAATTTTAATTTTGATTTATTATTAGATAGAAGCCAAAATGAAAAAGAATCAACAACGATAAAACCAACCGTTATCGCTGCCAATGAAAGCTTTAGTATTATTCAAGCGGTAAAGCCAGTAGATTTCTTTTATGATCTAAAACGAAACTAATTCTTTGTTTGCTTTAAATCATAATTACTTGCCAGCTTATGATCTACCACGATCATTTCATGAATCTTAATTCTAATCTAGTGTAATAAAGGCTAAATTTATTGACTTGGATCTGCTACTTTTCTTAAATATGGTTTTACAGCTTTCCATCCATCTGGAAATAGCTGTTTTGCCTCATCATCTTTTACAGCCGGTACAATAATCACATCATCTCCTTGTTGCCAATCGGCCGGAGTTGCTACTTTATAGTTTGCTGTTAATTGCATCGAATCAATTGCTCTTAAAATTTCTAAAAAATTTCGACCTGTTGCCATTGGATACGTTAAATATAAACCAATTCGTTTATCGGGCCTTATCACAAAAACGGTTCTAACCGTCTCATTATCAACAGCAGTACGTCCCATTGATGTTGTACCAGCATCTGCTTCTAACATATTATATTGCTTTGCAACAGCAAGTGTCTCATCTGCAATAATGGGATAATCTGGTTTTTCTCCTGAAACATCTTTAATATCATCCAACCATTTAATATGTTCATCAACAGAATCAACACTTAACCCAATCACTTTAACATTTCTTTTTTCAAACTCTGGCTTTAGTTTTGCTAATGATCCCAGTTCTGTAGTACATACGGGTGTAAAATCTTTTGGGTGTGAAAATAAAACACCCCAACTATCTCCTAGCCAATCATAAAATGAAATATCCCCATGTGATGTACGTGCCTCAAAATCAGGTGCGATACTATTTATTTTTAACATATTTACATTCTCCTTTTTAATGGCTTAATTATAAGTAATTTTTTATAATGATTCAATTACCATCCCTTCTTATCTTAAAATTTAACTTTATCTTAATTTTATAATATAAGCATGATTTCATATTTAAAATTATTAAAAAAATGGTATCATAAATACTATGTTTTCCCAGTCTATTAAAATTTGTAGCACAGTGTTATTTTTTTGTTTATTACAAACGTCATATTGTTTGGCTCAAACAAACTTATTTTCTTTACAATCTTTGCTTGATGATGTGTACAGTACCCATCCTTTTTTTAAGTCAATTAAAATCCAAAAAAACATAGCAGAACTATCTATACTCAAAGAGAAGTCTTTTACTGATACTTCTTTTTCAATTGCTCCTTCGTTTTCTAATACCAAACCAGTGTCATCTAGCCCTTTTTCATCACAAGAAACAACTAGTTTAGGTTTTCAGTCTTCTTTATCCAAAACGTTATGGTCTACTGGTGGAACAATGGGTGCTTCGCTTGCTCTAAATAGCTCTAATAGCACGTACAGTAGTCAAGCTCAGCAATTTGGTTTACTCAATAACTATTATCAACATTCTATTGGTATTTCTTATCTTCATCCTTTGTTAAAAAACAAAGCTGGTATTGTTAATAAAATTGGATCTGAGACAAAAATGCTTGATTATAAACGAACCATCATTCAACTTTCTGATCAAAAACAACAATTTATTTTAGGACTTATTAATCAATTTTTAAATTGGTATGGACACTATCGTGAACTTGCTGATTTACGTGATCGTTACCAAATTTCAAGAACATTATATATAGATACAAAAAGTAAATACAAAAAAAATATCGCTGAAAAAGTGGATTTAATTCAATCTGAAGATTCGTTAAAAAATTTAGAGCAATTAATCATTCTTAAACAAGGTAGTGTCGATTCTAAAATAAACCAATTATCTCTTCTTGTTTCGGGTTCTATTAAAAACAAAATTCCTAAACTGGCATTAACATATATTCCTAAATTACCTAAACTTAGTGACGATGTTATTAATAATGTTCCACATATAGCCTTACTATTTCAGCAACAAGAATTACTAGAATTTCAACAAGCCATGCTTACAGAACAATATCGGCCAAATTTAGATTTAAATCTTGCCACTAATCTAAAAAGCGGTGATGCCTCGTTAGGAGATTCTTTGGGATTTAATAAACCAGATTATACAATTTCCGTTACTTATACTAATTCTATTAAAAAAACGGGCTATCATGTTGATGATAAAATATTGCAATATTCACTTGATAATCTGACGCTTTCTATTGAGACTGCTATGTTAAATTTAAAGTCAACTTTGGTTGATATATCAACACAATATAATTCATTAATTAAGGTTATTGCTGCTAACGAAACTCGTTTAATTTTGGCAAAAAAAAGAGTTAAACAAGAAATTAAGCGATACAATCATGGTCGTGGTCAATTTCCCTTTGTTGTTCAAGCTCAAGATCAAGTCCAAGCTATTGAAACTATTTTATTACAAAACAAAATTTCTATTTATCGTCTTTATTTACAATATATGACATCATTAGGCTTATTGGATAAGGCATTAAGCACATTAAACGATGAAAACATTATTTAGATATTTTTCAGCTAATCATACTTTTGCCTGGTTATTTACCATTATGTTTATTGCGTTTGGCATTAAGTCTGTCGTGACCTTTAATCGAGATATGTTTCCAGATGCAGATTTTGGAACGGTTATTGTTAACACATATTACCTGAATGCTTCTCCTGAAGATATTGAACTTAATATTACCAATAAAATTGAAGATAGTATTAAAGGGATTAATGGTATCGATTATTATACTTCTGTTTCTATTGAAAGCCAGTCTGTTGTATCGATTATTCTGGATCCTGATTATGATGATCAAGATGATGTAAAAAATAAAATACGTGAAGCTATTAATCGTATTAATGATTTTCCCAATGACTTAGATGATTTACCTGTTGTTCAATCTTTAGATACGTCTATCTTTCCTTTAATGTTAATTGGATTATCAGCTAATACTTCTTACGAAAATTTACGCCATGAAGCTAAATTATTTGAAGCAAAACTGCTTAATTTACCCGAAATTGCCACTATCGACAAAATTAGTTTTCGTGATCGTGAAATGCAAATTAATATTAATCCCAAAAAATTAACATTTTATGAATTATCATTAAACTCTATTGGCCAAGCTATTCAAATAAGAAACCAACGCTCTAGTTTAGGAACCTTAGAAACTAAAAACAATGAAGAAAATCTATTTACTAATGCAGAAATGAATACAAAACGTGATGTTGAAAATTTAATTTTACGATCCACATTTAGCGGTGAACTTGTTCGCCTTAAAGATGTTGCTTCCATTAACAAAGGCTTTGAAGATGAAACCGTTATTACTCATGTTAATGGTAAAAAAGCAATTGGTTTTTTAGTTAATAAATCTGGTTCTGCCGATATTATTAATACAGCCGAAAAAATTAAAGCATTAATTAATGAAACTCAAGAAAATTTTAAAGAACGTAATATGGATTCTTTTGAATTAATTTATGGTAATGATTTTTCTAAATATGTTAAAAATCGGTTTGCTGTTGTTAAAAGTAATGGTAGTGCTGGTCTATTTTTATTATTACTTGTTTTGGCCCTATTTTTAAATTGGAGAGCTAGTTTTTGGGTTGCTATCAGTATTCCTGTTACGATTTTAGGTACCTTTACGATTTTGCCATTGTTTGTTGATCATATTGACATACTTTCTCTTGCAGCAATGATTGTAGTAATGGGTGTTGTTGTGGATGATTCTATTATTGTATCTGAAAATATTATTCGTCATCGTGAAATGGGAGAATCTCCGCTAGATGCAGCAATGAATGGCGTTAATGATGTTTTCAAACCCGTTCTTACAACTATTTTAACCACATTTATTGCCTTTGCGCCTATGTTTATTATTCCCGGTTTAATTGGTAAGTTTATTATTGTTATTCCATTGGTTATTTCTATCGCTTTATTTGTTTCCCTGCTTGAAGTTACCATTGCATTACCCGCTCATCTTGTTCCGTCTATTAAAGGTATAAAACCTATCTCAGCTGCCACTAAACCCTCTCGCTATTTAAAAATTAAAAAAGGCTTTGAAGGTCTGGTTCGTAAATCATTACGGTTTCGCTATTTAAATCTTATTTTATTTATTATTCTTTTTAGTTCATCCTTAATGATTGTTAAAACGATGGATTTTGTTTTTTTTCCTGCTGATGATGCAGAAGAATTTCATATAAAATTAGAAATGGAGAGAGGAACACCTCTAGAAGTTACAGCTGCAAAAACCTTGGCTATAGAATCTTTAGTTGCTGATTTACCATCTGATGATGTCATGTCTTATGTAACCTATATTGGTTTACGAGGACAACGAAATGAACGCTCATTAACAAAACGCTTTAGTACCATCGAAGTTTATTTAACGCCATTTTCTCAACGTAATAGTAAACGAACGGCTAATGATATTGTGGAAGAACTTCGACAAAAAACAGATTTAATAACAGGAGTCAAAGAAATTGAATATAATATTGAACAAGGAGGCCCTCCTGCAGGAAAAGCAGTAGAAGTTCGTATTTCAGCCATTACTGATGAGGATCGATATACAGCAACATCGACACTTATTTCATTATTAAAAAATAATTTTGATAATAAAGTTACCGACATTAATCGTAATGATGAACTTGGTAAAGATCAAATTGAGCTTTCTATTAATTATGAAGCTTTATCACGTTACGGATTATCTGTTTCTACGATTATGCAAACTGTTTCTACAGCATTTAGAGGGTCTGTTATTACATCTTCTCAACTTGACGATGAGAAGCTTTATTATCGGGTTCAATTAGCAAAACAATTTAAAAATGATATTAATACATTATACAATTTACCCATTTCAAATGCTCAAGGTCGATTAATTCGGTTAGGTGATATTGTAACATTTATAAAAAAACCTGGTGTTCCTAATTTTTATCATTATGATGGAGATCGTACGACAACGATTACAGCTAATATAGAAGGTAAATCCTATACGCCTCTTAAAGTTCAGCAAACACTAGAAAAATTATTAGCAGAATCACCTCAGCTGTTTCCTGATGGTGTTCAATTAGATTTTGGTGGACGTTCCGAAGAAACAGCGAACTCGTTCAAAGAGTTAGGTATCACGTTTATGATTGCTTTAGTCGGAATCTTTTTGTTACTTGTATTATTATTTAATTCATTAAGTTTACCTTTTCTGGTACTTTTATCTGTGCCATTTGGCATGATTGGTATTATTTTTGCTTTCTTTTTTCATAGTGAACCATTAGGGTTTATGGCTATGATTGGTTCTATTGGACTGACAGGCGTTTTAGTTAATGATTCTTTAGTTCTTATGTATCGTATCCAACAACTTCGTGATCGTCATACCGATCGTGCTATTGAAGATATTATTTCAGAAGCAACCTCAGATCGTTTAAGACCTATTTTTTTAACTAGTTTAACAACCGTTGTTGGTGTTATGCCTATAGCTTATGGTCTTTCTGGAGCCTCTGATCCTTTTATTGCGCCACTAGGACTAACACTTGGTTGGGGTCTTGTTTTTTCAACTCCGCTTATATTAACACTCTTACCTACGTTTTATATGATTAACTATGATCTTCATACAAAATTTTCTTTGCTAGTTGCTTATATTAAGCGCAAATTTTAATTTAAAGTTAGTTCAGGATTGATTGTTTGATTTTATCTTGAGTTATTACTAAATACTTTATCAGTATCGTATCCTTTTTCCCAATCGATTAACTTTTCTATTTTTCGCTCAAACTTTGGTGTATACGCTAAAAATTCTGCTAATTCAGCGCGAGTAATCAATCGATCAGAATCCTCTACTTCTTCATAATCAATAATTCCAGCATTACTCATTAAATAAATCACTTCTGTTAATGTTAACTCTTGTTCTGGTTTAAATGTTCCATCTGGAAATGCAAAAATTAAACCTTCATTAACCCCGGCTTGAATATATTTTGAAAATGGATGATCAAATGAAACATCATTAAATAAATTACTTGTCACATCTTCTAGTTCCTCTTCTTCTGTTATCGATAAAACCATTAACTTGGTTATAAATTGACGTGTCACATTTTGTTTTGGATAAAAGTTGCCATCATTGTCTCCATGTAATATTTTTAAGGTTGATAAAAACTCAATTTCTCGTCGTCCTTTTACTTTTGAATTCATATCAGGATAACTTACTAATCGTAATACACGAGTATAATAAGTTAATGTTTTATTACCTAATGTTTCAAACGTTGATTCAATGATATTTTTTCCTGGATTTAAATCAACTGGAAGTGAAAATCGTTTTTCGGAATCTATTGTTATTTTTTCTCGATTAATATAAATGTCTTCAATTAAAGTTGTCGAATTACCAATAACTAATACCGTATCATTATAATGGACATGTTTATCTACAGGAAATGTAATAGAACCAAAAAATGATAAAGGTCCCACTTCAACACTATTTCCAGATTCATCGGTTGCAAATACTTCAATTTCACTCATTTTTTCTGGAGGAGCTATTCCTTGATAGGATTTCTTTTTAGGGCTTTTTTTATCTCTATCCATCGTTTTTGGTAATTCTGATCTACCGATATATTTTGTTGGTATTAAATAGATATCTTCTACTTCCTGCTTTTTTGTTAATAAAATTTTAAAAATATTTTCTGTACCATCATCTTCGAATTCTAAATCATTTCGTCTTAACATTTCTTGCGATATTTCTTTTTTTGATTCTTTCTTTTCTTCTTTTAAACGTATTTTTTGACCATCTATTTCTGCAGAAATATTCGCTAATTTTTCATCTGATTCTATTTCGACTACTAATATTGAGTTACTAGGAAAAAGCTTTACATCAAGCTTTGGTGCCACTGTATCAGATATAATGGTTATATGATTAGATTCCAATGATAAATCTTTACTCATATCATATGATTTAATATAAATTTTATTTTGACCTTCTTCTAAGTTTAAGTTATCGATTTTCCAATTTCCAAATTTATTTGTTACAACTGATTTATCAAATTCATCATTATTATAAATTCGTATGGTTGTATTTTTGGGCCCTACCCCTGCTAAATCTACGGTTTTTTCAGCCATTATTTCCATTGCTTTATAGGGTTTTAAAATTTCTGGCTTTTTAGGTATAGATCTTCCTAGTGAAGATAATGTAAAAACATAACTAGGATCATCATTCATAGGAAATGCTGATTGCGTATAATTAAAATCAAATCGTCCTTTAAATCCATAATTTGATACTCCCGTTGGAATATTATCTAATGTAATACCTAATCCAAGCATGATATCTTTTTGACTATTTCCCGCTCTTATAAACACACCTTCTTCAATTTCAAATTCTGTTGCCAATGTTAATCCTAACTTATTAACTGCCGAAAAAATACTTAATCGATCATTCAATAAATTTACTTTTGTTCCAAGTAAAATAGAAAATGGTAGTAATACTTTATTACCAGTTTCTTGCATTGTCATTCCGGGACTTAATATATTATGGATCGATCCTCCAAATTCTAAGCTAGAAATAATCTTATAATCAATATATTGCATTGCAATGATACCCATATCGATCCCTAATGTTGTTGAATTTTCTTCTCCAACATAATATGTTAGGGTTTTCATTGCAGCACCAACTGCAATTTTATTAATTGAGAATTTTTCATAAAAATTTGTACCCAAACCAAGGTGTACTAAATGATACCCTGCTGAAAAATCACCAACTTGATACGGTAATCCATCTTGACTAATTGTCTCTGGAATTTTATTTAATGATAAATTTCCATAGGACAAACTAATTCCAAACTCTTTTCGATACTCTTGACCTTTTCTTTGAAATTTTATTGTAGCTGGTAACCCTGACGACATGGTTAAATAATTAATTTCTCCAAATATTTTTTGAGAAGTTACAGAAAATGGTAATTGATTAATACCGGCATTGGTTGCAGGATTTAATACACTATGCCCCACATCTCCATATACAATTGGATTTAACCCCAATGATATGCTTCTTGCACCAACCATCATTAACTGAGGATTTGTAATTGTTTTTGATATTCCTATTGATGTACTACTTATCAATAGTCCTATTAAGCTTTTTATTAAAAACCATTTTAATTTCATTAGTAAATCGCCAATTTTGTTGTTTTAGAAGCCACTATTACGCCATCTTCTTCTGCTATAATTCGACAAATAAAAATTCCTGGCACCATAAAACTTTCTGTGTCAGCAATTGCTATGATATTTAATCCAGAATTTATTGTTTCATTTTTTTGAAATACTAATTTGCCTAAGTGATCATAAATATATAACTGAATATTGGTATTATCTTTTGTCGCACTATAAGCGAATTGCAAATTATTACTCCCCAAACTATATGGGTTTGGATAAAACAAAGGATTTGTAACCTCATAAGATGATGATATTAAATAACTTAATGACGTTATGGGCATACTATTACCTGATAAATCATTCATTGATAATGTGATATCTGCACTTTTTTCACCTGTATAAAATTTTAATAAATTTGTTTCCTTATCTAAGGTAAAGCTTTTGTTATCTTCTTCTAATTGTTCTTGTTGATATAAAATGTCAGTTCCACGAATTAAACTGATTGTACTTTCATCAATAATCGAAGCATCTACAAATTCTAACGTTAATACTTTATTTGCTCCGATACTACTACCATCTAAAAAAGAATTACAACCACTTGACTGAGTCTCACAAATTGTTAAAGGATGTTTTAAATATGATGGTGGTATCTCTGCAGAGGTCATATTACTAACAATATTTTTTTCTATAACACTTGATTCTGATATTAAATGCCAATCACCTAAATTATCTTCATAACGTGTTAAGATAATTTGCTGATTTGGAGAGACTTCTTTTTGATACTCTATGTATGTATCTATAACAACGATTCCATGGGAATATGGAATCGTATGTTCACAAATAAATATAAATGATGCTTCATCATCAGCTTCTAATTCATCAACCTCACCACTACTCAATGTGCTGGAAAATTCATATGAAATATCTAAACCACTTTTATCATTTAAATAAAATTTTGGTTCTAATTTAGTTATTTTAATTTTTTCTGCACTGTCATTTTTTACTTTTATTTCAAATGTAAATGGTGTTGTTGATGATGCTGAATTATCAACTAAATTTACTGTTTCTAATAAATTATTAATAGGCGTTGTTGTTGCACTTTCTATACTTGGCAACACCCCACTAACCGTTGATGATCCCTCTGTTATCTCAATCGTTTCAAGTTGAGCTGAAAAAGGCACCGTATTATTTCCATCTTTTCTTTCTGAAGCCAATACCCCTACGTCATATAAGATCAAAAATTCATTTTCAATATTATTAAATTGTATATTCTCTAATATAACCTTGTCTGATTCTGTAAATGTTGTACTACTTCTCATAAATTTATCTGAATCTTTATCAAATTGTTTATTACTATTTTTATCTGCATATACCCAAACCTTTGTAATTCCCTCTGCTCTTCCATAAAAATTATTTGCACTATTTTTGATTGTTATTGAGCCCTGTTGTGTATCAGTGGCTTTAAACTTTAGATATAACATGGGCACTTTAATTTCGCCATCATAAGCAGTCTCATTGGAAATATCTTCTGTTTCCATCAGTTGTATGACGGTGTCTTCTAAATAGACTGTAGCTGTTTCTGGAGACGAGATAGGTTGATCATTACTTGCTACACTTGCATTAAATAAAATGGACGAAGCCCCCATATTACCTGTTGCGGTTATTGTTCCAATTTCAGCCGTGACATGATTAGCCGTACTAAGGTTCTCTGATTCAAGATTACTACCAACTTCATAAACTACAAAAAACGTTTTTGCATTATTTTGGTCCAAAGTATAACTATCTAAATTTACGTCCATTATTACTTCAGCCTTATTCTTCTCATTATTCCCACTCTTTAACTCTAATTCACCTACAATAGAGTCTAATTGTGGAGAAAACGTATTAGAGTTATCAGAGTCATGGTAAATAAGAAGGGTTTTAATATTTTGTGCTGATCCATTACCTGCATAAAATTTAATTGAACCATTATTCCAAATGGTTATTTTATTTACTGAAACATTTGCTTGATGTGCTTTTAATTTAAACGATATCATAGGGATGGTTGTATATATATCATAAATATCATCACCAGAAATATCGGTAATATCAGTAATTTCAATTCCTGCAAATGGAATATCAAATAATCCATATGTTGGCGTTACAATGGTCTCTCTTGACTCACTATTTAGTCCAAAAAAATCTTCTGGACCAATTGAAATTTTTAATGATGAATCTTCTGTTACTATAATATTGTCATCAAAATCATATACTAACCATACTCCATACGAAGTATCAATGTCTAAATTTATATTATTCCAATTATTTAATGTTACTATTGTATTCGACCAATCATCAGATTCATCGTTAATACTATCTATAAGAGTATCTTTATCTAGGGTTATATAGTTATTCTCTATATCACCGTTATTTCTATATAAATATACATCTTTCACCCCTTTATCTTCTAAAAAGTTTTCATTAGTATCTGTAACTTTTAAACTTATATCCTCTAAATCATCCCCTTTTGCCTCTACAATAAAATATCCCATTAGAACGTCTTGTGCTCCAGGAAAAATATGAGCGGGTTTAATGTCATCAAAATATCGTAATGCTATCCCCGTTGCTGTTATCGCATTAGAATCTCCTGGTGTTTTTTCTTCTTCTTCATCTTCAACACTATCTTTACCCGTTATGCTAGTTAATGTTAACGTTGTATTATCGGCTAATATATCTGCGGTTTCATCTAATTCGACAGTAATCCAAAATGTTTCGTCCTCACCAAAAGCAATGCTATTACTTATATCTAGCTCTAACGTTGTACTAGCGCCACTTAACGTATCAAATTCTTCTATGAGTGTATCATCTTCTTCATTAAACGATGACGATGTTAATGCATCAACATATATTTTTATAGATTTAATATCATCAAAATTAAAGTCTCCTGCTGATTCTATTTCTAACTCATCAAGAGTCATATCATTTGTTCCCGTATTATTAATGTTAATCTTAAATACTTCGACATTTCTATTTACTGGAACCTTTGTTGCCTTTGTCTCAACGGTTACATTAAACGTTGGACCAGCCAATACTTTTTCGCTGTATACAAAGCCTGTTATTACGACTAACGTTAGTATCCATATTGATTTTTTTATTATCGTTTTCATAATAGTTTCTTTTTTGTCATTCTAATTAATTTTAGAATTAACATGTTTATTATTTTTTTTGGTATCTTCATTACGTTACCCCTCTAAGTATAAAGCTAAACATAAATTATCTGTTTTTTTTGTCTTCATCATATACTTTATTTTTTAATCTGAAATTTCAATATTTGAATAAACATCTTGAACATCATCATCTTCTTCTAATTTTTCTAATAAGTCTTCTATTTTTTCAAACTGATCTTTAGTAATACTTACCAATGTTGATGGTATTTTTGCTAAGGTTGCTGTTTCATATTTAAATCCTTGCTTATCATAACACTCTTTTAATGATTCTAGTTGATCAATAGGCGTAATAATTTCTATATCACCTTCTGGTTTTGTATCAATATCATCGGCCCCTTCTTCAATGGCTAAATCAATAATCGTATTTTCATCTTCAGTTTTTTCAAAATAAATCAGTCCTTTTGTTTCAAACAAGTAACTTACAGCGCCTTTATCGGCTAAATTCCCACCACCTTTATTTAAAATAACTTTTAAATTTGTAATGGTTCGATTTTTATTATCTGTTAAGGTATCAATTAAAATGGCAATTCCATGAGGCCCATATGCTTCGAACTGTAATTCTTCTAACTGATTATCATCATCAGAGCCTACTCCCTTTTGAATAGCTCTTTTAACATTATCATTGGGCATATTTGCTTCTTTTGCTTTTTGTAAGGCTAATCTCAATCTTGGATTCATGCTTACATCTTCGCCACCCATTTTTGCGGCTACCACAATTTCTCGTGCTATCTTGGAAAATACTTTTCCTTTTTGGGCATCTGTTTTTGCTTTTTTATGCTTAATCTGTGACCATTTATTATGTCCTGCCATATGTTAGCTCCATCTTTTATAACGACAATATTCTGCTATTTTTTGCATTTTTTTTTACAAAAACCTATTTAACACTTCTTGATTTTTTTTCTCCAACATACTCTGATATAACACCTTCTTCTTCTAATTCATCCATAATGCGAGCAGCTCTATTGTAACCAATTCTTAATTTACGTTGCAAATATGATGTTGATGCATATTTAGTACTCATTACTAGCTGTTTTGCATTTTCATATAATTCATCTTGATTAGTAGCATTTTTTTTACTTGATTCTTGAGTATTTTCTAATGGTTCTACATTAATAATTTCATTTAAATAATCTGGTTTTCCTTGACCTTTTAGCCATGTTACAACACGCTTTACTTCAGCTTCACTGACAAATACGCCTTGAGCTCGAGATGGATTAAATGATCCTACTGGAAAATATAACATATCTCCTTTTCCTAATAGTTTTTCAGCTCCTGCCATATCAATAATTGTTCGAGAATCAATTTGTGATTGCAAATAAAAGGACACTCGTGATGGAATATTTGCTTTTATTAGCCCTGTTACAACATTAACACTAGGTCGTTGTGTTGCAATGACCAAATGAATGCCTGTTGCTCGTGCCATTTGTGCTAATCGACAAATAGTTTGTTCTACATCTTGGGATGCTACCATCATTAAATCTGCTAATTCATCAATAATCACAACAATATATGGCAACTTTTCTAATGCAAGATTATCATCAAGAATAGTTGCTTCAGGATTTTTCTTTAATTCACGCTCTACATAAGCATTAAAGCCTGCAATATCTTTAACACCCACTCTAGAAAACAATTCATATCGATTTTCCATTTCAACTAAAGCCCATTTTTTTAATGTTGCAGCTGCTTTATTAGGGTTTGTTACAACAGGCGCTAATAAATGAGGAATCCCTTCATAAAAACTTAACTCTACTTTTTTAGGATCAATCATTAAAAATTTTACTTCACTTGGTGTTGATCTCATCAAAATAGATAAAATGATACTATTAATACAAACACTTTTCCCAGAACCTGTTGCTCCAGCAATCAGTACATGCGGCATTTTTCCTAAATTCATAATAATCGATTCGCCTGTAATCGTTTTTCCTAATCCCGCAATTAATCTATCGGCTAAATTAAAGACACTGGATTCTTCAATAATGGAGCGCAAAGTAATCATTTGCACATCTTGATTTGGTACTTCTATTCCAATCAAAGCTTTTCCAGGAATGGGCGCTTCTATTCGAATATCAGGTGCGGCTAATTTTAATGAAATATCTTTGCTTAATGATGTAATTTTACTAATTTTCACACCATCGCCTGGTTGCAACTCATACCGAGTTACAGTTGGTCCAGGTGTAATATTAATAACCTTGGCAGCTACATTAAAACTCGCCAGTGTTTCTTCTAATATCGCTGCTTTTTCAACACGTTGTTTTGTTTGTGATTTTAAAGAATGTTTTGGCTTTGTTCCTTTTTCTAATAATTCCATTGGAGGACACTGAAACTCTTTTAACGGAACCTTTTCCATGCTTGTTTCTTCTTTTAGAAAAGAACTATCAATAAACTGTTTTGGTTTTTTTTCTTCAATTTGTTTTTCTACTATTGTTTCATCAGGCTCCTCAACTGTTGCTAAGGCTTTTAATCGATTTAAATTATCTATTTCCTGATTAATGCCTTCTTTATTCTTTTTATTATCACTGTGTTCCTGCATCTCAATATCATCAAAATTAAATGAGTTTGATGGGTTTGATGGGCTTACATCACTCTTTCCTTTTGACAGACTCCCTGCCTTTGGTAATGCCATGGTTCTGGCAATCAAATCTTTTGTTTCTGGTTTTAGTGGTTTTTTTGCTTTAATGGGATTTGTAGGACTTAATTTTATAAAAAACAATGTATGTATTAACCAAACTTGAAAACTTTTTCCTTTTCTATTTTTTCTATATTCAATTATCGTATTTTTCATAAATCCAAATAACCAACTATTAACCGCATTTAAACTTAATGGAATCCACTTAAATGGCTTAAAAATTTTAAATATTGGCCACCCAATTGAATACGTATTAAGTGTCAACACTGTTACGGCATAAATTACTAATGCTCCAATATTACCAAAAACGATTAAATTAAATTTATTAATCGCTAATCCAACATAACCAATATCTCGCAATAATAAAGGATTGGATAAATTAATGACTAACGCTATCCATTGATGAATACCAACATAAGATACAACACTAACAATAAAATGAAACCATAATGATTTCTTTGCAAAAGCTGCCAATAAACCTGATCCCACCAAACAAAAAGGTAAAATTAAAAATCCTAAAATGCCAAAACCTTCTAAGGTTACCGTTTCAATTAATAACCCAACTAACCCTTGTTCTGTATCTATATATTGATGAATCCAAATAAAAATACCTAACACTATTAAAATAATAGAAAATAATTGCTGAAACACTAAATTAATAGGACTTAATTCAACTTTAGGTTTTCGTTTTACTTTTGACTTGCTTTTTTTTGGTTTCTTTTGTTTGGGCACCCTAAGATTTTAGCATTAAATCATTAAGTTTTACATTTCTAAGTTTTATATTTTTATCTTACTATGGTGGGCGATACAAGAATCGAACTTGTGACCTCTTGCATGTCAAGCAAGCACTCTAACCAACTGAGCTAACCGCCCTAAAAAAATGTATTTATTACTATATCAGTAAACCTAACGAATTAAAATAATCCTTTAATTTTAGAAAATGACTTTTTTTTGTTTCAAGAACGTTTTATCATAATCGCATGAATCGTCAATCATTATCTGCTTATTCCATTTTTATGGCATCCTTAACAACTATTGTCGTTGCGTTATTTACGTTTATTTATTTATCTTTTTTTCCAGCATCTACTCATGATAAATCTTATATTTTACATATTCCTACTGGTAGTAGTGTTGCTGATATCACTCATATTTTAGCTGAAAAACATCTTATTCATTCAAAACGATTTTTTAAGCTTGTTATTCGTGTGATGAAAGCAGATCGAAAATTACGAGCTGGCTATTTTTTGATCCCCCCATCCATTAATCAACAATCGCTTATTTATGTCTTAATTAATGATTCAGGCAGTCATAATTTAACCAAAATTACGATTCCAGAAGGATTTTCGATTACGCAAATTGCAGAACGTTTAGCCTCTCATAATATTTGCAATAAAAATGAATTCGAATTATTTGCTCATCAACAAGCTAAAACTGTTTTTAAAGATTCATTTCCCTTTTTAGCCAATATCCCAAAAGATACCATTGAAGGTTACTTGTTTCCAGAAACCTATTTTTTTCAAGAATCAGATTCTCCCAAAAAAATTATCAAACAAATGTTACTTGAATTTGACAAACAGCTTTACAAACCATTTCAAGCAAACAATAAAACGTACCCCTACTCTTTTCATCAATTACTTACCTTAGCTTCTATGATCCAAAAAGAAAGTCGTAAATTATATGAAATGCCACAAATCTCTTCTGTATTTTATAATCGTATAAAAAAACGAATGTATCTGGCTTCTGATCCTACTGTTGTCTATGCACTTGGAAAATCATATAAAGATCGTGTTTATTATAAAGATCTAAAAATCAAATCGCCTTACAATACCTACCGACGCCTTGGGTTTCCTCCCACCCCGATTGCATCTCCTGGCACCAAAGCTTTTTTTGCGGCATGTAATCCTGATACAACACCTTATTTATTCTTTGTAGCCAAACCTGATGGTTCGCACCACTTTAGCAAAACCTACGATGAACACCTCGAAATCCAACGCATCATGAAACGAAAGAAAAAATCATAATATACACCAATAAAGCTAGTACTATTTCTAACTAATTAGCCCGCACTATATATGGTAATTTGATTATTCGGACAATCTTATATCGAGTACATTAAGCCGTAGCGCTCTATGTTTTTTCTTGGCCCTTGGATCCATTTCTAATCTAAAAATCAAATCAATCTTAGAATCTCTCCCACTATGTTCACGAACATACTTAAATTTTTCCCACAGTCCAAAACCAACAGCATCTATTTCTTTGGGCTGTTTTTTATTTGATGTATCTAACACTGAAAATGTAACATGTTTTTTTGCAGATTTTTGATAACGATTTCCAAATTCTCTACCACCTTTTAAAAAACAATTTTTCATATAAAAAATTGGAAACTCAAACTTTTGTCCATAAGGGCTAAATTGATCTAAACTATGAATAAAATGTGGTGTAATTTGTGCCATTTGTAATTGATCAATAACATCATAATGATATTCAAACTGTTCTACTTTTAATGTCTTGGCTTGATCTACTAATAAATTTTTGAATAATTCAACGTCATTTTTATGAATAGTAAACCCGCATGCCTGAGAATGACCTCCAAAAGCATTTATCTTTTGTTTTTTTCCTTCTACGTCAACTTCTATCTCAAACAGTCTTTTTTTATGTTGCTGAATACATACTTGTTCAGCTTGATCAATTAATTCATAAATATTAATTCGAGGAATACTTCTAGCTGATCCTCTGACATAATCTGAAGTAGAAGAAAAATTTAAAATAATAGAGGGTCTTAAAAATCGTTCTTTTAATCGATCCGCATCAATCCCAATAACACCAGAATTCCAATCTTTTCCATCTAAAATAATAATTCTATCTTTATTAGCATCTACTTGTTTTTCAATCAATGTATCCATTTCATCTTCAATTTTAGCAGTTAAATGTTTTCGTTTTTCGTTTACTGTATCAACATCACTTGCTGTTTTAAACGCAGCAATTGATCGTGTTCCATCATCTTTTTTATCATCTTTTTTCTCATCTTTTTTATCATCCATCAAAAATATCTGTTTTAATTTTTTTGAGACAAAATTAGCCTTTGACTTATTTTTTTTTCCTTTTCCTAATAACAACAAATCAACGACAATTGATGCATCAGGTATATTTTCTTTTGGATTACCAATACGTCCAGGAGCGTTTAACAAAGGAACAACTGTTCGAGATAAATGTCTTGGTTTTTTTGTTTTATCTGATATTACCGCAATATCTCGCAGGGCTTTCAATCCTTCTCTATCCGTTTTAAAAAAGAAATCAACCCCATGCTTTACAATCAGTCTGTTTAAGGGATTTAACATACTAACTCTATCTGAAATAGAACCTAACGATGCTACAATTAAACCTAATTCAAATAAATAATCTGGAAATTCAACATCCATATAATCATAAATAGCTTGTATAAATTTAAACGCAACGGAAGCTCCTGATATCGAATTAAAATGTGTATTATTTGCTTCTGTAAACGGGTTAATTGTTGCTATCGATTTTGGCATATCATGTCCTAAAATATGATGATCCGTAATAATCACATCAACTCCACATTGATTTGCATATTCAACTGCTTGTGTATCTTTTGTCCCACAATCGGTTGTAATAATTAATGATGAGCCTGTCGCTTTGGCATGATCAATAATTCTTACTTGTAGGCCATGCCCCTCAATAGGCCGAATTGGAAATAAATAATCGGTTTTAATTCCTAGTTGTCTTAGTGCTGAAACTAAAATAACAGTGCCAGAAATTCCATCAGCATCTGGATCGCCATTAATGATAATACTTTCATTATTTTTTTGCGCTTTTTTTATTCGATCTGCTGCTAACTGAATTTCTTTTTCATTACAAAATCCTTTGTATTTATGCAACAACGTTTCATCAGGATTTAAAATATTATTAATTTCATTAATATCATTAGTACCCATGTTATGAGACAATACACGAGCTAATGTTTTGGAAATATCATATTCTTTACTAAGCTTTTCTAATGCTTCATTATCATATTTTTGAAAAGACCATCGTTGATTTTGATAATTTTTAAATATTGTTTTTTCTTCTTTTTCATTATTCATTAGCTATAATATACTGTTTGACTTAGTATGTTTAAAGAGGTAATTTTCTTTAAAGCCCTAAATTCTTTTGAACTATTAACCATAATCCCTTAAAATAATCTTTTAAATTAATGTGCCGAAGTGGCGGAATTGGTAGACGCGCTGGTCTCAAACACCAGTGAATATTTTATTCGTGCCGGTTCGACCCCGGCCTTCGGTACCACATTAACAAATAATTATTATGACAAGTAACTATCTAAGAATTTTTACATTTATTAAGCCTCGCTACAAAGATTTATTTCTTACCTTCTTCATCATTCTTGCTTTTGCTACTGCTAATGTTTATTTTTTGCCTCTAATCAGAGATATTGCTAATGAAATTTCTAACAAACGAACCATCTATATATCAATGCAAATTCTTAATGCATTTATTTTATGGTTTATTAGAACAATTGCTTTGTATGGTCAAACTTATATGACGAATAAAATTGGCAATTTAATTGTTATTGATATTCAAGAAACTATTTATCAAAAACTACATACATTTTCACAGCATTTTTATTCTAATTGGAAAATAGGAGAATTATTAGTTCGACTTTTTGATGATGCAGCCAAAGTTAACCATGCGATTACTACAACATTTTCACAAATTATCCCCCAGTTACTGACGCTTGTTGGTGTTATTACCTATTTATTTTTTATGTGTTGGCAATTAACTTTATTTGCTTTTGTAGCAGTTCCTTTGTTTGTCGTTACCATTTCTTATTTTTCTAACTTAATTAAACGTCTTTCAAGCCCTGCACAAAAAAACAAATCTAATATTACCCACCTCGTTCAAGAAACTCTTACTAATATGAAATTAGTTCAGGCATATACCATGGAATCTGCTAGCAATAGCAGATTAAAGCGAGAAAACAAAAAAAACTTTAGCTTTGCTATGAAATCGATTCGACTTCGAGAAACTAAACGATCTATTGAATTGCTGTTACAAGGCTTTGTATTAATTTCTTTGTTATTTTATGGTGGTCATTTAGTGGCCAATAATGTTTTAACATCACCTGAATTATTATCTTTTTTTACAGGTTGTGGCCTGTTAATTGATCCTATCATTGCATTCTCTTCTGGTTTTACTAGTATTAAAGAAGCAGACGTTTCGATTAATCGTATTTATCAAATACTTGATTATGAACCTAAAATTAAAAATAGTACCAATGGTTTAACACCTCAAATTATAGGTCATGTTGTTATTAAAAATGCATCGTTTCATTATGATGAACCAAAGACATTAGTTTTAAATAATATTTCAATTGAAGCTTCTCAAGGTGAAACTATTGCTCTCGTTGGTTTGTCTGGTGCTGGAAAAACAACGTTAATTAATTTAATTCCTCGTTTTTATGATGTTATTTCGGGTTATGTTCAAATTGATGGTTATGATGTTAAAGATTTAGATCTTTATCATCTAAGAAATCATATTGGCCTTGTTTTACAAGATGATATTTTATTTAGTGGCAGTATTCTAGAAAATATTCGCTATGGCAGCCCCAATGCTAATGAAAATGATATTATTGAAGCAGCGAAAGCAAGTCACTGTTGGGACTTTATTGAAACCATGCCTGATAAACTCTACACGCTTGTTGGAGATCAAGGGCAACGATTATCAGGAGGTCAAAAACAACGCATATCCATTGCAAGAGCGATTCTAAGAGACCCAAAAATCTTAATCCTTGATGAAGCAACATCTGCTCTTGATTCTGAATCTGAACATCTGATAAAAAATGCATTAATTAAACTAATGACAGGTCGAACAACCTTTGTGATTGCTCATCGTCTTTCTACAATTAAACATGCTAATAAAATTCTTGTTCTAGACAAAGGTGCTATTATAGAAGAAGGAACTCATGATGAGTTATTAGCATTAAATGGTCAGTATAGTAAACTTTATAATTTACAATTTCGCTAATCATAAATGGTTACGCTCTTATTAATTGTTTGCAACCAAGAACAATTACTAAAAAAACGGCTTTCTTGTTATCTTCGCCTACTTGATTCCATTAATGGAAAAATTCTTATTGTTGATGATGGTAGCACCGATCAAACAAAAGACTATCTAACAACTCATTTTGAAAGTATTACTTATATGAGAAATCAAACTGAAATTGGATACTGTAAAACCTTTAACAATGTTCTTGCTTATATTCAAACACCTTATTTATTATGTATTGATTTAAATATTGATGTTCGCTATTTACCTCTTCAAGCAGCGATTATATCTGCTAAAAATCATAATACTTTTGTGACTAATTTTTCTTTTTCATATTATCAGCAACGTTTTCATGGTTATCAGGTAGCTTATCAAGGGTTTCAACTTTATTTTCAACCTATTTCAGTGGCTAGTGATAATAGTTGTTCTGAAATCATGTTATTTGATACAGGTTGCTTAAAACAACTAAATGGACTTTCTACTCATTATCACAGTATCTCTTTTACTTGGCTTGATCTTATTTATCGGTCTACCCAAGCAGGCAATACTAGTTCTTATAATGATGATTGTATTTGTTATAAAGAATCTTCTTTATCAACCTTTTTTTCTTATCTACCTGATCAACATTCATTATTTAAAGATAACTTTTTATTTCAATGGCGATTTTATTCTACATTTAAATTTAGATTAAAACGTATGATTGCTATATTCCTTCTTTTTTTATCTTTTAAAGGATCAAAAACATTTCATTTTTTACAAGCATACTTTCAATGGCTTCTTTTTACTAAACACAATAAATTAAGCTATTTCAAACTATTTATAAGTCGCTTTTTTAACTCATTACTATCAAAATTTTCATCCGCATCTTTTACCGAAGACAAACCAATTTTATTTACGAATCATACTGACTGGGATTCCCCTATTTTAAAGCGCCAATTTTCATTTAAATACATACTAAATAACCTCTCATCACCCCTTTTTATTGATATTAAATCACTTTCAAAGTTTACTTATTATAGCTTACGCTTTTTTAATCGCACTTCAATATTATTAGGTATGAAACCCTTATTTTATTTTGTTTCATCTAATTATTCGTTAGAACATGCTTTAGCTCATCATTTATAGATAATGTCTTACTACATTATATTATGCAGAACTTAACTGCTTTAATTGCTTGATATCCTGGATTAAATCTTCTAAATTTTCAAACGTATTGTTTAGCCCAAAATCTTTTGGCGTAACTGTATTAAAAACCATATATGGATTATTAATACAATATTCTTCCCATTTTCCAACTTTGATTCGTAATAATTTTGCTAAAACAAAGACAAATTTTACTGAGATATAAATTCGAAACCAAGGTTTTTTATCAAATAACCTACATAGTATCTTAATAGCATCTTTAACATGCACTTCTTTATTTCCAAGCACAAATTCTTTTTGATCATGTGGATTTTGCATAATGTAAACTGATACCTTAGCAATATCATCCGCATGTATAAAATGAAAGGCACCATCAACATAAATATAACGAATATAGTTTAGATAATGTAACGTACTATAGACGCCTTTAGTAATATGAGATTGTGGATATGTATTATCACCACCAAACACCATGGTAGGAAATACGGTTGTAATTTTATTAGCAAATGGCAATGATTTTATCATATGATATGCATAATATTTTGATTTTATATAATCAGATCCATACAACTTTGCTTCTTCAATTACTTGATTGTTTTTACCTATAATAGAAGCTGTTGAAAAATATACAATCTGCTTTAATCGATTTTGATCTGCCATCATAAAAAATTCTTTTGTTTTATCTACATTTACTTGTATTGTTTGCTCTGCTCCCCACCATTCTGTAATAGAATGGATAATATAGTCCATTTTACTAACAATTGGGGCATGCTTTTCTATCTGCTTAAAATCTCCCATATGAATGGTTATATGCTTAAATTCTGCTTCAGAAAATTTTAATTTAGCGGGATTACGAACTAAAATATGAATATGTAAATTTGGATTTTTTAAACATTCACGAATTAAATAATGCCCCACACATCCCGTAGCTCCTGTAATAAATACATTTTCTTTTTTTTGATTAGTCATTAGATATTATATTGTACTTTAATATAGCTTTGATCAAAAGGCTCAAGGCAACGTAATTAGCATTTTTAATTTCAAAATTCTTCAACACCATCTTCTATAGATGTTACATGACTTATTTATGCTTCTAATATAGTTATATCGGATCAATAATTTAGGTTACTTTAACAGGGCTATTTAGAAGGTGTTTGAATTTGCTGGGAATATCTATAACTTTGTTATCCCTAGATTTTAAATGATAAGCTGTTGTATTAGCTAGATAACCCATTTTATAGCGCCACTTTAGGGCATTGTATAGGGCGGAATCGGCTCCGCCGACGGGAGATATCTTCATAAATATTTTGGGAAAATGTTTGGGTTGAAAAAGCTGGTAGTTTAGATCCTCTTTTAAAACTCGACCTTGTAAACCCATAATTCCGCCAGCTACAGGAACTAAAAAGGGACGTTTTATAGAATATATTTGATTGTTTGTTCCGGTATAGTTTTTTGGTTTGAAAAATGTGTTCATTTCTGGATTACATTCGTTTTTAAAATATGACATGCCAATGACTCCAAATTGCGGAAGATTTTGAATTGCATCGTTTAATTTTAGAAAGTCTTCTTCAGAAAAAAGAATATCGGCACCTAAACTGATAATTGTTTTTGGAAGGTTTTCATTGTTGATAAAGTCACGGATGTAAAAGTTTATAGAATGATTGTATCCAAAATTGATTGGGAGACTTACTTTGTCAACACGTGGATGGTTAACTTGGTTAAATAACTCTTTGATATTTGGCTGAGATTTACTATCAATTAAAACCATATAAATATCATCATTTTTGGAAATTATGTTAAGAATGTTGTTAAGTGTTACCTTTACACATTCATAATTGTAATGAATTACACAAAATATTAATGTTTTATTTTTAAACGAATTTCGATCAAATGAATTCATTAATTTATTATAATGTAGGGTAGATAATACGGCTAGTTTTTTTTAAGATGAGCTTAATTAGCTGTTTTAAATTATAATTCTACAACTCTTTGATGTTTTAAAGGAGTTTGAATTTATACAAACTACGCGATTAAATTGTTGATAAAAACTGTGCGTTCATTACTACATTGCATAATTAGACACTAATACATCATGAAACTTACCATTACTAGTTAAAATTGTTCCTTCATTAATATCGAATGGGGTTCCATCGACAGCGGTTATTGTTCCGCCAGCTTCTTCTATAATGATCCCAATAGGAGCAATATCCCAAGGTTGCAACCCAAAATCAATTCCAAATTCTCCAAATCCCATTGCAACCCACATATGAACCATAAAATCACCAATCCCACGCTGTCGTTTAGTCTTGCTTAATAATTGAGTCAGCTTCTCAAAATCACCTCGTGCTTCTCGCCCATATAAACTACCGTAAAATGCCTGTGAGTTTTCTATTGTGTCTATATTTGAAACTTGAATTGGGGCTCCATTATACGTTGCGCCCTTACCTTGAGCAGCCATCCATCTTTCTTTTCTTATTCCATTCGAAATCACCCCAGCAATCACCGTCTTATCTTTTTCGATGGCTAATAACGTTCCAAAAATAGGGATTCCTCGAATAAAGTTACTTGTACCATCAATAGGGTCTACAATTAACTTAATGGCTGACTCTTGGTTTTTATCAGGAAACTCTTCTCCAATAACCCCTATATCTGGAAATTGATTACAAATAGATTGGCGTATCACATCTTCTATTTTTTGATCTGCTTCAGTCACAGGACTTTGGTCACTTTTTTCAGTTACTTTTACTGTACTTGATTCATAATAATGTTTTGCAATTTTATCAGCTTCATCGGCACATTGATCTAAAATGGTTAACCAATCTGTCGCCGTTATATCTTGATTTGCATTGGAAACTGTCATGTTTCAATGAGTTTACTAGAAAAGTTTTGAAGCTACTAGGGGCTAACTAATTATTTTAATAGACCAGCATCTTCTTTAAGCCATTACATATGTCTTACTATTTAACTATAATAAAATAATTGTGTTGCTACTATTATATTGACCTATATCTATTATAATTAATCTTTTTATTTTACTTAAACCATCCTGATTTTATGTTTAATTCTACCCTTAAATTGGTATAAGCATTATAATATTATAAAAAATTATTAAAAAGGGGTTTCTCAATGTCAGAATCTGGCTTACGAAATTTAGCAAATGAACTTATTACTAATAACACCATCTCACCTGATTACTACCAAGAGTATGATGTTAAACGCGGTTTACGAAATTTAGATGGCTCTGGTGTTTTAGCAGGATTAACTCATATATCTTCTGTTATTGGTTCAAAAAAAAGTAGCCATGAAATGGTTCCCGTTGAAGGAATTTTAAAATATCGAGATGTTTCGTTAGCAGATATTGCGGCATCTTGTACACTAGACTCTACTAATAATTTTGAAAAAACATGTTTTTTATTACTTGTGGGTCGTTATCCTAATGATGCTGAATTATCTGATTTAATTAGCTATATGGCTGATCATCGTAACCTTCCTCAACCTATCATTGATGGTATTATTGATGGCATTCCATCTCAGGATATTATGAATAAATTACAAACTTGTATTTCAGCTTTATATGCTTATGATGATACCCCTGATTCACTTGATCCCGTCGAAAACTTTTTAAAAAGTCTCCAAATTATTGCAAAAATACCGATGATTGTTGCTTATAGTTATTTAAAAACGTTTAAATCAGATGCAAAACGTGTTCTTCCGACCAAAGATATGAGTCATGCTAAAGCATTTTTATATATGCTTTATGAAGGTAATGATGTTTCTCAATTTAATGAACATATTATTGATCTTTCTTTGGTATTACATGCCGAACATGGTGGTGGAAATAATTCGACATTTACCACTTATGTTGTATCCTCATCTGGATCTGATATTTATTGTTCGCTAGCTGCTGCTGTGGCTAGTTTAAAAGGACCGCTACATGGTGCTGCTAATAAAAAAGTTATGGAAATGATGGCTGATATTAAACAGCATGTTTCTAATTGGGACGATGCGAGTGAAGTCAAACATTATTTAGCACAATTAATTCGTAAAGAAGCAGGTGATAAAAGTGGCAAGATTTATGGTCTTGGTCACGCTGTGTATACTAAATCTGATCCAAGAGCACTTGCCATCAAAGGGGTAGCTAAAGCAATTGCTGAAAAGTCTAATAGACTTGATGAACATAATTTATATAATTTAATTGCAGCTGAAACACCCAGTGTGTTTCAAGATGTAAAAAACTCTACCAAGGTGATTTCTCCTAATGTTGATTTTTATTCTGGTTTTGTTTATGACTGTATTAATATCCCTCAGGAAATTTATACGCCTATTTTTGCGATGGCTCGTATTACTGGTTGGTGTGCTCATCGTATCGAAGATATGTTATCGGGCAAACGTATTATTCGCCCTGGTTATAAATTTGTTAATCCAAAATAAGTCATTCTACGTCTAATTTTTTAACTCGACGAAGATGTCTATCACCTTCAAAGTCATGTTTTAGCCAAATAGTTACATACTTTAAAGCATCTTCTGGTGACGTTGTTCGTCCTCCTAAACATAGAATATTGGCATTATTATGCTTTTTTGACATCTCGGCTGTAAATTCATTATAAACAACAGCGGCTCTTATTCCCTTATATCGATTGGCGCGTATTGAAATCCCTATCCCTGTTCCACAACACAAAATGCCAACCGTATTTTTTGCTAATACTGTTTGAGCAACAGTATCTGCAATATCCGGATAATCTACTGAGTCGGTTGAGACTGTTCCGATATCTTCTATCGTAAGCTCACTATTTTGCGATAAGCCTTCTTTTAAGGCTTCCTTTAAATCATATCCACCATGATCTGATCCTAAAATAATCTGTATTGTCATCTTAATTCTCCTTTATTTTGATCTTATCTAAATATTGCGTTACCATTTCTTGCCAATTTATTTGATTAAGTTTAGTACTAGTTATCAATTTTTGGCAATTTAAGCGTCCGTTTTTAGGCCGTTTCGCTGGGCGAGATAATGTTACTGATTTTACGGGCTTTATTAAACCGGTATACCCTATTTGTTTTCCAATTTCTGTTGCAAATTCATACCATGTTGTGATTCCCTTATCTGTACAATGATATATTCCATACGCTGGTTTTTTTGCTAAAACATGAATGATATAACGCGCTAAGCTAACGGTAGATGTTGGGCTACCCCATTGATCAGCCACAATTGATAATTCTTGTTTTTTACTCATTAATTCAGTCATTGTTTTAATAAAATTGTGTCCATTAACACCATATAACCATTGAACACGAAAGATGTAATAATGATTTGTACTATTAAGACAATGTTGTTCGCCTATCCATTTTGAATAACCATAGGCGTTAATCGGTTTACATACATCTGTCTCGATATAAGCACTGTGTTTTTTTGTGCCGTCAAAAACATAATCGGTTGATATGTGAACAAATGGTATCTCGTATTTTTTACACGCTTTTAACAGATGACTTATTGCTTCTCCATTAACTAAATTAGCTAACTCTTGTTCTGTTTCTGCTAAATCTACATTGGTATATGCTGCACAATTAATAACATAATCAATCGCTGGTTCGGATTGAATTGTTAAAATAACATCTTCTATTTTTGTTATATCACATATTTTTTTTGTTATTGGTATTACTGTAACCCCATTTTTAGTTAACTCAGTTGATAAGTCACACCCTAACATCCCTAAAGCACCAAATAACATGACTTTCATACTACTCAAAGTATCATATCATCTTTAGCTGTTAAATATATATTTTAGAAAAATAATTTTCTTTATTTACGTATTAAATTTATGTACACTAATTTTAATATGGATCATTCAATTATTAGTAAATCTTTTTTAGTACAAGAATTAGCCAATCACATGGGTTGGACCAAAAAACAATCTAACGTATTTATTAATAATTTTTTTACTTGGATTAAAGAACAAATGTTGTTAGGAAATCGAATTGTTTTATCGGGCTTTGGTGTTTTTCAATTAAATTTACGTAAACAACGCCGTTTATTGCATCCTATTACTCAAAAACCATTTATTATACCTGAAAGATTTTGTCCTCAATTTACCCCAGCTGATGTCCTTCTAAAACTACTGAATGGTGTACCTAGATCATGACCACTAAAATTGTTGGTAAAGTTGATGATTTACATCTATTGCTAGATTTAATGCCTAAACGATTACATGATTATTTAATTGATTTAGATAACTTAGAATCGTTAGAAGAAATTGTTGTTGATTTAGGCTACTGTCCTGAAGTTCGTTTTTCTAATACGGTTCATCGTCTTAAAGAATTAGGGGAAGCAACACTTGATGATATTATTGGTATCACAGATAAAACTGGTATTTTTAATACCGATAATCGTGCTGGTATCGAACGGACATTACATCGAATTTCAGCAATTCGTAATCGTTCTCAAGATATTATTGGCCTTACATGCCGCATTGGACGTGCTGTAGAAGGCACCGTTGATATTATTCAAGATATTGTTGAAAGTGGTCAAAATTGTTTGTTTCTTGGGCCACCAGGTATTGGTAAAACAACGATTTTGCGTGAGGTTGCTAGAGTCTTGTCTACTATTTCTGGTAAACGTGTTATTGTTGTTGATACGTCTAATGAGATTGCCGGGGATGGTGATATTCCTCATCCTGGTATTGGTTATGCTCGCCGCATGCAAGTTCCTTCTCCTGATCAACAACATGCTATTATGATTGAAGCTGTAGAAAATCATATGCCTGAAGTTATTATTGTTGATGAGATTGGAACTGAAGAAGAAACTAAAGCAGCTAGAACTATTGCAGAACGAGGGGTTCAACTTGTTGCAACAGCTCACGGTTATCAACTTGATAATTTAATCAAAAACCCTACTCTCTCTGATTTAATCGGAGGGTTTCAAAATGTTATTTTAGGTGATGAAGAAGCAAAATTTCGTGGTACAAACAAAACTGTTATTGAACGAAAAGGATTACCTACATTTGATGTTGTCATTGAACTAAGAGCACGAGAACTTTTTGCTATTTATAATCCTGTTGCAACACACGTAGATAGCTTATTACAATCTGATCCGCTTGATCCTGAACTACGTACAAGACAAGATGATGGTAATGTTAAAATTGAATCTGCGGCAGATACCCCTTCACATACTCCAGAATCTAATACTTATGTGGTAGATACAGCGTCACAAGATGTTAAAAAAGTATTTCCTTTTGGTATTAATATTAATCGTTTAAAAGCAGTCTTAAATTCCCTTAATGTTCCACTTGATGTTGTTAATGAGATTCGAGATGCCAATTTTTTGCTAACAACAAAATCAAAAACAGGCCCAAAATCAAAAGTTAATCAATTAGCTAAAACGCACCAAGTTCCTCTTCATATTATTTCATCTCAAAACAATGATGATATTACTAAATTTGTTCGGTCTATGTTTAAACTACGTATTTCTGATGATATTCTTGAAGATGAAGCTATTCAAGAAGCAAAACATGCTTGTAAACGTGTTTTGGCTGAAAGTCGTTTTGTGGAATTAGCACCTAGACCTGGTTATTTACGTCGTATTCAACATCAAGTAGTTTATGAATTTGATCTTAACTCTATGAGTGTTGGTGAAGATCCCAATCGACGTTTACGTATTTATCCGAGAGTTTAAGTGTTTATTACATTTGAAGGTATCGAAGGATCAGGAAAATCAACTCAAATAGAAGCTTGTGCTGAAAAATTTAAAGCATGTCATATTCCTTTTATTATTACAAAAGAACCTGGTGGCACTGAATTAGGAAAAATGATTAGACAATGGTTATTAAATCCAGCAACATCTTTTCATCATCAATATACAGAATTATTGTTATTTATTGCAGATCGGCTGGAACATGTTGAAACAATTATTAAACCAGCGCTTCATCAAGGAAAAATTGTTTTATGCGATCGTTATAAAGATTCTACTATTGCTTATCAATTAGCAGGTAGACAACTTAATCCAACTATTATTGATACATTAAATAATTTAACGGATCTTGATCCTGATTTAACATTATTATTTGATTGTTCTATTGATGTTGGTTTAAGTCGTGCTAAATCTAGAGCTAAATTGGATCGATTTGAAGATGAAGATCGCCACTTTCATGAACATGTTTATCAAACGTATCACGATCTTGCTAAGAAACATGCCAATAGGTTTCATATTATTCAAGCAGATGATAGTATACTTAATGTTCAGAACCAAATGTTTCAGGTTCTTTCAACATATATAAAACAATTATCATCATGACAAACGTAATTATTAATGGAGCAAATGGAAATATGGGTAAAGCGGCTGTTACAGCTGTTATGGCCGATCCTTCTTTATCACTTATTGCTAAACTTGATAAAGATGATTCGTTAGAACAAACGCTTGCTAATCATTCTGTTGATGTGGTTGTTGATCTTACTCATCCATCATGTGTTTATGATAATGTTATGACTATCCTTAAAGCATCATGCCATGCTGTTGTTGGTACAACAGGCTTAAATGATGACCAATTGCGTACTTGTGGTGATTTTGCGGCTAAACAAAACAAAGCGTTAATTGTTTGTCCAAACTTTGCTATTGGCGCTATTTTAATGATGCGTTTTGCTGAACAAGCTGCTAAATTTATGGATCGGTGTGAAATTATTGAATATCATCATGATAAAAAAGCTGATTCTCCTTCAGGTACAGCTATTAAAACAGCTGATTTGATTTCTCAATCTGCTAACGCTATTAATCAACCGCCACTTATTGAATCAGAACTTATTAAAGGATCTCGTGGAGGTAAAAGGCATGATATCCCAATTCATAGTTTACGATTACCTGGAATTATTGCTAATCAAGATGTTATTTTTGGAGCTCAGGGTCAATCATTAACACTTACTCATAAAACTATTTCTCGTGATGCATTCATGCCTGGACTTATTATAGCAATCAAATCAGTGTCTAGTTACACTGGCTTGATTTATGGCTTAGAAAATCTATTAGACTGATTTTCTAAGCTGTATTATTTTTTTTTACTAAACTACTGTTTTGGTCTAGCTTTATTAACTCTTAATTGTCTACCTTTGATTTCTTGGCCATCTAGCTCTAACGCTTTTTCTAAAGCACTTTCTTCAGCAAATGTAACAAATCCAAATCCTTTTGAACGACCTGTTTCGTGATCTTTAATAACGATTACATCTTGGATCTCTCCGTAAGATGAAAATTCATTCTTTAAGTCTTCATCTGACATTTGATAATCTAAATTTCCTACATATATCTTATTGTTACTCATAGTCTTTATCGTTTCCTTCATATTTATTTAAGTTCAAATATTATCTAAAAAAAATAATTTTTAAACTTATTTAATTTATTATGCATAATCATAAACGAAATTAAACGTAATAGCTATGGTTAAGATATGTTTTCTTATAATTTGAGTACTCTAATTAATACTAAATTATGCTGGCTAACTAATTACAGATCGAGATGATATTGCTTTTGCTAAGGTCATTTCATCAGCATAATCAATATCTGAACCCATAGGAAGTCCGTATGCTAATTTGGTGATTTGTAATTTTAGGGGTTCCAAAATTGCAGATAAATACATAATGGTAGAATCGCCTTCAACTGTTGGATTAATTGCAAATACAACTTCGTTAAATGATTGCTTTTGTAATCGTTCTACTAATTCTTTAATCCTTAATGATTCAGGATGTACCCCATCTAACGGCGATATTAATCCCCCTAACACATGATATAACCCCTTATATACACCTGTTCTCTCCATGGCAAAAATATCTTTTGGCTCACTAACAATACATAATACATTTTGAAGTCTTTTTTCATCTTTACAAAGATAACATGTTTCGGATAATGAAATATTAAAACAAGTTTGACAATAAACAATTGCTTGTCTTGTTTTAACCATAGTGCTAGCCATTTTCTGAACATCTTTTTCTGAAATACTTAACAAAAAAAAGGCTAACCTTTGTGCTGATTTATCGCCAATACCTGGTAATCGTTTTAATTCACTAATTAATGGTTCTAATGGATTCACGTTAATCCAGGTATATTTAATCCTTTTGAAACACTTGATAATTTATTTGATGCCATTGTTTTAGATTGCTGTGATGCTTTATTAATGACCTTTACTAAGGCTTTTTGTAAATCTTCTTTTTTACTTAACAAATTATCATCTATATCAATAGATACCAAATCCATTTCGCCTGTCATAACAAGCTTAATCCCTGACTCATTTAAATCAATTTTAAGATCTTTTAACTCTTCTTGAATTTTTTTCATCTGAGATTTCATTTCTTTTGCTTTTTTTGCAAGGTTCCCCATATCTTTTAATTGATTAAACATATTGTCCTCCAAACATAAACTATCTTAATTAATTATATTAGTTTACATAAAATGTATTAAATAGTAAAAACTATTATTATAACACCTTTCCTTCAAATAAACTGACAATATCATTAATTGATTGCTCTGTATTAGGTTCTGGAATACTTATTTCTTGAACCGTTTCTTGATTTGACTCATCTGATGTTGCCTTTACTGTTTGAGATACAGCCGAAATCATATCAATTTCAACGGCTTCTTGCGCGACATCATCAACCTTTACTGTTAACGGTTTATTAAACTGCTTCTTTAAATATGTCTCTAATACTTTTTGATAGGTTTCTTCTGATAACTTTTCCATAAAAAACTGAATATTTTGTTCTAATTTTATTACTAATTCATTATTATCTAAGCCTACTACTTGTGATGATCTTAAAATGGTATATAAGCCTAAATGCTCTTTTTTAATAACCTCTAAAAATTCTGGCCATTGCGTTTTAATATTTTCTATACCTTTATCCTGACTTAGCTCTGGCTTTGGAACTGCAGCTGGTTCTACTACTTTAGCTTGCGTTATAGCATCATCAGGTTTTGGAATAGAAATCGTATGTTTTCGACCACTTGGTTGTGAAACTGCCTTATGTTGGAATGCTGGTTTATCTGTATTTTGCATATTAGATGTTGCATTACTTGTATTTCTAGAGTTGTCGGCTACTGTCTGTGATGTTGTTTCTGGCTGGTTACCTTGGCTTTTTGCTGTAGCTTGTGTGTGTGTTACTGTTTCATTATTTTTGGTCTCATTTATTATGCTATTCATAGTATTATCAGGATTTACAAATTGCATTAATCGAATTTGTAATAATAATCCTGGATTTAAAAACCACCGTGTTTGCGATTCAATTTGCGCTAAACAGTCTAGTAACTTTACTGTTTTATCTAAGGTAGCTTTTTCTGTTAGTTGTTTTAGCTGATCTTTATCGATGGTTACAAACTCTTCGCATTGTGATTGTGCCATTAACAATTGCTCTGTTACAAACATAATATCTTTTAAAAATTGCAAAGGATTTACGCCTGCTTTTAAAACATCTGTTAATAATTTTAAAACTAAAGCTACATTATCTTCATAAATACTGGCTAATAACTGAAATAAATGATCTAAATTACATGATCCTAAAATTTTATTAACATCATTACTTGTAATTGTATTACCTGTAAATGAATAGATTTGATCCAGTAAGGACAAACCATCTCTCATACAACCAGATGCATTTCTAGCCAAAATAGCGGCTGCATCATCTGCTAATGTTATTGTTTCTTTTTCTGCAATCGTTAATAATTGTTGCTTTATTTCTTGATCGGTTAAATTTCGAAATCGTAAATGCTGACAACGAGAATGAATGGTAATTGGGATTTTATGAGGTTCGGTAGTTGCTAATACAAAAATAGTATTACTGGGCGGTTCTTCTAAGGTTTTTAATAAGGCATTAAAGGCTCCCGTACTTAGCATATGCACTTCATCAATAATATAAAATTTATAGGCACATTCTACGGGACTAAAATTAACGTTATCTTTTAATTCACGAATATTATCCACTCCCGTATTAGATGCGGCATCAATCTCGATCACATCAACACAGTTTCCAATCGTAATGCGTTCACACACTTCATTATCTAACTTGTCTAGTTGATTTTCTTTTTCATAGGTATTAACTGCTTTTGCAAAAATACGTGCCACACTTGTTTTGCCAGTTCCTCTTGGCCCAGAAAAAATATAAGCATGTGATAACCGCTGATTGGTTATGGCATTGGTTAAGGTTTGCACAATATGCTCTTGCCCCACTAATTCACTAAAATGCTGGGATCGATATTTACGATAAAAGGTAATACGTGACATTAATTATAGTGTAACGTTTTTCGGATTTCTCTAAAAGAGGGAGAACGTGTTATAATGCAATTCTCTTAAGTACTACTTGACTTAATACTTGATACTTGAAACTAAACTACAGTTCAGACTTAATACTAAACTACAGTTTAAATTTTTTTTAAATAGGTTTGACCACCTAATTGAGGATACTCTGATGCAAGGTAATCTTTATAGCTCTACTCCCAATAGCCCTACTCCCAAATCTTATAAGCCTACTCACCAATCAAGTTACTTATCTAAACCCGACTCCCCTCTTTGCGTAACAGCTACTGCTTCTGCTGCTGTTCCTGCTTCTGCTCATACTCGTGCTAACCTTAATCTTAATTTCTTTTCTTGTTGGTCTGATACGCAAAAACAATTGTTTTATAACACGTCTACTAAAAATTTTTTCTTAAATTCACAACTCCCTACACCAGTTTCCCCGCCAGAAGTGATCCCAAATCCTATTTCTTTCAATGATTCCAATAACAAGGAGTTTTCTCAACAGATTCAAGAAGTTAAGCAAAAATTTTGTAACTTAATTAATACAACAAATCATCTAAATAACCCTAAAAAACTAAATTTTATACACCTATTTAATAAACTAGCTTGTTCTCTTTTTGATACATTGATTGAAGCCAAATTACGATTACCAAACGATAATCAATCTACAAACAGTACATTCCTTGATACACATACTTGTTCATTGTTTAATAACTTCATTACATCCAATCATCTGAATCAATGCATAACTATTAAGTCTATATTAGACTTTTTTAACCAATCTTATTTATTTTTTGATACGTTAAGAAAAAACGTACAATCTATTTGTCTAGATCACGTTACAAACGAGTCTTTAACATATGAACTGACAAAACAATTTCATTCCTTTTTTGATAGATTCCTAAAAACCACATTGTCTAGCTGTCCAAATCAATCTACACAAATGAATTTTATACTAGCACTTAATGAACAATATTCCTGTTTTTTAAACGACTATTTTTCTAAGGCTTCTGTTGATAATACATTTAATCGCCTACAAGAGTACATACCATTAATTTTTAAAAAAAATGATTCCAATAGATTAATAAGACCTGCTATTAACGTAGGTTCTATAGTTACTTTTACTGATGCTAGCAAATGGAGGATTACACATCAGGACATGCTACATAATCAATTATATTTAGAATTACTCTCATGTTCAATCTCTAACAGTATACATTCATCCCCAGAGCAGTACAGAACACACATCCCTTTATCTCAGCTATTAAACACGGCTACTTCTCTTGAAATAGGACAGGGTGGCAAACTCATTTCTGAAGGCATTTTTTCTTTCAAAGAAGAACCTTCTAATATTTATAGGTATACAGAATTTGATGAGCAATGGGTTTCCCGTACTAAAAATGATCTATTTCAATTAGGTTGTTATAAAAAACGTACTATAACTAGATCATCTGATGATGTAACTATAACAAGCAATAATGCAAAACAAAAACTATTAGGAATGGGTATTTCAAAAAAAGTTCTTCGGGGCGTATCTTGTAAAAATTCTAAGCAAGAATATGCCGTTAGTAAAATTAAAATAGATACATGGCTTAAGCTTTGTCAGTCAATTAAAGAAGCTTTTCTAACAAACCGCACTATTTTTTCATATACTGGTAAAAAACGAAATGCAATATCCATTGAACCTCTTCTATACAACTCAGATTCACGTGCTTTTTCTAAGCAACAAGCAGACAATCCACAGCTATTTTTTAATGAATGTTGGTCTGAACTAAAGTCTTTACATCAGAAAGGTATCATTCATAATGACTTTAAACTTTCAAATACTGTTTTAAATAACGATCTCCATGTTGAATTAATTGATTTTAGTTTTAGTTTTAGTATAGATAATCAATCATTTGATAGCGCGGTTATCCATTCTTATCAATTAGGAGGTACCTTTTGTCCTCAGACATTATTCATGACAAACGGTAACGAAGACTCATTTAACCGTAATGAGGCTACAAAGATCTCTATCAAAAGCTTAAATGATTTAACTCTTAAATTTAAAAAAAGCATAGATTTATGGGCATTTGTAATGCAACTATTTGAATTTATTGATATTAGACCTTATTACCATGATAAGTTAACCGATAAGTTTTTTTATTTCACTGCAAATACATTGCATAAAAAACTTCAAGCAATCCTCCCATATCAACGTTCAAAACTCAATACTATTCATTCTAAATTATATACGAAAGTCCTCGCTTTTCTTGACTTAACATATGATAACGAAGGTTATGTTACTAAAACTAATGGCGAGTCTTTAAACAAAAATGGCAAGTATGATATCCCTAATGATGATTGGGATTGGGATTCTTGGAATCATATTTTCTCTTAATCAAAACTATCTTAATTCATGACATGTAATTTCCTGTGTGATGGTTTTACTAAATTAGATTTTTATAATTATTATTGCTACTTAATACTTTTTACTGTTACCCTTTTAGATTCTTAGCTCATTTGCTAAAATTTCAGAAAAATAATATAGGATATGATCATGACAGATATTACACTTGCGATTGTTGGAGCTACAGG
>MDSY01044444.1_pt1 | contig 43805 bp, 30 predicted proteins | sample 811131 | NCBI WGS metagenome assembly MDSY01 (sample SAMN05326643, study PRJNA326480) | marine metagenome | isolation source: seawater | place: Atlantic Ocean: South West | collected 2010
CCCTCAAGAGCATCAACGATGACCACAAGTCCTTCAGCGCCAGAAACACTCCCTCTCAACATATGATCGAATTGGTAATCTGTAACGTGTTCAGGTTCTTCACCATAATACAACTGATCTCCGATGAGTTTTGACTCTGTAAATAGGATGGCGAGCCTACATTCTCCATCTAGACCCCCGCTTGTGAATTGTCCGTTGACATGGATGTTCAGTTGGCCATTGCCAGCGGAAGGATCCCAGAAAGTCTTGACTTGAAGCTGCAGGGGCGTTTCAGAAGCGAGTTCAGAAGTGACTTCCTCCGACCACTCAGCAGCAGAGAAGAAATTCCCTGTCCCTCCTTTGCGGTTAATCCTCCCTAGGGGATTTGCTTGGAAATCGAGTTGAGCCCAATATATATCACTGTCCTCGTTTGTCCAATCGATGGGGTAGTCGTCGTTTGTGATGGCCAAATTTCCAGCGTGAATTCCAAGTGGAAAAACACGATCTGGATTCGATTCTGCCAAGCCTTCAGCAATCTCCGCAGCAGGAGGGCAGTTGCCACATTGATGGGCCGTAAAATCTTCGACCAATACGTTTTTTCCTGAAGTGGTGGCCGGTTGAAAAACGGGCGGGTTTCCATACAACTCTAAATTGTACCCGCCAGAAAAAGGTATTATAGGATCTTCAATAACATCGCAAGCAGGAAGAAAACTAAATGCGGCTATTAAAACGATGGCGATATATCTACTAAGCTTCATATCAATCTAAAATAACCTCAAAATATTGAACAAAAAAAATCCGCGTCTGTACGCAAGGTACAAAACGCGGATTCAAAATTATTAAGACTGAGTCAGTCTATAAGGAAAATCTTACTGAACGTTCGTAACACGAAGCGTAGATGTTTCGTTTCCTGCAGTGAGGTTTACAAGGTAAATTCCTGCTTCAAGAGAAGCGAAGTTTAACTGTAGAGATTGAGTTCCAGCAGCGATGTTGCCTAGGTTCATCTCGATCACCTTCTCACCAATGAGGTTGTACACGACAACAGATGCCTGTCCTGCTTCAGCAGCAGAGAAAGAAAGGGTTGTATTGTCAGAGAAAGGATTAGGGAATACGTTCACGCTAGATGTAAGATCGTTTTCAGTGATTCCAGTTACAGAAGTGACTTCCATGCCTGCAACCAATTCTCCGAACTCAACACCTGATGCACCGTTGTAATCGACTATGATACCGACGACGTCCATTCCGTCCATAGAAACGACTGAAGCAACACCATCAACGTAGTCACCCCACTGAGAAGCATAAAGCCCGTCTCCGTATGTGTCTAACATTGTGAAGACGTAGCATTCGTTAAGATCGAGAGCAACATCCCAAGTCAATGGAGTGTCATTTTGACCAGCCAACGCGCCTGTTGCAACGCCATCGATGTACACGCCAGAAGCCGACTCAATGGTCCAACCAGTCTCCTCAGGCCAGTTGTCAGTCGTGATACGAACTTGAACATATGATGTTGCTTCAGTTGAACCAACAATTGCAGCTGTTCCATCAGCATTCCAATCTGCACCGTTTACAGAAACAAGACTGTAGTCAAATGTTCCGATTTCGTTGTAAGATCCAAGATCTACAGTTTCATCTCCACCATTTGAAAGTACGCCTTCCCATGTGACCTCACTTTGAGCAACTCCGTTTAATTCAACAGCAAAAACCATTTCAGTGACATCGTCTGATCCAAGGTTAGAAACAGATGTAGAAGCCATCCACTCGCCTCCTCCACATGAAGAAGTCTCACCATTGTAAGTCATTAATGGAGCAGCACCAGTAATTGAGTTAGCGCAATTCTGAAATGCAGCAGCGACGTGCCCTTCAAAAGTAGTTTGACCTGACTCAACCAGTGAATATTCCATCTCACCTGTAGTTGCGTTCTCTGTTCCATCAGGACAAACAGTGTAGATGGTAGGGTAGTATGTGTTGCTGTAGCTGTCAAAAATATTAGATGCGTTGTCAATAATTGGAAAATTAGTGATAGACACCCAATCTCCAGCGGTAGCAGGCCCAGTTCCATTTAGGTCCGCATCAGTAGTGGTGTCATCAGATTCTAAATAGAAAACGTAAAGGTCTTCTGTGCCTTCTGGCCCAAAAGTCGAATACAGATCTTCCAAAATACCAGCTTGAGCGTAACTCCAACAAGGACCGCACCATGTGGCTGAGAAATCAAGGATGACTGTATTTCCTTCCTCAAGAAGGTCGTATAAATTCCACTCTTCACCGTTAATGTCAGTTGCGGTGAAGTCAGGTGCGATGCTACCAGAAGGAAGTTGCGCAAGAGCAGTTGAAGAGATAGTTAGAACTGCGAAAAGCATGTAAATGTGCTTCATATTATTTAGGTTTATAGGTTTATTTCTTAAAAATTATTCTATAAGTGGAATACTTAGCTCAAATTTGGTTAAGCTAATTTAGAAAAAATCTGCTGAGATATCTAGTTTTCACCCTATTAAAAAAGAGTGTTCATTTAAAAACTAGATGTAAAGGTTACTTCTAAACCACTTGATGCAGGAACTGCGCGACATACCCCTCCTACACAAAAGATCCCTTCTCTTCGTTTTCCGTATCCGATACTCAATCGGTGTGGCCCATTAATATACCCTGCGGAACCATAGAGGTAGTGGACGCGTTTTGCTTCGTCTGGATTGCCGAAGTTATATTGGTCTATGATGCTGGCAAACCAGTGGGGACTCCATGTATACTCAAAAACAGCGGTTGCCCAATCTCCCTTATCCTGCTCGGTAAATAAAGCTTGAAATTCAGTGCGCAAACTTTGACGTTTTGCTGTTTTTATTTGTGTTTCTAACACGAAAATGTCCGCAAAAACTATCCCCTTAAAATCTGTTGTTACAGGTGTAGCGAGGGTGTTAAATTGAAGATTCATATACATCGCTTTTGCTTTGAAGTTTTTAGAAAACTTTCTTTCGATCTCGAAACTTATATCCTGAACATTTAGGGAATCCCCGAATCCCCAGCTGTTTCTTTGGTATCCGTTCACAACACCTTCAACTCCACTAAAATGAGTCGTGTCTAGGCTATAAGACGTCGAAAAAACAAGATTCATTTTCGTGCCGTACTTGCCGCCCAGTTTTGACCCTCTCTTAAGATTGTAGTACAGTTCTCCTCTGAAGCTAGACTCTCCATTGATCACGGTAGCATATGGGTATAATGTTGCCGCCAAGTTGTAGGTGTGATTTTTTGTAATTGAAGGGATGTTGTTAATAGGTGCATCAAAAAGAAGCAGGTCTCTATCCGAGCGAAAGCTCATGTTGTCAGTGATTGATCTCTGCAGTAGAAACGAAAAGTCTTTGATGTTTCCTGTGAGATAAGCCATTAACGCTTCCCCGTCTTTGTAGATGTATCCGTTGTCAGCTGAAGGGTCATTGATCTTCTTTGTAAGATTAATTCCGCCTTTCCACATCCCATAATGAACGGATGCTCCGTACTCCCATCCTGCAACATTTTTTGGAAGCTCAAGGATAAGCGTATCCTTGACAATGTTTCCACCCTCCTGAAATCGACTTACAAAGGAATAAGAAGGGGTAATTCTCAGCTTGGCATCTTCCAATCCTGGGATAAGGTCGTTGAGGTTGACTTCTGCGTTTAGGCCTCGAATAATGCCCTCACCATTAATCAGCTCACTGTCAAAATCCAATCTTTGCTTGCCATAGACCATTTTTACAGCCACTCCATCAATAGGGTTAAGCAAAAGGCGCACACCATCCATCGCATTGTCAAGTCCCAAGTCTCTCGCTTCGTAAGACCTGAAAAGATACCCTGCTCCGAATGTCTCGTAAAAATTCCCCACAGTCACATCAACGCCAACTTCTCGGTCACTCCAACGTGCATATCGGTATCCAATTCCCGACCCTTTAAACCTTCCGGGAAAGCCGAGAACACTATTTAAATAGGATTCATAACGCAACCCGGCCGTGAAATTTCCTTGTGTGTAAATAATATTTGAATAGGCATTTAATCCTGATTTTCCAGGAGGCACAACCGCGCCGATTAGCGTATCCTCCTCGTATGATTGAAAGAGGATAGAAATATTTCCAGAAACGACACCTGGATTCGTTTCTTGAGATTTGACAACCCCACTCACAAGAATTCCAAGCGTAAAAAATGCGATAAAATGCTTCATGATTATTTCGCCAACTTAAGCAGTTCTTCATACAACTCTTCCTCGTCTCCTTCTGCGTAATTGTTGTGAGACCAAACCAATTCTCCCGCCCCGTTGTATAAAAATGTATGGGGTACATTAATCACGTTCATGGCGCGTTTAAAATCTCCTGCGGGATCTAAAAGCATGTCGTACTCCCATCCAGAACTCATCACGTAAGGTGCAACCCGATTTGTAGACCGGCTGTCATCGATACTTATTGCGACTATTTTAACCCCGGTTTCATCTTGCCAGTCTCCGTAATAATCCATATAGTTGTTCAATTCTCTTTTGCATGGGCTACACCATGTTGCCCAAAAGCAAATGACAATAGGTTTACCGTCATTTTCTAATGTTCCAGTATCAATATTAGACCCAGTAAGATCTTTGAGTTCCACAGAAGGGATGGATTGAGTATATGCATCATCTGTCATTAATGAAAGTAAAACTCCAGCGATCAATAGTCTTTTCGCTGTGCGATATGCTTTGTAGAAGTTTAAATGCATGGTTTAAATATTAATAAGGAACAACAAAGAAACGGCTTTATCACTAAAGCAGATGTATTACCTTCGTAACCATGTTTTATACCAAACTCAAAACCCTCGTCTTGGCTTCGATGTTTTTATTTGTCGGAAACCTATCCGCACAACTTACAATCATCGCTCCTTCAGACACGATTTTTGCGGCGCTAGACACGCTTAATGAATTGCAGGCGGGCGAAATTTCTATGCATTGGGATGTCTTGAATGACTCAAATTCAGAAATGACATTAATGTGCACACGAACGTTCATAGATTCAGTATCACCGTTTAACTACCCGTTCGTTCAGTCATTGCCTGACGCTCCGGTTGAAGGTGCTTACGAGAAGTTTTGTTGGGGACCACTTTGTTACAACTACGGTACAGACGCATCATCTCAAAATCCTTCTCTACTTGTTAACCTTCCAGCGGGAGCAACCGAGAGCACATTTATTGCATATTATTACCCAGACGATGTTTCAGGAACAACAACCATTGAATATTGTTTTCACCCTGTTGACGATGTTGCGGCTGGTTCGTGTCATCAGATAACGTACGTTATTGATGAATCTGCATCTATTGAAAACGATCTCGATCGCCTCAGTGCTTCATCAATCGCGACGGTTTATCCAAATCCTTTGGAAGGAACGGGCTGGCTAGAATATGACATTCGTATCGGTGATGTCGGTGAGGTTGTATTTAGGGATTTGGCGGGAAAGGAGATCATGCGAGAAAGCGGTTTGGTTTTAAGTGGAAAGATTGCAATAAATTCAGATAAATTCACACAAGGGCTGTGCTTTTGCACTCTGGAAATAGATGGTTTTGCTGTAAAAACCGAGCGCCTCGTGGTCATTCGATAACCGAATAAATGTACGAGCCGAATAAACAAGATGCCCTTGATTATCATTCGAGGGGGAGGAAGGGAAAGATAGAGGTTGTTCCGACTAAGCCTTACAGTTCTCAGCGTGATTTATCCCTCGCATACAGCCCTGGTGTCGCAGATCCTTGTCTTGCCATTGCTGAAAATCCCGAAGATGTATATAAGTATACTGCTAAGGGCAACCTAGTTGCAGTCATTAGTAATGGAACTGCAGTTCTGGGTTTGGGAAACATAGGGCCAGAGGCAGGGAAACCAGTGATGGAGGGGAAGGGGGTGCTTTTTAAGGTGTTTGCAGATATCGATGTTTTTGATATTGAAGTGGATGCATCAGATGTTGATTTGTTTGTGGCCACAGTAAAAGCCATTGCGCCCACTTTTGGAGGCATTAACCTAGAGGACATTAAAGCGCCCGAAGCCTTTGAGATAGAGAGGCGCTTGAAAGAAGAGCTTGATATTCCTGTCATGCATGATGATCAGCATGGAACAGCGATTATCTCAGCAGCGGCATTGTTGAATTCGTTAGAGCTTACGTCGAGGGATATTAAAGACACACGTATTGTCGTAAGCGGAGCAGGAGCTGCGGCAATGTCATGTTTGGACTTGTATATGCAGTTAGGGATGTCTCTTGAAAACATTGCAGTTTTTGACAGTTCTGGACATGTTCATGCTGGCAGAAAAGATTTGGGCGCGAGAAAAAAAGTGTTTGCATCAAAAAAGCAATACAATTCTTTGACGGATGCCATGAAAGGTGCGGACGTCTTTCTCGGTTTGAGTAAGGGCGGATTGGTGGATGGAAATATGATCAAAGGCATGGCGGAAAACCCAATTGTTTTCGCGCTCGCCAATCCAGATCCAGAAATATCGTATACCGAGGCAATAGAAGCCAGGAATGATATCATAATGGCTACAGGTAGAAGTGATCATCCAAATCAAGTCAACAATGTTCTCGGATTCCCCTTTATTTTCAGAGGGGCATTAGATGTTAGAGCCACAGCGATTAATGACGCGATGAAACTTGCTGCGGTGAGAGCAATTGCAAATCTTGCAAAAGAAACGGTTCCCGATGAAGTGAGTGTGGCATATAAAGAGCAATCCCTTTTCTTCGGCAAAGAATTGATTATCCCCAAGCCACTTGATCCAAGATTGATGACCGCAATTGCGCCTGCTGTAGCAAAAGCGGCGATGGATTCGGGCGTCGCAAAAGAACCCATTTCTGATTGGGATGGATATGAAAGGACTTTATTAAGTCGCCTCGGTCAAGCGACCAATTTTTCAAGATCCATTAGCGAACGCGCTTCAAAAAATCCCAAACGGGTTGTTTTTACGGAAGCAGAACATTATAAAGTTCTTAAAGCTGCTGAACAAGCAGTTCAGGAAGGTATCGCGCACCCTATTTTAATTGGAACAAAGGAAAAAATTGGGCGTCTCATCACAGAAAACAATCTCGCGTTACATTCTGCGACAATTATTGACCCCAGAAGTCCAGAAGAAGCAGAGAGACGAGAACGATTTGGAACTGTCCTTCACGAGAAGAGAATGCGACATGGCTTAACAGCGATTGAGGCAGAAAGGGCCATGCGAAACAGAAATTACTTCGGGTCTATGCTCGTTGAGAGTGGAGAAGCGGATGCTTTGGTTTCAGGACTTACACGAAATTATCCAAACGTAATTAGGCCTGCATTGCAAGTGATAGGTAAAGCAGATGGCGTCAATAAAGTAGCTGGGATGTACATTATGCAGACAAAGCAAGGGCCTATGTTTTTTGCGGATACGACTGTCACGGTTAATCCCACAGTTGAAGAGATTGTTGATATCACAATCCTTATGGCAGAAGCCGTGCGACGCTTAAGGCTAGTCCCTAGGATTGCACTCTTAAGTTACTCTAATTTCGGATCTTCCAAAGGAGAAGATGCTGAGAAAATGTCTGAAGCTGCACGGATTTTACACAGAGATTATCCCGATTTGATCGTTGACGGTGAGATTCAGGCAAATTATGCGATCAACCAAGACCTGTTGTCTGAGAGCTTCCCCTTTTCAGTTTTACACCAGCGCAGGGTCAACACCCTCATTTTCCCAAATTTATCAGCGGGTAACATTTCATATAAACTTTTGCAAGAAATGGGTGGCATAGAAGCGCAAGGCCCTGTACTTCTTGGAATGAAGAAATCAGTACACATTTTACAGATGGGGTCTTCGGTGAAGGAAATTGTTGATATGGTAAGGCTTGCCGTCGTAGATGCTCAAAACAAATCTCACGAATGATTTATCATCTAAATGGAAGATTAATTGAGAAACACCCAACACATGTCGTGATTGAGTGTGGTGGGGTGGGCTACCTCGTTTCTATAAGTCTTACGACCTATGAAGCACTCACGGATGACGAAAGTATTTTTCTAAATATCTATATGGTGGTAAGAGAAGATGCGATGACGCTTTATGGATTTGCAACCCAAGAGGAGCGTAGAATGTTTCTTTTACTCATAGGTGTGAGTGGCGTCGGGGCGAACACGGCGAGACTCATTCTCTCAGCCATGAATCCTGCAAAGACTACAGAGGTAATCGCTTCAGGCGATTCAGACACCATGAAAAAGGTCAAAGGAATAGGCGCAAAAACAGCACAACGAATCATTATTGACCTTCAAGATAAAGTTGGACCAGAAACAGGCGGAGGAGATGATGTATCAGAAATATCTTCGCAACACAATACATTGAAGAATGAAGCGTTACTTGCTTTATCCACTCTAGGATTTGACAAGGCACGGGTTGAGAAGACACTCAGCCGAATACTTGAAAATTCCGAGAGGGATTATACCCTGGAGGTCCTTATAAAGCAGGCGTTAAAGGAGCTTTGAACTTGAACTGAATAGCAGAACGAACACGTGAATAAGGTGAAAATACAAGGCACAGCGATTCTTTTTGTCTTAGTGGCATCTATGTTTTGCGCCTCATTTTATGCACAAGAAGCGGACTCTTCTGTAATTAATTTGCCTTTTCCACATGGCGGAGAAGACACCTTTAACCCAGTTGAATTTCCTGGAGGCATTTCTCTTGATTGGCCCTCAAACTTTAATTATGGCGTCACCTATGACCCGCTCACGGATCAGTATATAGTGGCCCAAACCATCGGTGACACACTTGACTTCCGTCCTGCATCTTTGTTTTCTTTGGATGAATTTCTGAGTTATGACATGCAGGGGAATTTATCTGAATTTTGGGATCAGTTGCAAGAAGAAGATGATGAGGCTTCTCGTGGTTTTGCGCCCAAACTTGAAATAGATTCGGAACTGTTCGAAATGCTTTTCGGCACGAATGAAATTGAAATCATTCCCCAAGGAACCGCTGAACTCACTTTTGGCATCAACAGCTCCAATACCGAAAACCCTAGAATCCCCGAACGTCAAAGACGCGTGACCACATTTGATTTTGACCAAAGAATTCAATTAAACATAACGGGTAAAATCGGTGATAAAATTGAGCTTGGGACGCAGTATAACACAGAATCTCTGTTCGATTTCGAAAACCAAATGAACATCGGTTTTCAGGGTGAAGAAGACGATATACTCAAGAATATTGAAGCGGGAAATATTTCTCTTCCTCTCCAAGGGACGCTCATTACAGGTTCTCAAAGTCTCTTCGGTGTGAAGCTCGAGACGCAGTGGGGCAAGCTCTACAATTCAACAATACTTTCTCAACAAAAGGGTGAACGCAAGGAGATCGAAGTTGAGGGAGGTGCACAAACGCAAGATTTTGATATACGCGCAGATGATTACGAAGCGAACCGTCACTATTTCCTTTCTCAGTATTTCCGTAACCAGTATGACAATGCGATGCGGTCTTTACCTGTCCCAAATTCAGGTGCTGCGATCAATAGAATCGAAGTGTGGGTTGTGAATACACAGGCGAATACACAAGACGTTAGAAATATTATTGCTGTCACAGACCTGGGAGAACATCCGGATTATATGTCGTCAAACTTGCCTGTCAAGCAATTGTCTAACGGTTCGGAGACGTTTCCAACATCTAATCGTGCCGCAAATAATGCAAATAACGATTTGTTTGATGACCTTGTTAGCAACGATGAAGTGATGGGCTATACAGGCGCAAACGCTGCCATCGTCGCTATGAACATGGGATTCGAACAAGGGGTTCACTACGAGAGAGTGGGCAATGCGAGGAAGCTGACAAGTTCGGAATTCTCATTCAATTCGAAACTTGGATTTATCTCGTTGAGACAGTCCCTCAATAACGCAGAAGTCCTTGCCGTAGCTTATGAATACACTTTGAATGGCGAAACATATCAAGTTGGAACGCTTGCGCAAGATGGCTATACGACAGGTGCTGGGTCGGATGAAGCCATGGGAGCGCTGGTATTGAAAATGCTCAAATCGAGCATTACGCAGCTTGAGCTAGGCAATGGAGACCCATCACCTCTTTGGGAAGGAATGATGAAGAACGTATATTCTATGAAAGCGTTCGGCGTAAGTCAAGAAGAATTCCGATTAGACATTTGGTACAATGATCCTTCTACAGGGGTAGATCTCAATTATATTCCGCGTGACCCACTTGATGGAACACTCTTGTTACAGCTTTTGGGCCTAGATAGAATGGACATCAACACAATGCCCAATCCGGATGGTGTGTTCGACTATATTGACAATGCGGCTACAGAGGGAGGAACTATTAACAGCCAAAACGGCAGGATTTTCTTCCCTTCCGTAGAGCCATTTGGGGACAATTTACGTGCAGTCATTGAGGACAGGGTAAGCGACCCAAATTTGGCGGGAGCGTTAATTCAGACCCTCGTTTTTGACCCGCTCTACGATTCCACAAAGACTGCGGCACAGCAAATACCTTCGTTGAACCGCTACCACATTAAGGGACGCTTTCAGTCACAGAGTAGTTCGGAAATCGCACTGAACGCACTGAATGTTCCTGAGGGGTCCGTGACTGTAACTGCGGGCGGTGTTCGTTTGGTTGAAAACCGAGATTATACGGTAGACTATAATTTGGGTAGAGTGAGAATTATTAATGATGGTCTTTTGGAATCAGGCCAAACCATAAGGGTCTCCCTTGAAAGCAATTCTCTCTTTAACATACAAACAAAGACACTTGTAGGCACCAGGTTCGATTATGTTGCAAGTGATGATTTTACAATAGGTGCTACGTTTTTAAATATGCGTGAGCGCCCGCTTACTCAGAAAGTCAATATTGGAGATGAGCCCGTTAACAACACCATTCTTGGTGCTGATTTCTCATGGCAAACAGAGAGTAGATTCCTCACAGAACTTGTAGATAAACTTCCTTTTTATGAGACCACTGCGACGTCAACACTTGATGTGAGTGCGGAAGGGGCTTACCTCATCCCCGGTCACAGTCGGGCCATTGGTGAAGAAGGGAATGCATATATTGACGACTTCGAGGGGAGTCAATCTACGATAGATATCCGATCGGTCTCAAGATGGTTCCTTGCCTCTACACCGAAACTTCAAGATGATTTGTTCCCCGAATCTGCGATTGAAGACAGTTTGCTTTATGGATACAACAGGGCTGCGCTTTCATGGTATACTATTGACCCGGCGTTTTATTCAGGGAGTGGATTGTCAGATGGTCAAGTCTCAGACGACGTGAGACAAGATCACAGAATGCGTCAAATATTAGAACAAGAAATATTTCCTAACCGCGATTATCAGCCAGGGACTCCAAGAAATATCCCCACATTCGATTTGTCATACTGGCCAAGCGAGAGGGGGCCTTATAATTATGACCTCCCTGAAGGTGAGCCAGGATATTCAGCGGGATTTGATGAAAACGGTGGTCTTGAGGATCCTTCATCACGTTGGGGTGGTATTCAACGGGCACTGACAACAACAGACTTCGAATCAGCAAATATTGAGTACATCCAGTTTTGGATTATGGATCCTTTTAATGAGGATTCAGAAAACACCACAGGCGGAGATATTTATTTTAACCTTGGAAATGTAAGTGAAGATATTCTCAACGATAGCCAGCTTGAATTTGAGAATGGTCTGCCTTCAGCCACAACGACTGACCTCCCCACAGACACGAGTTCTTGGGCGATCTATCCGGACCCTTCTACATTCAATGTTGTCAATGCATTCGACAATTCTTCGGGAAATTATTCCTTGCAAGATGTCGGGTTAGACGGGATGAGCTCAGCTGTAGAAAGAGACCATTTTTCTGATTGGCTGACTGACTTGGAATCGTCAAATGTTTTAACCCCCGAAGCGTTTTCGACCATTGAAAACGATCCTTCATCAGACGACTTTAGATATTTCCGAAACCCAACGTCGCAAGCGCTGGAGGAAAATATTATAGATCGATATAAGTATTTTAGTCGCTACGAGGGCAACTCGAATACCGGGTCGCCAGATGGATACCCCATTACCTCAACAACAATTCCCAACAGTGAGGATATTAACCAAGACATCACCTTGGGCACGATAGAAAGTTATTATCAGTACAAGATTTCGATGCGTCCATCAGATTTGGGCGAGGAAAATGTGGGCAACAATTATATTACAGACGTCTATGAAACATTAAGCCAAAGTGCTTCTTCAAACGAACAGAAGCCGATCAAATGGTATCAATTTAAAATCCCAGTAAGAGAATATGAAAAACGTATAGGAACGATTTCGGATTTCAGATCGATTCGTTTTATGCGTGTATTTATGAAAGGGTGGAGCCAACCGGTCACGATGCGTTTTGCGAGAATGGACCTTGTGCGAGGAGAATGGAGGAAATACGAGGGGACTCTGGCTGGGGAGCAAGAAATAGAACCCGAAGACCCATCAGCAACCTCTTTCAACATTGCAGCTGTAAATATTGAAGAAAACGGCAATCGCGAGCCGGTGGCATATGTGACCCCACCTGGGATTCTTCGAGAAATTGATGTGGCTACAGCAAATCAACGTCGTCTTAATGAGCAGTCATTATCGATGGAGATCTGCGACCTGATCGACGGTGACGCGCGTGCTGCGTATCGAAACATCAATTACGACATGAGGATGTACAAGCGTATGCGAATGTATTTTCACGCTGAAGCGGGTGCCGATGGCACTGCTTTAAACGACGGTGACATTACTGCTTTTGTGCGACTTGGCAGTGACTTTGATGCCAACTATTACGAGTATGAGATTCCACTTTCTGTGACGCCCTGGTATACAGGGGATGAAGATTTGATTTGGCCACTTGAGAACAACATGGATATAGAGCTGCAGAAATTGCAGAATTTGAAAATTAACAGACCGTCTTTGCAGCCGCTTTCTCAAGAATATTCTGAGTATGATGGGGTCGCAAGAATATCTGTAAAAGGCAATCCGAACCTTGCAAATGTGGTGACGGTGATGATTGGGATAAGAAATCCTGACAAGGATTCCAATGCGTTCAGCAACTCAGATGATGGTCTGAATAAATGTGCTGTGGTCTGGGCGAACGAGTTGCGTCTCTCGGACTTTAACGAAGAAGGGGGATGGGCTGCAGTCGCAAGAGTAAACGCCACGCTTGCAGATCTTGGAAACGTAAGTGTTGCCGCAAATATGTCTACGCCCGGATGGGGAGGTCTCGAGCAAAGAGTTCAAGAACGCTCGAGAGAGACAATACGTGGCATTGATGCAAACGGCACGATTCAACTCGGAAAGCTGTTGCCTCAAAAGCTAGGGGTATCTCTTCCGATGTACCTCGGTTATTCAGAGCAAGTGAGCACACCTCAATACGACCCGCTCTCTCCTGACATTGAGCTTGAAGATCTCGAATTGTCTTCAGAACGCTTAGACAAAACACAAGAAGTAAACCGTCTTAGAAGCATCAATTTTGCCAGTATCAAAATTAACCCTCAATTCGGATCTGGCGGTGGTGGCTCTCGAGATCGAAACAACCGAAATGAAGGCGATTCCAGATCAAAGGATGACGTTACTTCTGACCGCGAGTCCATGGGTGGCGCCGCAGCGATGATGAATGGCAGGGGAGGAGGCCGTTCTGGTGGCGGTGGTTCAGAATCCTCAGGGCTGTTTTCATTTCTTAAAATAAGCAATTTTACTGGAAACTATAGTTTTAACGAGTTGTATCGCAGAGATATAAATACCAAATTCCAATTGAATAGAGAGCACAGGGGAGGTTTGGCTTACAATTGGCAGAACAGACCCAAGCAGCACAAACCATTCTCAAATATTAAGTTTATCAGAGAAAGCGAACTGCTCAAATGGCTGAAAGACTTTAACTTTTACTTGCTCCCAAAACAAGTGTCATTGAACACCCAAATGGAGCGGTTGTATGAGACCAGTGAAGTGAGAAACAATACAGCTGATTTACTTGGCGTAGAGACAAATCTGTTGATTCAGACTCAGGTGCTCAAATCATGGAATTGGAACAGGAATTATTCTGTGAAATACGACATGACTCAAGCGCTTAAGTTTGATTATACAGGTCAAGCTAGTGCGCTCGTGGGTGAGCCTGCAGGTGTTATTCCTGTTGAAGGTGAGGTGGATTACGATTTCTACGTGGATACTGTAAGAACTAATTTATTGGGCGCAGGAGAAGTGACGACCTACAATCACAATGTCAATGGTTCGTATAAGTTGCCATTTGATAAGCTTCCGCTCATGGACTTTGTAACAGGTGACCTTAGGTACCAAAGCTCATTCCGTTGGGACAGGGCCCCTTTTGCCCAGGATTCTCTAGGCGCAACGATTCAAAACTCACGTAATCTGAGTTTGAATGGACAAGCAAACTTCCTGAAGTTTTACAACAGGGTGCCATATCTCAAAGAAATTAACAACAAACGCCCCAAACGCCCTACCAACAGAGATGTAAGCAATGAGCGGAGAGATGGATTTGGTGAGGTGAAAGAAGAGGATGAAAAAAAGAAACTTGACATCAATCCGATAGAGCATATTCTTCGTTTTGCAATGGGCATTCAAAGCATCAGTGGCACATTTTCCCGCAATGAGGGTATTTTGCTTCCAGGATATGCCCAAACGAGTACATGGGCTGGTTTTGATGAAAATCTTGAGGCTCCTGGATTGCTCTTCTTGGTGGGACATCAAAACACGGATGTTTTGGGAAACAGGAATGCTGACTTTGCAATGAATGCTGCTGAACAGGGTTGGTTGGTAGAACAGCCATACTTAAATCAGTCTTACACAGAGTCGTTCACAGAGAACTTTAATGTTCGAATGAATATCGAGCCAATCAAACATTTTAAGATCGAACTCACAGCCAATAGAAGTACGTCTCGCAACTATCAGAGTTTCTTCCGTTACGATGAAGATTCTGAAGACTGGATTAATGAGTCGCCAAACGAGACAGGAAATTTTACGGCAACAGTGATGTCGTGGCCTACTGCATTTATGGATGATGATGCAGAATATAACTCTGACATTTGGGATGCTTTGTTGCTTAACAGATTAACGATTTCATCTCGCCTGAATGCTGAAACCTTTAACATAGACGAAGCGAACCCTACTGGATATTATCAAGGATGGGGTCCGACGTCTCAGGATGTTGCAATACCTGCATTTTTGAGTGCTTATTTAGGTTTGGACCCGAATACAATTGCACTTGATGTCATGAAAGCGCCTGTCGCACCCAATTGGAGAGTGACTTATGATGGATTGACAAAAATACCTTCTCTCAAGAAAACCTTTAAAAGATTTAATTTATCGCATACTTACCGCTCTACGATGAGTACGTCGTACACGACAAACCTCCAGTATAGTGAGGATGAAAATGGACTACCTACCGCTGTTGACAATGGGGACTACTCGAATTATATTTCCGAACGACAGTTTAATACGGTCAGTATCACAGAGCAGCTTTCACCTTTAATTGGTCTGGATATGACGATTAAAACGGCGTCAGATAATGAGCCACAAGTCAAGGTCGAGATCACGCGAGATCGAAATGTGAGTTTCGGGCTTGCAAATTATCAGATTACAGAAACGAAGAGTAAAGGCATTGTGATCGGTGTAGGTTACAAGTTTGCCGATGTTCGCAATCCATTTTTAAAGACCTATGGTAAACTTCCCATAAAGATGTTTAAAGAAACAGACTTCTTAATTCGTTGTGACATTAACATACGAGATAACAGCACTGTGATACGTAAGATGGTGGAGCGTCAGAACCAAGTTACCGCGGGTCAAACGCTTGTTTCAATTAAAATTTCTGGAGATCTTGAGATTAGCGACAAAGTCACGCTGCGCGCTTTTTACGACCAACAGATTACAAAGGCTAAGATTTCGACCTCATTTAATACATCTAATATAAATTCAGGTATAGCGATTCGTTTCAACCTGACACAATAGACTATTTTTGCACGAATAAAATTTTTTTGCGATGAACATTCCTTCAGATTTATACTACACTGCAGACCACGAATGGGTGAGAATAGATGGTGATATTGCAACAATAGGTGTGACTGATTATGCCCAAGGTGAGTTGGGTGATATCGTATTTGTGGAAGTAGAAACAGAAGGAGAAACACTTGAAGCTGAAGAAGTATTTGGCACCATCGAAGCGGTAAAGACCGTAAGTGACCTCATTTTGCCAATCACAGGCGAAATCATTGAATTGAATGATGGGCTCAATGATGATCCATCATTCATAAACGACGACCCTTATGGTGCAGGTTGGATTATTAAGGTACACGTTTCAAATCCATCTGATGTAGAAGGTTTAATGGACGCGGCTGCTTATAAAGCGTCTATTGGATAACTGTAAGATTAGATTTCATTTCGGTGTCCATCCCATCTTCAATAAAAGTATTAAGAATCCTCGCCCCATCATTTGTATTGGCGGTGTTGATTGTAATCATGCATCTTTTTCCTGTCTCGGGTGTTGATCCTTCCTCGTGGTTGTCGAAATTTCATCTTGACAAAATAGTTCATGCTTTTGCGTTCGCACTTTTGTCGCTTTCCATGTCGGTCGCTTTTACAAAACTCCACCTGTTTCCATATAAAATTCCTGTTTTAATGTTGATTATCTTAGTCATTTGCACGGGTTTTGGCACAATACTTGAGATAATACAGGGAGAGTTGATTGTTGGAAGAACAGCCGATTTCCTTGATATAGTTGCTGATTGCGTGGGTTCTGCCCTCGCGTTTGTCGCCTTTCGCGGAGTGTATGGCGTTTTTCCGGGCCAAATCCCCTCCGATGTGTTAATTTCGAATTCTAGAATGTCATCTCATGATTAGTAGAAAAACCCCCCAAGCAGACATAGAAAACAAACGCTCAACATTGCGAGCTTTGGGATTTATTGCTTCCTTGTCACTCGTACTCATTGCGCTTTCTTGGACCAGTTACGACGTGATCACGAGACAAGCTTTGAATTACGAAGCCGATCTTCTCGAAGATGAGGAGATTCCAATTAATATTGTGACCCCTCCGCCGCCTCCGCCGCCCCCTCAACAAACAACTGTGATTGAGATTGTCGATGACGAAGAAGAAATTGAAATTGAACTTGAGATTGAAGACATCGAGTTAGATGAGGATACTGAGATCGAAATTATTGAAGAGGATGATGACGTCGATGATGACACCCCTTTTATGATTGTAGAGAACATGCCTGCCCTTGCTCAATGTAAAACGATGAGGGGGGATGAGCGTCATCAATGCACTCAAATGGAAATTATCAAGTATGTTTCTAAAAACACCAAATCCCCTCCCATTGCAAAAGATGCAGGCATTCAAGGAACTGTATTCGTTTACTTTGTGGTCGGAAAAGATGGAAAGGTAAAGGATGTTAAGGTATTACGTGAAGTAGATTCTCGTTTAGACAAAGAAGCGAAGCGGGTCGTTGAATCGTTGCCACGTTTTGACCCAGGTTCGCAACGCGGTAAGAACGTAAGTGTTCAATACACAATCCCTGTCAAGTTTATTATTAGATAATCAGGATTGTGGAGTGCCACTTGATGTGCTAGAATATTTGAATTGCCTCAAAGTAACCATCTAGTGCAAGAAGAAGATATAATGCAAAGAGGACTGAGCCCAGCTTGAGTCCTCTTTTTGCGTACAGGTATATCGATACAGTATCAATCACGATCCAGTATAACCAGTTATCATGGACCAAATTGATCATCAACCACGTTGCTACAAGACTGAATATTGTTGTGAACGCATCCAGGTATGGCATGGCAGCATCTGTCGAGTATTTTAAAAACAAACCTAACAGCACCGTCCCCAATGTCGCTGTTGAGAGCCATATGGCATGCGTAGTTAGAGAGATCTGATGAGCAGTCGCCCCGCCTTCAGAGACCAAGTTGTATCCGTAGACTGCCATCCCTATGTAGAAAAATTGAAGCGCACTTTCTGCATATATTTTCCGCTTCCAACACAGAAAAGCAAATAGTCCAGCGCCTAATCCCGCCAAGATGTATCCTTCAGGCAGCACCCCCTTTAAATACATTAAGGTGTACGCGAGTGAAAAAACGACTGCGAGTGCTTCTATAAGTTTGTTCTGTGTGGCGTTAGACATCGAATCTAGATCGTATTTCTTGTTCAATAAAATCTACCCGTTGTTCTGTGGATAGAATCGGCACGAAAACATATTTAAGCCCTCTTTTTTCAAGCTTCTCCCGAAACAGTTCGCTGACTTCGACTCTTTTACTATAATCGGGAAACAGTCTAATTGGGTCAGGCTCCCATTCCTTTAGGGTGGCACATAACAGATATAGGTCCACCGCTGATTCAGTTTGATCATTGTCCGCTGACACTTCTTTGCCGAACACGAGTTCAGACCAAACATCTAACGCGAGTATGCCAGTATCGCAAAAGATTCCTTTTGCATTTGTATGAGAGAGGAGCTTCGCAACCTCATTTTCATTGAGGATGTTTAATTCCTGCAAGGTTTTGAATGTTTCCTCTCCGTGTAACACTTCCTTATTTTCCCGGCATAGTTCTAGGATATAAGGCCAGTTGAATCGTTCGGCGAGTGGCTTAATTAACGTTGACTTGCCAGAATTCTCTACACCAGTGAGTACGATCCGAAGTGGCTTATGTTCGACTTTTAATGCTTTTTCAGGGCTACTCATCGAACATACAATTACATGGTTCAGACATTTCTAATGCAACATCAGGGAGAAGTTCCCGCAACCATGTTTGCTCAAGGTATGTCATGTCATTATGCAGAAGATCTAAGGTCTTTAGGTTTTGAATGTTGCTTAGCGAAGCTGGAAAGTTCCTGATAAGGTTAGACCAAAGCCCAAGCCATTCGAGATTGCCCAAATGATCAATATTTATGGGGATATCCGATATTAAATTATCACCTAAATAGACGAGCCTTAATTTATCTAATGTCAAAATGGCCAGTGGGAATTCATCTAGTTTATTACGTTCAGCAGAGAACAGTTCCAATTTGGAGAGTTCTGAGATCCAAGAAGGGATTGAAACGATTCGGTTTTTATCCAAGCGAAGTTCCACAAGGTCTTTGTATGCCTTAATTTCTTCTGGGACCTTGCTAAGCTTTTGTTTTGTTAAGTCAAGCCGTGTGACCAGCATTCCATTTTCTGATGCTATTTGTGCATCTTCGATAGATTCATACATGGGGGCTTGCATTTGGGGAAAGCAAATGACAACACTGAATAACCACACCACAGTCCCAAGAAACCAAGCGCGCTTCATTGTTGAGGAGGTTTCGTGTCTGCAAGGATTGACATCGCCTTTAATTTGTCATTATTTAGCGCGGCTTTTAATTCATCATGTCCAGAAAATTTCTGTTCCTCTCTAAGCCGGTCTACAAATTGAACGTCAATACGTTTCCCGTAACAATCACCATCAAATCCTATGATATGTAATTCGATCGTGTCATCAGATGCGTTCATTGTTGGACGATTTCCAATATTTAACATTCCCGGCATCCAATCTCCATCCTCGACTTTTGCCCAAACGACATATGCTCCTTTCGCAGGCACAATTTTTAATTCATCTTTTAATTGAAGATTCGCTGTTGGGAAACCCAGTGTTCTCCCAATTTGATCCCCTTTTACAACGCGCCCTGACATTGGGAAAAGGTGGGACAGCAACCTTCCTGCGTAGCCTACTTCACCCTCATAGATTGCCTTTCTAATCTTTGTAGAGCTTACTCTCACGTTGCTAACCTTTTCAGCATCTAAGGCAGTAACGCCAAATCCGAACATCACACCCATTTCTTTTAAATCATCAAATGATCCTTCTCGATTCCTGCCAAATCGGTGGTCATCCCCGATGACGACTTCTGCGGGCCTAATCCCCTCAACCAAAAGTCCACGCACATATTCTAATGGTGTTAATCTCGCTAAATTGTTGTCAAATCTCGCCATGATTAAATGATTAAGACCAGCATTCCCTAAAAGTTTGATTTTTTCCTCCTGTGAATTTAATAATTTTAATTTGTGGTTATGCGGATGAAGAACAACTCTTGGGTGTGGATGGAACGTAAGCAGTGCAGTTTCACCCCCTATCTCGTTCGCTTTTTGTTCCAAAACGCTTATAACGGCCCGATGTCCGGCGTGTACACCATCGAAAGTTCCAATCGTTAATACGATGGGTTTTGCTATTTTAATCCCGTCTGTGAGGTGGTATACTTTCAAGGTTGTAAAGTTATGCTTAAAGTTATGTTCTTCTATGCTTGAAATCCACTTCTCGTGTTGTATTTTTGCACTCGATTACACAATCCAGACACAAAACTATGTCAACACAACAAGGAGTCGTATCACAGGTTATCGGACCAGTCGTAGACGTTCGCTTTCCAGAAGGAGTTGAATTGCCTAACATTCTTGATGCCCTCGTGGTTGAAGGTGACGGCATTAAAGTGATTTTAGAAACCCAAAAGCACATCGGAGAAGATACCATTAGAGCTATTTCTATGGACGCTACCGAAGGACTTAGCCGTGGGATGAAGGTTACTGCAAAAGGTAGTGGAATTCAAATGCCTGTTGGGGATGACATTAAAGGAAGGCTCTTCAACGTTGTTGGTGATGCCATTGATGGCATTGGAGAAGTCAGCAAAGCTGGAGGACGTAACATCCATCAGCCTGCCCCAAAGTTCGAAGATCTTTCTACTTCTACAGAAGTTTTGTTAACTGGAATTAAAGTCATTGACCTTATCGACCCTTACTCAAAGGGTGGTAAAATCGGATTGTTTGGTGGAGCGGGTGTAGGTAAGACAGTCCTGATCATGGAGCTTATCAATAACATTGCTAAAGGATACGAGGGTATCTCAGTATTTGCTGGTGTAGGTGAGCGTACACGTGAAGGAAATGACCTTCTTCGTGAGATGATAGAGTCTGGTGTCATTAAGTACGGAAAGGCATTCGTAGAAAGCATGGAAGCTGGAGGCTGGGACCTTTCTAAAGTAGATAAAGAAGAACTTAAGGATTCTCAAGCGACACTTGTATTTGGACAAATGAATGAGCCTCCTGGAGCGCGTGCTCGAGTTGCGCTTTCAGGTCTTACTGTTGCGGAATATTTCCGTGATGGTGATGAAGAATCTGGAGGACGCGACATTCTATTTTTTATTGACAATATTTTCCGCTTTACTCAAGCTGGATCTGAGGTTTCGGCTCTTTTAGGTCGTATGCCATCTGCTGTTGGTTACCAACCTACGCTCGCTACAGAGATGGGTGTGATGCAAGAGAGAATTACGTCAACAAAGAGAGGTTCGATTACATCTGTCCAAGCTGTCTATGTGCCTGCGGATGATTTGACAGACCCTGCGCCAGCAACGACATTTGCTCACCTAGATGCAACGACCGTTCTTTCTCGTAAGATTGCTTCCCTCGGTATTTATCCAGCGGTGGATCCACTCGATTCTACCTCTCGGATACTCAATCCAGAAACTGTCGGACAAGAACACTATGACTGTGCAGAGAATGTGAAGCAGATTCTTCAACGATATAAAGAACTTCAGGATATTATTGCAATTCTAGGAATGGATGAGCTTTCGGAGGAGGACAAGCAAGCGGTAAACCGTGCGCGTCGTATTAGCCGATTCCTTTCTCAACCCTTCCATGTTGCGACTCAATTTACGGGAATTGAAGGCGTTCTTGTTCCTCTTGAGGACACCATTAAGGGATTTAATATGATTCTTAGCGGTGAATTAGATCAATATCCAGAGGCGGCGTTTAACCTCAAAGGAACCATTGAGGATGTGATTGCTGCAGGAGAGAAAATGCTCGCAGAAACTGCTTAAAGATGACAGTAGATATTCTTACACCGGACAAGCATCTTTTTAATGGAGAAGCCAGCTATGTAGGGCTTCCTGGTATCGGTGGCAGTCTTGGGATTTTGAGCAATCACGCTCCCTTAGTGACGACACTTGCATCAGGTGAAATAACCGTGAGGACTGACAAGGAGGAATTGTCGTTCAATGTGAAAGGAGGGACGGTTGAAGTGCTCAAAAATCACGTGACTATCCTAGCTCAGTAAGAATCTCTTTTATGCTAGGGGTGGTGATAAGGCTCTCCCTTAAGGATTGTATGCGCCCTGTAGAGCTGTTCAACAGCGAATATCCGGATGAGTTGATGAGGGAATGTCAAGGGCCCTAAGGCCCATTTCTCATTTGCTTTGCGCTGTATCGAAGGATCAAATCCATAGGGTCCGCCGATTAAAAAAGCAATATGTTTGAGTCCTCTCACCTGTAATTTTTCAAGGTGCTTGGCAAAGTCCATTGATCCGTAGACTTTTCCGTGTTCATCTAGAAGGATTAAATAATCCACGCCTTCTAACGCTTTTTCTTGAAGAATTGCTTCCTCCTTCATGACTCTTTTTGAATCAGCCTTTGCGAATTTATTTTTAAGGTTTGCGGTCTCAATAAAGGAAAAACGGCCATATCGCACCATCCTTTTGGCATATTCTTCTATCCCAGTCTTAATCCAAACTGCATTTGTCTTGCCCGTTGCTATAATTGATATCTGCACGCCGTGAAGTTAAGGTTTGTAGGGTATTATCTTCGCACCATGCTGAATGATGATATGAAGAGTTTTATTACCTATTCTCTGAAAGAGGATTTAGGATCTGGAGACGTTACTTCTGAATCGAGTGTTCCAGAGGATTTGATTGAAAAAGGATACATACTTGCAAAGGAAGCAGGTGTTATTGCAGGTATTAAAGTGGCAAAGGAGGTGTTTCACCAAATAGATTCTAGTCTTGCATTTAAGACTTTCGTAAAAGATGGCGCACCGGTCAAGTCAGGAGATGTGGTGATTGAGCTGCACGGATCGGCCAGAAGTATTCTCTCTGGAGAACGTTTGGCCTTGAATTTCATGCAACGCATGAGTGGGATCGCAACCAGGACTGCAGAGATCGTTCAAATCCTTGATGGCACGAACACCCAAGTTTTAGATACCAGGAAGACAACTCCTGGATTGAGAGGATTTGAAAAATGGGCTGTCAGCATTGGGGGTGGAGTCAATCACAGGATGGGACTTTACGATATGATTCTGCTAAAAGACAATCACGTAGATTATGCAGGTGGTATGACTGAAGCCCTTAAAAAAGTGGCTGACTATCAAAAAACCCGAGATGATGCGTTGACAGTTTTACCTCTTGTCATTGAGACGAGGTCTTTCCAAGAAATCGAAGATGCCATTGCCGCTTCACAAAAAGCAGGGATTGTCATCGAGAGAATTTTATTAGACAATTTCGGGCCAGATAAAGTAGCAGAAGCGGTTGAAAGTTATGGGCATCTTGTGACCTTAGAAGCTTCAGGTGGTATCACTCCAGAGAACCTCAATGGGTATGGAGAAACGGGAGTGGATTTTGTCAGTATGGGCTACATGACGCATTCAGTCAAAAGTTTAGATTTGAGTTTAAAAAGTTCGCCAAATGTCTAGCACGCCCAACCCAAAATCACAGAAGCCTTTCTTGTTTAGGCTTAAGAATCTCCGATTGGTCATCAATACTCAGAAATTTTTACGTTCAAAAACGCCATGGGGTGTTGAGGGAATGACCCTCTATGATGTATTGAGGTTTTTTGGGCTTGGATTAATAAATGGATCGGTCTCAATTCGGGCAGCATCAATTTCCTTTCGTCTTCTACTGGCATTTTTCCCAGCCATGATTCTACTGCTCAGTGTGCTGCCTCATACGCCGTTAGAGCCTGATGCTGTTCTGGATGCCTTGCTTCTTTTTTTCCCAGGAGAAACAGTCAGTCTTTTTGAACTGACGGTCAGTGATTTACTTGAGAAAAGTCACGGGTCTGTGCTTTCAATAGGATTTGTTCTTACCGTTGTGTATGCTTCTAACAGTGTAAATGCGATTCTTGCAGGGTTTAATGCAAGCTATCTGTTAGATAAAAAAGGGAATGCGTTCATATACTCTTTGTTATCTCTGTTGCTTCTTGTTATTCTTGTATTTATGCTTGGTGTCGCCGTCTTGCTCATTGGTTTTAGTGGGCAAGCATTGACTTGGGTGTCCTCAAATGGATGGCTTCCGGGTGGACTGGTTCCTTGGCTCAATGCTGCCCGATGGACACTTTCGCTTATCCTCGTTTATTTCTCAGTTTCTTTGCTCTATCATTTTGGCAACAGCGAAAGAGATAAATGGCGAACGTTCACTCCGGGTGCGACAATGACCACTTTACTTATCGTCTTTCTTTCCCTTGGCTTTGGATATTTCATTTTGTATCTGGATAGTTTTAATAGGCTTTATGGGTCTTTAGGTACTTTCTTGTTGTTATTGGTATGGATCAATGCGAACAGTTCAATCTTGTTGCTGGGGTTTGAATTCAATGTCAGTATTCATAAAGCAAGAAATGAAGCACGAAGCAACTTGCAAACAAAATCGAAAATCACGTAATTAGCGATATGATGATATTAAAGAAAATCCCTTTGTTAAGCTCCCTGTTGCTGATTTCTGCTTTTTCTTTTTCCCAAACCTCAATTGAGGGGCTTTGGAAAACGATAGACGATGAAACGGGTCGAATCAAAAGTGTCGTTGAGATCACTGAAAGAGATGGTCAATTTTATGGCACAATCGTAGAACTTTTCAGACTTCCGGAGGAAGATCAAAACCCAATATGTGATCTGTGTGAAGATGATAGAAAAGATATTCCTGCCCTTGGAATGGAGATTGTGAGGAACATGGTCCTTGCAGAAGGAGAGTCTCAGGAATGGGAGGAAGGAACGATATGTGATCCAAAGAAAGGATCGATATACGATTGCGAAATGTGGTTCGCAGATGGAGATACGGATGTCCTTAAAGTTCGCGGATATATCTGGTTTATTTTTAGAACACAGGATTGGCTCCGCGTCAAGGATTAGGTAAGCTTATCTAGGAGCTCCGAGAGTTCTTTTGTTAATGCTTTTCTCTCATATGGCGACGGATCTATCTTTTTTGTCCCATCATCAACAATGACATTGTGTAGCATTTCATATGCTGCTGCGTCATCATTGTGATCGCAAAACGGAAGTCCCCACTCGGTTAAACGCTGAGATAAATCACTCGGACTGTTACAAATCGACACGATTGGCTTTTGAGTCGCGATGTACTCAAACACCTTTCCTGGCGTACATTTCCTTGCAGGATCGGTGTTGTTTTGGACCAATAGAAGTGCATCACAATTCATCATTTCTTGAATGGCTTCCCTGTGATTGACGCCTGGCAAGTGTTTTATAAAATCCGTGTTTTCCATAGCCTTGCGAACGTCTTCGCCGATACTTCCCACGAGTACGATTTCGATTTTCATCTCTTGCTCAGAGTTCCATCTCGTTACAGCTTTCCAAAGCCCCGGAGCGTTCCTCGAACCATATAATGCCCCAAAATGACCTATCCGGAAGTGTTTTCTTTTTTCAGAGACAACTGAGATGTTTTCAAAATCATTACTATCCCAACCGTTTGGTATTAAGGTATGCTTGTTTTTATCTAAAATTTCTAGATGTGAATTTGCGACAGATGGAGAATTGATGAGGATGTGATCGCAGTTTCTCACCACTTGACGTTCCATTTCCACTAGTTTTTTCCGAGCTCTCGCACCCATTTTAAATTCGTCCAAATAGTCCATGTCTGACCATGGGTCTCGGAAATCAGTAAGCCATATTAAATCGGGGAAAGACTGTTTCACGTTCAATGCGATGAGGTGCATACTGTGCGGGGGGCCAGTGGATATAATTGCATCAACATGGTGCTTTGAAAGCCATTTTTTTAGAAATTTTGAGGAAGGCCGAATCCACGCTGATCTTGCATCGGGGATGAAGATATTTCCCCTTACCCATCTTGTAAATTCGCTGATCAGGGATTTATTTCCACCCTTTTTGTTTTCTGCGCCTGTACGTCCTGTTGATTTACGTCCTCCTATTACAGAGACAACTCTAGATGGCTCAAATATGGGTAATTTCAGTACGGTGACGCCATCTGGAATTTCTTTTAACAAGCTTGGATCTACAACCGGAACATCTGGGTTTTCTGGTGTGAAAATAACAGGGTCCCATCCGAAGTTATTTAGATATTTTGAAAATTTCAACCAGCGTTGTACACCTGCTCCCCCAGATGGTGGCCAGTAATACGTAATGATCAGTACCTTTTTATTTTCCTTTGCGTGATTCAAGCTAATACGAAATTACGGGAGGATCAAGCACCACACAATATTCGCAATAATGCGAATCTTCATTGTGAGATATTTTCTTCCCATTTTCACGAAACGCAGCGAGTCTCATTCCGATCCAATCTAAGAAGCGATTAACATCATCTTTTGTAATGTCTTTGCTGTCATTGATCGTCAGAGTTAGCAATCCTGAGTGTACATTTCTCCCCGAGCGTATTGCCGCATTCACAACGTCTAAATTCTCATTTCTCTTCAAGAGCATCGCACAATAGACCATAAGTTGAAGTGCTTTTCCTGCTTTGCCTCGATTCAATTTACCATCTTCACCATCCCAATCTCCTGATTTTGAATCTTTCAAATTCAGTTCTGATTGTGTTGTTTGTCCTGTTTTATAATCTACGACACGGGTCACCCCATCGATTTTCTCAACCCGATCTGCCATCCCGAAAAATTTTATTTCTCTCCCATCCTTTAAGGTGTAGGTTGCGTCAATCTTCTCTTCCAATCCCGTAATGGTGATTGTACTCCCATCATTATTTAACTCTGATATTTCACGTGTAAGTATTTTTTTAATCGTAGATCTCGCGGAGCGAATAAGTAAAAAATTCTCTCCTCTGTCCGATGGTCCATATTTATACTCTTCGGCAATTGCATCAGCCAATAATTCGTTTACTTGCGAGAGTATTTCTTTAAGATGTGACGCTTTCAGAGTAATATTCAGGGCTGTTTTTTTAAGCCCTTCTTCAAAGACTTTATGTACGATGGACCCCAGAGTGTTGCTTTGTATGCTCTCTTCTAAATCTGTTGGTTCAGACAACTTCAATAAATATCGATATGTAAAATTACGTTCACAGGTGAGCATTTTATTGATTGCAGACGGTGACATTCCATTTCCCATCCAGGTGTTAAACCTCTCCTTCATAAAGTCATTTAATTCCAGTTTTGGAATTTCTGGCCTTTCATCTGGAAGCGGCATGTTGAATGTCAAGCGCTCAGTCTCGAAATGTTTTTTTAACTGCAGGATATAACGGCTAGCTTCTACGCCATCCTTGCCTCCGGTTCTGTGAAGTAGATGTATCTCTGTCGATCTATTTAACAGTCGATATAAGCTATATGCATATGCGGCTTCTCGTTCGTGTCTTCCGGGGAAACCCAAATTGTTTTGAAGGTCGGCGGGGATGTAACTGTCAATAATCTCTTGTTTAGGCATCGCCCCCTCATTGCAATCAAGAACAATTACCCTGTCATAGTCAAGTGCACGGGTTTCGGTAAGCCCCATGATCTGTAAACCTTTTGCAGGCTCTCCAAGTAAATTAACTTTCTCTATACTTAGTAATTTCTGCATAAGCATTCTCACATCCTCCGAGGTTTTGCAAGGATTGTGCTTGGATTGCAACCGTCTCATGACACTTACCACACGTCTTACACAATTCCACCCCGCCTTTACCCACGGATTTTCTTCATGCGCTAATTGTCCGCCAAGTTTTTCAGTCCAAACACCAAGCGCTTCTAGGTATGTGTCTGCTTGGTTTGTTTTTAATGACTTTAGGTCTGAGACAAAAGCATAAAAGGGGCCTTTTGACACTTCTTTTAGGAGTTCGTCACTGACCCAAACCGCGTGTTTCTCTGCGAGTATATGAAGCGTATGTGCAGCATCTTTTCGGTAATCATTTGCGATCTGTTGACTCGAAAGTGCCATCAAATCTTCATATCTCCACGCCTGACCTTTTCGTGTGGTCATGCGATTTATAAGATGTATGAATGGGTGTATCGGCGTTTCTCGAATGCTTAAGCCCATGGTAACATTGTAACCATCTTTACAGTATGGCAGGGCTTGTAAAAGCATTGGCAGGGTCGATGCTTCGGGCACGACAATGACCGTTTTTCCCTTTTCATCATCTGAAAGGTCAGATACAATTTGCCTAACATACTGACATGAACTCATGACACTGCTACATTCGACAATCTTTATTTTAGGTGCCTTGTCTTGAATTCTTGATTTGATAAAATTCGCAGCGCTTTTAATGTCACGGTGAATATCGCGGATGAAATAACCCGCTTCCATTTGTCCATCTTCCACATAAAAGCGATCTGCATCGGGCAAGTAGCATAATTTCCCCGATGCGTGCCATTTCTTGATATACAAAAGTTCACTTCCAGTTAGTGCTGCCAAACCTGCAGCATAGACCATGTCGTACCCATCCGTCTTTCCCTCCTCTGCAACTTTTCGGCTCAGTTTTGCCTTGGTCACAAGGCCCTCTTCTCTAAGAACCTCATGTAATTTCGTATATAAGTTTGGGAGTCGATCCCACTGCTTCATAAAAATGATTTGGTCATCAGTGAGTTTTTTGTCTGGCGCAAAACTCCATTCTTCGATTTCTTTTATATCCCTGAGGTTTTTAAATACAGCCAATGCATCTTTCAAATGATGGTCAATGGCGTGGAAATCCGACAAGGCTATAGGCCCCCAGTTTAAAAACGATGAAAAGCCATCTCTTCCTTCTGGTAAATTAACTTGGACGGCATAGAGCCTGGCAAGGACTTCTAAGTTTTCAGCCATGGAGAATGCTTTATCTCCCTCCATAAATGCGCCCAGGGTCATCACCTTAGGCATGCGACATGGCTTGCCGACAACTTTTGCGAATGCCCTTTTAAAGGCATTTACTGCCCTAAAACTAGGCAGCACGACTGCACATTTCTCAGGAGATTCATGCTGGCAAAGGATGTTTGCAACGTCTTCTAGAAACGTTTGTGAGCCAAGTGTGATTGCGGGGATTTTGTTCAAGATCGGGATGTCCTATTCAATCCTTCAAGGTAAAACCATTGCGGATAAATTTCCACCAAAGTTTCCGAGATTCATGATCTGTAAACACCGATTTCATTTCTCCCCAGAGTGAATTTTTCGGTGTTGAGACCGTATCCTTCTTTGGAGCGTTCGTACCAACTTCTGCGTCAACGACTTCTTGAACCTGAACATCCACGGCAACCTCAACTTTATCTTCAGCGTCAATCTCAGTTTGCTTGAGTATTTCCTGCAACTCGTCAGCCACTCTAAACCTTTCTTGAGCTTGGGCTTTATAGCCCTTTGCCTCCTCTAGAAGCCCCAGATTGTTGTGTGCAATTGTATCTTCAGGATCGAGTTCAATGGCATGTTTATAGTCCTCTATGGCTGCGTCTGTATCACCTGCAGCTTGTTTCATCCAACCCCTAGACGCAAATCTGTAGCTATAATCAGGTTGTAAAGTTGCGGCTTCGTTGAGGTCTTCAATGGCCTCCGCGATAGCGCCTGTATGAAATTTACAGATTGCCCTGTCGTGGAACGCATTGGGGTCAAAATTGACTTTTTCAGTCGATGAAAACCAAATATTCCAATCGATTAACGCTGCCTTCCATTCGCTTTGCGCCATAAAACTTAAGGCACGTTTGCGAATTGTATTATTTGATGTTTCTAAAGTCACTCTGCGAATGTAAAGATTTTACCATTTGTATTGTAGTTTTAACAAACGATATTACTACAAAAATGAACACATTGTTAGATTCATCTCGGCTCAACCAAACCATACCTTTTTGAAAGTTATCACAGATGTCGATATAACCCACGAACTCACATTTCACGTTCCGGCCATGGCAAGTCGATATATCGAAGTGAAAGATGACAATCAGGTTCGGGATGCGCTCACTTTTGCGAAAGAAGAAGGTCTGAATATTTTGATTTTAGGTGGAGGAAGCAATATGCTATTCCATTCTGATTTCGAGGGTCTTGTTGTTAAAATTGCGAGCCGAGGAATTGACGTTCTGAATGATGATGGCAGGGTATTAGAGGTGGTCGCTGAGGCAGGAGAGATGTGGCATCATTTCGTCATGCATACGCTTGAGAACGGATGGGGAGGGTTAGAAAACCTCGCCCTTATACCTGGGTGTGTTGGCGCAAGTCCCATGCAGAATATTGGCGCTTACGGCGTAGAGATTAAAGATGTTTTTTCTTGGCTTGAAGCCATTAATATTGAAAGTGGTGAATGCGTTAAATTTCATCTAGAGGATTGCAAATTTGGCTACCGTGAGTCGATATTTAAGATAGATGAAAAAGGCAAGTGGGTGATTGTGAGGGTTGCCTTTAGACTGGATCGGCAATCTGAATTGAAAACAGGCTATGGCGCCTTAGAAACAGAACTCTCGAAAATATCGAAGCACAAGATCTCCCACACTGACGTGGCAAATGCCGTGGTGACAATTAGAAATTCTAAACTTCCCAATCCAGACATACTTGGGAATGCAGGCTCGTTTTTCAAAAACCCTGTGATTGATCATAACTTGTTTTCGGCGCTAAAACTTAACTATCCAGAGATCCCCAACTACCTTCAAACAGACGGGACTGTCAAATTGGCTGCGGGTTGGCTAATTGACCAAGCAGGTTGGAAAGGACATAGCAGAGGGACGCATGGCGTACATGACAAACAAGCATTGGTGCTTGTAAATAGGGGGGGGGCTAGCGGCCGTGAAATATGGCTACTCGCAACAGATATCATGACAAGTGTAGAAAAGAAATTTGGGATTAAGCTTGAGCCTGAAGTCAACCAAATTGGGATGATTTAGCCTTAATAATCGACGCAAGGATGGTAGGTAGGAGGGCCATCTTTTTTACGCACATCCCAAAGGTATTTTAATGAAATCTCATGTGAGCCTCCAGATGTTGCAATGCCAAGTTTACTCAAAGTAAGATCGTAACTGTATCCCATTCTCCACATTTTATTTCCGAATCCGAATACGAAACTTACTGCGTCTATGTCAATTGATCCATCTGCAGCATGTTGTAACACAGGAATACCTCTATACCAAACCCCAACGGTCATGATATTCAAGTCGTAGTATGCCCCCAAATCTAGTTGGTCGAATAACCCTTGATTTGTGTAATTGAAGGCGAATACGATATCCTTTGTATGCTTGGCCTTAGGTCCTCGTTTCAGTGACATCCGCCCTCCACCATGCGCGGACAACCTCATTTCTAATTTCTCTGCATACTCATGACTGATACTGTGATTGGGTGTATTCAGATGGTCGGCAGATAGTCCAAACCAAGACTTCCGACTCACGATCAGGAATCCAGATCCCATATCTATATACTGTTTTCCAGTTCCTAACCCTTGCTCAAGTGTCGTCGACGCATCATTGCGAAGAAGCTGATCCATAAATGTAAGTGCATTTAAATTCACGGATCGACTTACGAGTCCGATTTGTAGCGCGGGTCGAATAAATGTGCGCGGTCCAAGCTGGAATTCATATGCATATTGAAAGGCAACACGGGAAGAACGTAAAGCGCCAGCTCCCGCCTCTTCGTGGCTGATAAGAACACCAATTCCACCATTGTGATCAAAAGTGGGTCTGTCGTAAGCAATTTGAAATCCTGTGTATGCTTGCGGCAAGCTTGCCCATTGTGCTCTGTATAATGTCACGGCTCTTGCCTGCCCTGTCGATCCTACATATCCTGGGTTTATCGAAGTCGGAGCGGCATTGTACTGTGTGAAATGCATGTCTTGAGCCTTCAAAGAAGATGCGCCCCAGGCAAATGCCATCACAGTCATTGCAGCAATAAATATACCTTTAGGATTTAAGTGAAGGAAGAATCTCATATCCTTTAATACGTCTCTAGACGACCAAAGGTTACAATTTATAGGGGGTTATTTTGCCAGTAAAGTCACTGTCCCTGCTCTCTGTAATTTCCTGCCATCACTTAGTAATGCAACCGCCTTAAACGCATAAACATCCTGAGGTGAAAGTTCACCATTCACATATCCATCCCATCCAATGTTGACATCTGAAGAGTAGAAAATCTGTTCGCCAAGTTTATTGAACACAAAGAGTTCATACTCAATGATTCCTGCATGTAGTGGGCGGAACACATTGTTGTCATAAGCCTGAGGATCATACATACCTCCACTACCACCACCACTAAGTGGGGTAAAGGCTGTTGGAAAGGTCATTTCCCCGCCTGGTTTGGCGAGTATTGCATCAACCAATGTGAATGTGGTTGAACATCCCCATTCGTTATCCGCTGTTAATGAAACAGTATATACTCCCTCACCGGTATACTCATGAATGGGGTGTTCACTTGTAGATGTAGTTCCATCACCGAAAGACCAAACAAATTCTGATGCGTCAGCCGATAAATTCATGTGATAAACCGGCTCTCCTGGCGCAAAAACCTCAGTTGGAGAAAGTGTAAATGCGGCTTGTGCTTTCGGATAAACGACGACAGTAGCGTAGTGAGTGTCTTCCAGAACCGTCCCTTCATATCCATAGACTTCAAGCTTGATATCGTATGTGCCAGGTTGCTCATATGTATGCGAAGGATGTTCCGCAGCATGGGTCGTTCCGTCACCGAAATCCCAACGATATTCCTCAGCATATTGTGAGAAATTTGTAAAATCTATTTTCAATGGTGCGCACCCTTCACCTCCTCCCAAAAAGCTTATTTCAGGTGTGGGCGGTAAAATCTTAACGTTTTGGGATGCATTGTCACCACAAAATCCATTGTTGACGTCAAGCGCAATATTGTAGCTTCCCCAGGTCTCAAAAGTGTGACTTCCTGGTTCTGCATCTACGCTGACTGTTCCATCACCGAAGTTCCACATGTTTGAACTTGATCCTCCGGCCAGTGTTACATTTTCAATCTCTACAGTAGTATTTGGGTATGTTTGAATGATCGGAGTAACCATGAACCCGGCATGCGGCGCAGCATAAACTTCAATATTTGTACGAATGGTATCTGTACATCCGAATGTTGATGTTACCGCGAGAGAAATCGTGAACGTGGTGTCCTGATCTGCAAAAGGTGTCGTGAATGTATGTGTTGGTTCGAATGTATTGCTTTGTAAACCATCCCCGAAATTCCAATTGTATACAGAGGCTCCAGATGTTGAGTTTAGGAAGGAAACCTCAAAAGGAGAGCAGCCTTGTTGCGGAACATCGAACGCTGCTTCTATTTCAGGAAGCACTTCTACCTGCACTTGATCTTGAGCCGAACATCCACTGTTTGTGGTTGCTGTAAGAATCGCAGTGTAGGTGACGGGTTCATTTGAAGGGTTAAAGTAATTAAACACATGTTCTGTCGCGTCCTCATTCGAGATTTCACCTGTTCCATAATACCATTCGATGTTGTCAGCTCCTTGAGAAGCATTTGTAAACGTCACCTCCAACGGATAGCATCCAATCATATTTGCAATTTCTACATCTGCAACTGGTGTTGCAAGAACTTCTAATTCCACAGATTTGCTCCCAGTACAACCATACACGCTCTCACCTTGTAATGTGACTGTGAATGTTGTGTCAGAAAACCCAGGTGTTACAAATAGGTGCGTCGGCTGATCGGCAGGAGATTCAGGAGACCCATCTCCAAAATCCCAAGTAAAACCTGCATTTGAATTTAAACTTTGGTTGACAAATAAGACATTTAAGGGAGAACAAGATGAAGGTGGAACTAGAAAATCGGCGACAACCTCTGGGTATAGTTCGACAGCCACTACCTCAGTATCGACACATCCACCCACACCTTCTACCACGAGTGTGACTTCCCGAATTGCGGTATTCATCCCTTGATGATTGAAAGTGTATTCATGTGAAGTACCTCCAAAACCATTTTCCTCACCACCATCCCCATAGATCCATGTGTGATTGATGGCTCTTTCACTGTTGTCTGAAAAATTCACCAAAAGAGGTGCACATCCCACATGAATGTCTGCTGAAAATTGTGCAATTGGCTGTGGATTTACAGTTACTTCTGTGCTGTATTCACCAACACATCCGAAATTAGACTGTCCTTCCACATGTAAAATATGTGTTTCGGCAAATGCCGTCTCGTTGGTGTAAAGGTGTGTATTCATTGGAATGTTAGAGTCAGGTGAGCCATCACCAAAACTCCAAATAATATCTTGTGCTCCACCTAGAGATGGCATTTGGATTGCAAAAGGAGAGCAACCTTCATCCTCTGGTAAAATGAAATCGAACAAGGCCTCTGGGTAAACGGATACACCGACAACCGTAGTGTCATTGCACCCGTTTTCTGCTATAGCAATAAGCCTTACAGGAAAGGTCTCAAGAAAACCAGTTGTATTTTCAAACGTATGTAACGGTGCATCCTCTAAACTCGTGACACCGTCAGTGAAGTCCCATGCATATGAAATTGAATTTGATGAGTTGTTTGTAAATGTAGTCTCCATAGGTGCACATGAAGGTGCAGAAGCCGAGAAGGAGGCTTGTGCACCAGGCAGTGTAGCGACTTGGATCGTGTCGCGTGAAATACATCCGAATGGGCTGGTTGCATTTGCGATTGCAAGAAATGTTGTCCCTAAGATATCTTGGCTCAGGTATGTATGAGAAATGACAGATTCATCAGACCCCAATCCGTCTCCGAATGTCCAAACCACATTTGCATCCACAGGACCCAATGCCTCAAAGTTCACGAGCAACGGCGTACAGCCATCTGTCACATCAGAGGATGCGGTAATGGCGGGTGCAGGCTCGACTTCAATATTCGTATTGATGACATTGTTGCAATGTTCGGTCGAGATTTCTAGACTTACATTAAATTCACCTGGAGAATTATAGAAGTGCATTGGGTGTTGGTCTTCAGATTGGTTGCCATCACCGAAAGCCCAAGCCCAAGCTGAAATTGGGTCACCACCTGCCGCCAAAGAAAGGTCAGTAAAGGATGTTGTGTCTCCCTCACACACCACGCCGTTAATGAAGTCTGCAGAAGGGCTTTCAAACACTTCTGGAGTCACATTGGCTGCTCGAACACATCCGTTTGCCCCCGTGACTTCAAGTCCCACAACATAGGAGCCTGGCGCATCGAAAAAGAGTTCAGGAGTGCTCGTTCCACTATGTGTTCCAGGGGCGACATTAAAAGTCCAGTCATAATTGACACCCTCACCACTTATTTCTTGTGCAATGGCAGAAAATGAATCGCATCCTTCTGTTTGGGACAATTCAATGATCACCTGAGGAGAAGATTTAACCTGGATTTCAAATCGTGCTGTATCTTGACAAGACAATGCCTGATCTGCAAGCGCGACGACTCCCAAAACATTGTAGTTGCCAGGGTTATTAAAAGTCCATGTCAAAGAGGGTGACCCTCCAGGATACCACTGGCCGACTCCATTATTGAAATTCCAGTAAAATGCGGTGGCTTCAGTTTCGTCTTGTATAAAAGTTGCCGGAAGACCTTCGCAAACTTGGTTTGGTCCTGTCAGGTTTGTAGAAAGCGGAGCTCTTACGATGAGTTCTATTTGAGTAGAGTCGATGCCGCAATAACTTGAATCGTAGAGCATGACATAGTACGTTCCTATTCCTGGCAGATCGAGCTCGAAGGGTGTTGATGAAGTCCAAGGTCTCCAATCGATAATGTCATCCAAGCCATTGTTGTCGAGGTCTCCAAAATTCCATTTCTCAAACCGCTGTGTTGTATTGCCATTCGCGGTGCAATTCTTCTCGGTATTATTTGAAAGAAGTACAGTCGTGTCGGGGTAACAAAGCTGCGTTGAAGATGCTCCAATCGCAGCATTGTCCAAATCCCAAATATTGATGTAGTCAATCGTCACACTTGCCCCAGCGCCAAACTCGTGATTCCTGCAAGCGTTCGTTGCTGACAGCGTCACTTCTCTGTTGCATCCTGTAGAACCTACTGAGTAGTCGTGAGGAACAGTTCCTCCTGCATTTGTTGCGTCAAAACTCTCTGTGACACCGTCGTCAAATTCCCATGTAAATGTGGTTGTCGAACTTACGTTTGTAGAGGCATTTAAAAAGAACAATGTCGCTGGTGCACATGCATCGGTTACCCAACCCTCAGGGATTTGAATGGATGGGTTTACGGATTCCTCTTTGACAAACTCTCCTGTCACGACACATCCATCGGCACTTGTAAATGTCAAGGTATATACCTGCCAAACATCAGGATAGGTATGTGTAATCGAATTCCCAGTGGTCCAAAGCCCTATGTTTTCATCCGATGTACCATCTCCCCAGTTGACAGTGACATCATTCCATTCGGTCGATGTTTGTATGAAAAGATCATAATCACCAGGATTACAGCTAAACCATGTCGGGGAAGAAGATGCCACACCGTCGGCATCTAAAAGGTCGTGACATTGAGCGTTAGCGCTTGTTCCTACTAGGGTTAGGAGGAGTAAGGTTGTCGCAATGCTGAGGAGTTTTTGACAATACATAGTAATTCTTACGATTTTACCTGCTCTAGGTTACGTTTTAGAGCGGTTTTCTAACCTATAAAATTACTAGTGCGGATCGTGGAAATTTGGGTTTTGAATAAATGTTGTGTCGGTCAGAGCGTGTAAAAAAGCGATTATTGCATCTTTCTGTTGCGGCGCAAGCGCTAAACCCCCCGTTGTGTACTTCATAAAAGGATCTATCGTTGATGAACTGACCCCTCCGCTGTTGTAGTGTTCAATGACATCTTCAAGAGATGTAAAACGACCATCGTGCATGTATGGTGCACTCAGGGCCACATTTCGCAATGTGGGTGTTTTAAAAAGACCAGAATCCAAAACAAATCCAGTAACATTTACTCTGCCAGGGTCATTTTCAAAAGAAGCATCGAGCCCGTTGTTGTGGAATAAATAATCAGAAAATTGTAGCCCAGCTTCTCCATGACAATGAAAACAGTCAGCACCAAACTCTCCGCCTGGATTGACTTCTGGATCTCCTCCTTCTTTGAGGAATAACTGGTATCCCAAATATTCGCTGTCAGTAAGGTTTGTTTCTCCTCTTCGCCATTTGTCGAATTTACTATCTGCACTAATCATCGTTCGAATAAACTGAGCGATTGCTTTTACAACTAAATCCTCTGTGATGTTGTCACTTCCGAATGCATTGAAGAACAATTGTGGGTAGTCAAGTTCTCCGAAATCGTCATTCATCAAACGTGTGACAACAACTTCCCATGAAACATTCATTTCTAGGGGGTGTTCAACTGGGTCACGTATTTGGTCTTCTAAAGTCAAGGCTCTTCCATCCCAAAAGAAAGACGATGACCATCCCAAATTGCAAATCACACTGGCATTTCTGTCGCCGAGTGTTCCATTAACCCCAGAACTGTATTGATTTGGGTCTGAAAAACTGGATGAAGGTGCATGGCAGCTTCCACACGTAATAGAGTTGTCTAAAGACAGGGATGTTTCCCAAAAAAGGAGTCGTCCCAATTGTATTCCTTCTTCAGTCATGGGGTTGTCTGCCGGGATATCCATGGGAGGGAAGAAAGGAGGAATGTCTATGGTATATGCGGTTGCCTCCCAAGTTTTTTCACCACAATCACAACCAGAAGCAATCGCGGAGAACACAAAAGCACTTAAGATCAAGTATTTTGATGCGATTTGAGGCGTCATGACAACCATTAATTTCTATTTAATAGACCAAGATGTTGAAAAATTATCTACAAACTGGATTGCTTTTGCAACGGGTCCCATGGCATGGCCCACATCACTTAAATCGAGATTATCTTCGGTTGAAGGTCCTTCAAACGCTTTGCGTAAATCCAAATCAAGCATAAACTCAATGGTTTCATCTTTATTTAGAACGATGCTTTCGTTTAAATCTAATGTGACGGTCCTGTAGAGGGCATCTGATGCAGGATGAAAGGTATAGGGCGTTTGAATCAATCCGCCTTCGTTTTCTGCCAATTTCCCTTCACATTTCACAAAGAAATAACTGCCCATCATATCCCATGTCATCCCGACCGCCCCTTCCACACTTAGTGGATCATCGCTGGCAAGTGAAGTATTTAAAGACATTGAGTTCATTTCAGATGGCACACCTACATCAAACCTTAAAGCATTGAATTCATTACCTGATCTTAGCATTTTTTTGTTGAACACCCCATTCGCAGCAGCCGAATTGGGCATGAAATCCAGACGAGAAATGGATTCAGAATTAATCCATTCACCCGATACAAGACGAAGTGAAATATTGCTGATATAACATGAAAGTGTTGAGGGGCGCACATCATACCCCATTTGATTAGTGACTGTGTCTCCAATAGAGAGTGATTCTCCAGCCCAAGACAATTCTGTATTTAGAACGACAATGCCAGGATTTTCATCAGGATTGCAACTGCTAATGAAGATCATTGTAATTGCTGTGAGACTCACGAGTAGGATGTTATATTTCATATCTATGCGTTTTTCAATAACAATGACGGCAAATTTCGAAAAATGTTGCATGCCAAGCGATGATTTTACTCATAATTTGTTGTAATATTTGAATCTGATGACTAGCCTCACAAATAATTTTGAAGTTGTAAGAGCCTCAGCAGGTTCTGGGAAGACATATAGATTGGTCCTGAGGTATCTTGAATGTGCTCTGAAAAGTGACGCGGAAGGTGCATTTAAAAGCATTCTTGCACTGACGTTTACGAACAAAGCTGCTGCTGAAATGAAGGGCAGAATACTCGAAGATTTAGAGAAACTATCTGCTGGTAAAGGCGATAAGAAAGCGCATTTACTTAATCATCTTCAGATTTCAGAAGAAAGACTTGTGAAAAGATCTGCCCATCTACACAAAGAGATGCTTCACAGATACAGTGATATCGCTGTCATGACAATTGATAGTTTTGTAAACCGTTTGGTCAGGAGTTTTGCAAGAGATCTTGCGTTAGATCAGGATTTTAGAGTAGAACTCGACTCCGATAAGATTATTGATGATGCAGTGTCTCAGCTTTTAGACAAAGTTGGCCTCAACGGACATGAGTCCTTGTCTCTTCTTTTGGAGGGTTTTGCAAATCAACAAGTAGCGGAGGATAAGGATGCAAGAGTCCGGAACCCATTAAAAGAATTAGGGAAAGCTGTTGTCAAAGAAAATATGCGAGAGGTGATTGCAGCTTTTGAAGACATTTCACCAAAAGACTTTAAAGACATCAGTAACTCTTTAAGGAAGGCAACTTCTGGCTCTGAATCTCACTTAAAAGAAGTCGTTGAAGTCGCCAAATCCGCCATCGTTGAACTCCAGATGTCAGATTCGGATTTTGCCTATGGCGATGTTCCTAGAAATCTTAAAAAGTTCACTAAGGGCAGAGTGAAGACATTATCAAGTCGAATCCGAAGCCACCTCACAGAACCAGAGGCAATGCTCAAAAAAAATGCGTCTGACGAATTAATTTCGAAGGCACAGCGTCTGGCCCCATTTCTTATACATGTGCACGATGCAGCTATAAAAATGCTCCCCGAAACACAGGAAGGAAAGACGTACTTGTTAGCAAAAAATTTATTGAAACGACTCGATTTAATGGGAACCCTTTCTCAACTCCACAAAGAGATTGAAAAAGTCCAAACCGACAATAATGTTCGAACTTTTGGTGCGATGCACACCATGATTTCAAAAATAGTGCGAGAAAATCCAACGCCATTTATATATGAAAGATTGGGAAGCCGATACGCCCATATTTTTATGGACGAGTTTCAAGATACATCGATCACTCAGTGGCACAACATTGTCGTTTTATATGATCACGCGTTGGCACAAGATCAAAAGAATTTGGTCGTTGGAGATGGCAAACAGGCCATCTATAGATGGAGAAACGGTGACTACAAACAACTGATGGATTTGCCTGCTTTGCAAGGTGAGAATTTAGGGATTGCATTGTCTGATGCAGAGAATACATTAAAGAATCATTGTTTCTCAGATAATCTTGATGACAATTGGCGCACGGGAAGTGAAATCGTTAAATGGAATAACACATTGTTTTGCGAAATGCGAAATCACCTCCCTTCTGAACTCACTAAGGTTTACGACGGACTTTCTCAAACACCCAAGATGAAATTTCCAGGTGGGGTACACTTGGAACTCGTGTGTGGCGCCAAAGTTGAGGAGAGACGAGCCAGCCATTGCAACGCGATTGTAAAAAGAATTAGGGCGTATGAAGCTCAGGGATTCGATTTGGGAGATATGACAATTTTGGTGCGGACAAATCGAGAGGGTGCTCATCTGGCTCAGGAACTTCTTAAATCCGGTATTAAACCCATGACAGAGGAGTCTCTTCAGTTAGGGAGACATCCAGGTCCTGTTGCCGTTGCAGCTTTAATTCGTTGGGTTTTAAGACCAGATGATTATCGAAATGGCATTGCCGTTTTGCAATGTATGGCTGCGCTCAATGACATTGATGAGGTGTATTATCTAAATAAATATGTTCAAGTCACCGAAACGCTTCCGAAGACTCCAGGGAAGAGAAGCTATTCGAAGGGGAAGCTAGATACTGCGGGCATGCTTAAAGAACTTTTCCCAGAATTACAGGCTATTGAGAGGTCTTCGGACCCCGTGGCGACCTTTGTGGGGCATGTCTGTGAAACCATGGGGATTACAGAGAACTATCCCGCTTATGCTGAAGGAATTATTGAATTGGCGCATGAAATAGGGCGAACTGATGAGAGTGGTCTTCATGGATTCTTAAGATTTTGGGATGATAAGGGCCATGCAAAAAGTGTGGTAACCATCGCCTCAAAAGATGCTGTTCAAATCATGACTGTTCACAAGGCAAAAGGTTTGGCCTTTAAGGTTGTCATTGCCTTGATTACAGTAAAAAACTTCACAAAATTCAAAGGTGTCATCCCAGTCAAACTAGACGACACTTCAGGAATGCCTTTAAAAGCTGCCATGCTCGAGAATTACGACATGTTAGATACAACGGTTGAAAGTCAAAGAATTGCAGAAGTTAATCGGGTGAAATTAGATTTAACAAATGGCGTGTATGTTGCCTTTACGAGGCCTGTAGAACGATTGGAAATCGTTTTAGAACTTGAAAAGGAAGATTTTAATCGGAATGATGTGAAAACGGTGGGGGAATTAATTGTTAAATCGCTTGAGATACAGAATAACGGGTCCCTATCAAGTGGGGACTTAACACCAGTGCCAGGAATAGCTTTAACAACCGAAGGATCCCCAGATGATTCGACAAACATCCCCTTGGAAAATTTATTTACGGGAGAATCGGCCAATCACCTTGTCACGGACAATCACCTTGAAGATCATTCCACGTTACACGATGGGCTTACTCCATCTGAATTGGGAACTGTTGTGCACAAAGTTTTGGAAAAACTGAACAGCGAAGACGATTGGCCTGCAGTGAAGAAATCGTTGAATGCAGGCATGGGCATAGGTGATGCAGATCGATTAATCATTGAGAAACGCGTAGAAAACATCCTGAATTTAGAGCGCGCAAAAGTGTTCTTTGCACCTGGGCTGCATGTTGAATCCGAATGTGATTTCGTAGACACAGACGGAGGCGTTTCTAGGCCCGACAGAATTGTTAGAATAGATGGGGTTTGGCATGTTGTAGATTATAAATCAACAGAATCTGGCAAAAGCAAACACATCAAACAAGTAGAAGGGTATGTTGAGACACTTCGTGCAATAGAAGGGGATAGCGTAAAAGGATGGCTTCTATACACAGATCCACTGCAGCTCGTTTCAGTTAAATAAAGCGTATATTCACATCATCAATATTGAATGTATGGCTCCTATTTTTCGACAAACAATTTCTATATTATTAGCGATTGTATTTCAGGTTACAATTTGTAACTCCTTTTCTTTTGGCCAAACGTCAACACAGTCTCCGCCCAAAATTAAAATGCAAAAAGGGTTGCCAATCCCTTTAAATCCAGATGTTATTCAGGCGAGAGTGAAAGCTCAGGCATGTGCGCCAGCAACCGCTCTACGTGACCTTGAGTGGAATAACGTCCGAGCACTTATTGAAAATGGTGGTACTTTATGGTATGACAGAGCCATTGATAAGGGCGCTCACTTTGTACCCAAAGATGAGGGTGTTTCAGTCGTTTATGGAGGCGCACTTTGGCTCGGAGGTATTTCTCCGGACCAACAACTTAAGCTTGCGGCAGTGAAATACAGAAATTCAGGAAATGATTTTTGGCCCGGCCCCCTTACAAACACAGGTGAAGCAGAAGTGGATGAATTAACATGCCAACAATACGATGATTTTTCCATCAGCTACAGGTCAGACGCGATGCGTCACAGACAATATTTCGATGCGGTAGCTGATGAGTCGGTAGAAACGGCGTTTCCCGAGGGATATACGATCCCTGCTTATTTTTATGATTATCCAGCGAACGGAAATGTATCGCTCGGTCAGGATTTCTACTTAAGTCCATATCTAGATTATAATGGGAATGGATTTTATGATCCAGAATCGGGAGACTATCCATGGTATGATTTTCTTCAGCAAATAGATTGTAGCGAGCGAAGGCGTGAGGATGTAGTCCCGCTTTACGGAGACCAAACCTACTATTGGATTTTCAATGATAAAGGCAATGTTCACTCGGAATCCCAAGGCGAACCTATCGGAATGGAAATACGCGCCCAGGCATTCGTGTTCTCAACCAACGATGAGGTAAATAACATGACATTCTACAATTACGTTCTCATTAATCAAGGAACACAAACACTTACGGAAACTTATTTTGCGCAATGGGTCGATTCTGATTTGGGCGGTCACGTGGATGATTATGTGGGATGTGATGTCAATCGTGGCTTGGGATATTCATACAACGGTGATCAGTTTGATGAGGCGACTTCCTACTCAATTGGATACGGTCTTTATCCTCCAGCGATGGGCGTTGATTTTTTTGAGGGACCTTATCAAGATGCCGATGGCGTCGACAATCCCCTCACAGAAGTGTTTACAGACGCAATTGACTCTTTGGGGATACCCTATGAAGGCATTGGAATTGGATATGGTGACGGGGTCATCGACAATGAAAGGTATGGAATGCGTAAATTCTTATACTACAATTGGAATTATGGTGTGAATGGACAGCCCACGACTTCTATGCATTATTACAACTACATGCGTGGCTTTTGGAAGAATGGACAAAGAATGGCATATGGCGGTGATGGTATAAACCCTTCCACAGGAGCCAATCTTGAAATCCCAGCAGATTATATGTTTCCTGGAGATACAGATCCATATAGTTGGGGCACGATGGGTGTCAATGTTGAAGATTGGTCTGAGTACGAAACAGGCAATCCTTCAGGCGATAGGCTTTTTCTTCAATCAGCAGGACCTTTTACACTTGAGCCAGGTGATTATAACAATATTACAGTAGGGATGTTATATGCTCGTGCTTCAGGTGGTGAGCCATTTGAAAGTGTAAAACTTCTTCGCCTTGCGGATGACAAAGCACAATCTCTTTTCGACAATTGTTTCGAAATCGTAAGTGGTCCGGATGCGCCAGATGTTGCCGTTCAAGAGCTGGAAAACGAACTCATCCTTTATCTCACAAATGAGAATCCCATTTCAAACAATTTCCATGAGGACTACTTAGCGATCGACCCATCTATTCCGAAAGAACTTGAAGACGGTACAGCACTTAATGAATTGGACAGGTCTTATGTTTTTGAGGGCTACCAAATTTATCAATTATCTGACGGCACCGTCTCTCCATCTGATCTTGGGAATATTGAAAAAGCGCGTCTTGTTTTCCAATGCGATCTTGCCAACGAGATCGAAAACGTCATCAATTACTCGTTCAATGAAGAAATAGATGCATCTGTTCCTTCGCTCAATGCGCAAGGTGAAAACGAAGGTATTCAGCACAGCTTCAGAGTGACAAGAGATGCGTTTGCACAAGGCAGCAACACTCTGATCAATCACCGCACGTATTATTTCATGGCACTCGCTTATGGATATAA
>MDSY01094107.1_pt1 | contig 43660 bp, 37 predicted proteins | sample 811131 | NCBI WGS metagenome assembly MDSY01 (sample SAMN05326643, study PRJNA326480) | marine metagenome | isolation source: seawater | place: Atlantic Ocean: South West | collected 2010
AAGGAAGTCGTTGTAGACATGCAATTCCTTTTCCTTGTGGAACAATCCGAATGGATCCTGCATACGCACCGCAACAGGACCAACACTGTAGAATCCTCTCAGAGGACATTCAACTGTGTATTCAATGAAGGTTTCACGGCGTGGACCAAGTTCCATCAAAATGTAATTCGCACCATCTTTGATACGCATAACTTCTGGAACTCTATCACGTACTTCGAGAATCTTTCCTAACGCGGACTGATTTTGCATTCGCAAAGTCACTCCAACATCGCCATCTTCGAAAATCCGAGCGCTAGAGAGTTTTCTCATGGCAGAGACATTTGAAAGAGATACTCCTTCTTCTCCTGACCACTCATCGGCACGTCGGCCGCTTGCTGATACGTCAGCATGTCCACCGAAAAGTGCAGCCCAGGTAAGGAATACGAAGATTACCACGGCAATGGTTACCAACTGAGAATTCCTTAATGTTAGACCTAGCAAATACATTGCTACTGCTAATGATCCTAACATTGCACTTTTACGGCTCCACATGCTACGCACCTCCCTCTAATTATCGATTAAATCCAATCAAACGGTTGGAACTGGTACTTCTCGTAGAATCGCTTGAACAACTTCTCCAGCTTCCAGACCTTTGATCTGGTGTTCTGGTTTCAGAATAATCCTGTGAGCAAGCGCTAATTCGGATACGGTCTTGATGTCATCAGGGGTGACGAAATCACGGCCACGAAGGGCTGCTGCTGCACGAGAGGTTTTCAGGAGAGCCTGAGAACCACGAGGCGATGAACCTACGAGAACACGAGGGTCCTCACGAGTTCTGGTAACTATCTCAACCATGTACATACGTAGAGCAGGGTCGACATAAATGTCTTCACATGCTTGTTGCATAGCGATTACACGCTGTGGATCTGTGATAACGTCAACATCGACTGCATCCTTACCACGGGAAATACGTCGGCGGAGAATTTCATCTTCATCTGCACGGTCAGGGTAACCAACGCTCATCTTGAACATGAAACGGTCCAATTGCGCCTCTGGAAGAGGGTAGGTTCCTTCCTGTTCAACAGGGTTCTGAGTTGCCATAACAATGAATGGTGCTGGAAGTTTGTGAGTGACTGTTCCTATAGTCACCTGCTTCTCCTGCATAGCCTCAAGCAAAGCAGCCTGAGTCTTAGGAGGAGCACGGTTAATCTCGTCAGCTAGTAGCAGGTTACAGAATAGTGGACCTGGCTTGAAGGTAAATTCTCCCTTCTTAGCATCATAGATGTTTGTTCCTGTGATATCTGCAGGTAGCAAATCCGGGGTAAACTGAACACGCTTGAAGTCACAACCTAACGCATCTGCGAAAGTGTTGGTCATCAAAGTCTTAGCAAGTCCTGGATAATCTTCGAACAGTAGGTTACCGTTTGATAGAATATTGATCAGAACGTTGTCAATAACGTGTGCCTTACCGATAATTACCTTCTGGACTTCGGCGCTAATCGCTTGCGATATTGCTCCGACGGCCTGAAGACGTTCACGGACCTCTGGGCTACTCTGGTGTTTAGGCTGTGCCTGAACCGGTGCTGGTGCTGCTGGGGCAGGCGCTGCAGGGGCTGGGGCCGGTACTGCTGCTACTGGCATAGGTGCCGGTGCTGCAGGTGCAGGCGCTGGTGGCGCTGCTTGGGCCATAGCCGGTGCTGGCGGTGCTGCTGGTGCAGGTGGTGCCGGGGCAGGGGGGGCTGCTGGGGGTGGGGGTGCTGGCTGCATGTCTTTTTACCTCCTTAGGTTACTTTCCCCAACGTCGAATCTGCTGCAGTAATTGCCTCAGTTCTTCGTTGGAATATGAACGCTGTTGTGAATACAACAACTCTATCAGGCGTGGTTCTTTTACCATCGATTGGATCTCACCTGGTGTTTTCCTGGCCATTTCATCACGGGTCAGGTCGTTAAATTGCCGTACTTTATCCATCATAGATTCACGTACGCGCTGTAAGTATAGACTGGGGTCGACTTTGTTAGGCCGTTCTCTAAATCTAGTTAGGTCGAATACATGGCGCCAGTTTTCTTTTTCTGGTACAACCATTATGGCAATAGATAGTAGTGCCATCAAATTAAGAACGATTAACCACTTTAGAAGTGTATCGCTAGTCAGCATGACAATCGCACCCATTGCTTCTGTGAAGGGAGAAGACAATGCAGAGGTTACGTGCCTAGATTCATCAAATACGATGTAGAAGTTTTTATTTTCACGAGTGACTGTTAGAGAGATTTCATCATTTTCATGTTCCATCATATCCCTAATCAGGGTTACAAAGTAATCTTCGTTACCATTCCAATCGGTACCGCTATTATTGGCGGATGAAAGTAATGAATCCCAACAAGAACGGTCTCCGTAATATCCAGTGTCACATTGCTGCTTACCAGTAACCTCTGCATCTGCAGAATCCCACAAGTGATTTGCGAATACTGAGTGGTCTGAAACGAAAACTATGCTACCTGTTACGTCGACTTCGCCTTCTCTGATTCCTTTGACCTGGTCGATAACTTCGATGCCAGGATAATCCATGCGAATGATTAGGCCAGTGTTATTACCACCTAAAATTGGGTTATCGGGGTCATTAGCGTCCATGTTCTCTACTGCTATGAATGCTGAGCCGGAAGCATGAGCGAGTACTTTGACATTACGAGATGTATCTTCATTATCTAGAACTTGAATTGCTGTAGGCCTGTGGAATAGAACAGGTAAAGCGCAATTATCGTATTTGTCTTTATCACTTAAGTCGCTTTGCTCGCAATACGGTCTTCTCTCAAATTGGTCTTCCCAAACTTTGCTGACACCGGCTACTGCCCAAACTTTTCTAGAGTCTGCAGGCTCTTGCTCACCAGTTGAACTAGCAACCTCATAGAACCGGTTTGGATCGACTACTGGGGAATCAAAGAATTTCACATCAAATTCTTCAGCAACTGTTTGAGCGTTGGTAGAATTTGCGGCTATGATTACTTTACCACCCTTTTCGGTTACAAACTCATGGATTGCTTGAGCTTCTGAATTGTCGAACGGTTTCTCTGGCGCCGCTATAATTAGCATAGTGCGGTGAGGTTCTCTCCAGTCATTAACTAGCATAGGAGTGGACATTGTGTTTGCGATGACATAATTCATGTTACCTTCGCCTTCACCAAGATCATTGCGCATTGAAGAAATCTGTTGATATTGAAGATTGTCTGTCCCATCAGTTACGTATGCGGAGAATACTGTATCCTTGCCTGCAGAGGTCGCTACGATGACAGTTGTGGAAAGAAGCATAGCGCTGAGGAAACCAACGAGTAACCAAGTTTCTAACTTGATTCCAGTTGCCTCTTCTTCCGCCATTTCTAGTCACCTCAAAATCGGTTGCGAACAAACGCAACATATTCCGCAACTTCACCCCACTCATATAGATTATCGTGGCTTGCTCAATATTAGTGTATGAGTATCATCCAAGTTGAATGAGTATCATTCCCTGATTGCGTCGCTAAATCGCGTATTAACGACGAATAATAGCAGCGAAACTAACAGTTACTAGACATAAAAATGATGAAATGGCAGGTAAAGAGTTACCTTCTACTTCAAAATCTGAAGATTCAGTATCACTAGATTCTTCCTCGTCTTCTTTCTCTGCGGCATCAGGAGCATCAACATTAAATTCAACCTCACCAATGTAAGAAACCCCATTACCTTCACTAGTCACCTGCACAATGAACTTACAGGTTTTGCTAGGATGACTCGATGGTGCTGATAATTCAACTGGACCTTTCTTTGTTCCATTTCCTGAAATTACAGTTCCTACCTCGAGTCCTGAGTTTTTATCATCATAAATCATCTGAGGGCATCCTCTAAACGACATATCGAGTTTCGATATTGCATCGTCACCATTCCCTGTCAGGGAAATTATAACATCGAATATTTCGCTAGTTCCCGCATTAATTAGAGGGCCCTTACCATTTAAGATAGGCTCAAATTTAACATCTAAGCCGTAGATAGAAGAAGGTTGGATTTTCTGTGAGAGTTCCTGACTATCTTGTGCTTGATCTGCAACATAATTTGTTGCTGTAAAATCTACAGTGGTCAACCATGAATTTCTAGCGGTCCATAAGGTGCAAGAGGTTTGACAAGAAATTTTTAACTCGAAACTTTCGTTTGAATTAGCAGGGACGGAAACCTTGCCGGGATCGTCTATCTGGACAAATTCACCAACAATTGAACTTCCGAATTCTGTTTCAAAATCTACATCGATAGGTATCAGATATGTATTCTCAATCCAAAATTCAAGAATTAGTTCAAATGCATAAGTATCTGTATCTAATTCAAAGATAACAATCTCCTCATCATCTTCCCAACCGATCTCCCAACCGGGAGGTTCTACTTCTGGGATTTGTGCAGAAGTCGCTGGAACTAAAGCAGCCATCAACAAAATAATGACTAGAAATCTCTTCATTTTGATTCCTCACATGCCCTTTTGACAAGAACCTTGATCATATTTCTGCGATATCTAGGCGGTAATGAAGTGTTGTTGACTGGTTTAGTTGACTTGTATATCGCATCACAAATCGCTTTGACATCGCCATTAGCACTAGCAACTTCTTCGTCGTGACGGCGAGGGATGCTTTCCAAAGCGGTAGTCGCCACACGTAATGTATCCCTATCGCCTTTCTTCCACGCTGCGGCAGCACCTGCTTCCGGGAAATCCCAGGATTCTCTAACTCTTAATTTGCGATAGGAACCTGTCCAATCAGCAACATCTTCTGGAAGAGTAATTTTTAGCATAAATTCTCCTGGCTCGAGAATATTTCTTGTCATACCATCTAACTGGTAAAAATCGTGCAGATGAACAGACCTTGTACCACTAGGCCCGATTAGGTGAACTGTGGCATTTAGTACCATTAGATTTGGAGCTATATCTCCTTGGTAAGTAGCAACGCATAATGTATTTTGATTTGGAATAACTCGACAATCAGAACCAGTACCACAATCACACTTGTGACACCAATCGATACTGCTCCTCCATTCTTCGGTCTGATTGAACCAGAAACACCTGGTGTCGAGGCATAAATTACCACCCAATGTGGCATTTCTACGAACCAGAGAAGATGCTACTTTACTTGCTGCTTCAGCGACCAGTGGGTGGACGCTTTCGCTCTCTGCAATATTGCTCAGACGAGCCATACAACCTATCTCTGTCATTGAGATTGTATCGATACCTGAGATTTTAGTCAAAGAAATAACATGTGGTTTAGTGTTGATGTGCCACTTATAATTTGGAATTAAATCAGTACCTCCTGCAATCCAATCGAATTCATTACCGGAATTCAACAAATCTGCAGCAATGGCACATGCCTCTTCCACGGTATTAGGAAGATGCAACTCAAAAGGAGGCATTAGCATTACTTACCATCTCCCATTTTTCTCTGCTCAATTTTGGTCCAAGCACTACCAGCAAGCCCGAGACTCTCCAATTGGCCAGAATCGGGCCTAACCGATATCTTCCATTCTCCATCTTGTTCTTCAGGAGGAATAGAAGGGTCGAATCCGAATAATACCCCATTGATGTAAGGTTCAGTATCTTCGGACCTCTGTCGGCGCCCATCTCGATCATTGTGTTCGGTAGAACGCTTAGCTAACTTCGCTTGCAATTCTGAGAAATCAATACGAGGAACAGGTAGATCTTGCGAATCCGCAATATCTTCTCTTTTCATCTTCTTGGCAATAGCCGCCCACACCTTATCTGGAGTTAGTGGAAGGTCATTGATTCTGATTCCAATAGCATCGTATACAGCATTGACAACTGCAGGAAGAATTGGTAGAAGTGGACCTTCGCCTGCCTCTTTCGCTCCGAAAGGCCCTTCTGGGTCGCATGACTCAATGATAATTGGAGTGACATTAGGCATTTCATGCACACTTGGAATCTTATAATCCAGTAAATTCGGATTCTGGAGATGCCCAGTCCTACCATATACCATCTGTTCTGACAGTACTTGGCCTAATCCCATGTGACAGGAACCAATAATTTGTCCTTCTACTGCCAATGGATTCAGGGCTTTACCACAATCGTGGGCTGCCCAAACATCTGTGCACTTGATTAGACCTGTATCTACATCGACTTCAACTTCTGCAACGTATGCTGAGAATGAATATGCTGGTGCAAGTCCTGCAGCAGCGCCTTTGTGCACCCCACCCATAGGAGGTGTACGATATGCTCCGCTAGCGATTAATGCACCTTTATCCTCTTGCGATTTGTGCAATGCTTGAAGATATGACATTCCGATAGCAGGATCCCTCTTGCTGTAGATACGCCTGTCGTTTAGAACCAAGTATTCAGCGGGCATTTCCAATATTTCGCTTGCTGCATTCAATAATTGTTCACGGATTTCTAAAGCGGCTGTGATTGCGGCATTAGCATTCATGAAAGTTACTCGGGAAGAATATGAGCCCAAATCTACCGGACTAGTGTCGCTTTCATGTGAGCGAACGTGTATCATTTCTAACGGGAGAGCCAATACTTCTGCTACAACCTGTGCTATTGCAGTGGTCGAACCTTGACCGATATCTGCAGCACCTGTGTGAACGGTTACTCCGCCGTCCATATCGATTTGAATATGCACTGTTGCGTGAGGGAACTTGTTAGGATCCCAGTGAATAGGTAAACCTGAACCTGAGATGAAGAAACCACAACCGATTCCTATACCTTTGCCCAACGGTAATTGTCTGAACTTTTTATCCCATTGGCTGCCCTCGCGAACTCTTTCAAGGGCTTGACGCATGCCATTGGATGTAATTCTAAATCCAGTGATTGTTTTGGAATGAGGAGGCAAAAGATTCGCCAAACGTAAATCGATTGGGTCGACTTGTAATTGTTCAGCCAAGTCATCCATGCCAACCTCGATTGCACATCTAGTATTGACTGCACCATGACCACGCATTGCCCCGCTTGCAGGCTTGTTTGTCCAAACACGAGCACCAGTGTAATGGAATGAGCCCAACTCATAGGGAGCGGTAGCTAAAACTCCATTGTAGTAAGAAGTGACGTGTCCGAAAGATGCGAAACCGCCTCCATCGATGAGTGCGTCGATTTCAAATCCGGAAATCCGAGCATCATCATCGGCGAACATCTGGACTTCAATATGAGATGGATGACGGCCTCTATTGACCCAAAATACCTCTTCTCTGTCGAAAGTAATTCTCACTGGCCTTCCTGCTTTTCTAGCAAGAATTGCAGCGCACATCTCGTGCGGGAATGGGTCGGATTTTCCACCAAATCCACCGCCAACGAATGTTCTGATTACATTCACCTGATGCATTGGAACGTCCAAAACTGTCGCTAAAGCCCTATGTGCATAGTGAGGAACTTGCTGAGGAGTGTATAATTGAAGACGACCATTTGGGTCCCAATGAGCCACGACTGCATGGGGTTCTGTGAATCCATGGTTCACGCCCATGAATTTCCATTTCCCGTGGTGTGTTGCTCGCGCTTGTTCTAATTTTGAGCGGTCTCCGAATTCTTGGAATACTCTTTTCTGAACGTTGGTTGAACCAATGTGATACTTTCCACGCCAATGGATAGGGTCATCCACGTCTAACAGGCCCTTTTTCGGGTCATGTACTGCGTCTAGAACTTCATATTCAACTTTGATTAATGCTGCCGCCTCTCTAGCAGTAGCCTCGTCGACTGCTGCAACACATGCGACTAGATCTCCAACATGTCTGACCTTTTCTACTGCCATAGCATGTTCATCTTTTGTCACTGGCAATACTCCGAAACGCTGTGGAGCATCTTCCCCGGTTGAGACAGCCAGTACCCCGGGTAATGCTTCTGCTTTGGAAGTATCAATACTCTTCACTCTGGCATAGTGATGAGGGGAGCGGACTATTCTGCCAATAATCTCATTGGCTAATCTTACATCATCGCCATACCACGCTTGGCCAGTAACCTTAGCATTACCATCAACAAGCGGAGTTCTTTTTCCAACAGTAGTACCGGTTCGGTACTTGTCATGCTGATGATGTCCAGCAGGCTGTGCTTCCTTACCCCCTTCTACTTCCGGGATGAAATCAAGGTCCCTCTCTGCCATTTCTGGCCTAGAACCTCCCGAACCAGGCGGGTTGAAACTCATCTTTCCAGCTACTCTCTTACCGTCGACGCGTACATCAGTACTGCTTCCCGGTTGTTGAACATAGCCATCAGTCATATTTTCACCTCGGTTTGATTATTCAGGACCTGATGGATGGGGGTCGGAGTGAGCAGTACTGGCGGGTTCTGCAGGTGAATTATCGCCACGGTGAATTGCAGCAGCTGCCTGAATAGATTGGATGATCTGCTGATAGCCAGTGCACCGACATAGGTTTCCTTCGATTGCAGTTGCGATTTCAGCATCCGTTGGATTCTGGTTTTTCTCTAACAATGCTTGAGATGAAATCAGAAACCCAGGAGTACAGAAACCACATTGAGAACCACCGCATTCTGCAAAGCATTGCTGGATAGGAGCTAGATGTGCGCCATTGGATAATCCCTCTACAGAGATAATCTGGCTTCCTTCACATTCATTTGCCATTGTTAAACAAGATAATCTTGGCTCTCCATCGATTAAAACTGCACAACATCCACAGGTACCCATGTCGCACCCACGCTTGACTCCAAGGCATCCGACCTTGTCCCTAAGTACATCCAGAAGGATTGAATTTGAAGGTGCGAGAACCTCTTGGGAACGCCCGTTGACATTCGCCCGCCAAACATTACTTGGCGCAACTGGAATCATTGAGACATGTTCTTCGCCCACCATGCATACGCCACCATCCCACGGGAGACATAATCACCATTTCAGCATTGGCACGGTTGACATCAATTAGATTTGATGAAAAAACCTTCAATTTGGGTTAATTAAAAGTTTATTCTCGAATGGATACGGCCGTGTAGTCATCCATTCCAGCCGCTGGCTGAATCCAATCTTCGTCCCCTGGAAGTATGAGATTATCTCCAATCTCAACTAAATCGGAAGCGAGTTCAATCTGTTGTTTGCGAAGGTTATCCCAATCAAAGGAAGGGTCCCTCCACATCTTCCACAATTTCATTCTCCTCCAAGCAATAGTAGCCCGAGATGATAATTTGACTTGCAACTTTCCAGATACTGGCATCCACCAAAGCATCAAAGGAAACACTACGATTGGTGGTATTGAAAACAGAAGTTCTAGCGTCAGGCTATAATCTGCAAATTTAGCAATTGGGCTTGCCTCTGAAAGTAAAGCCCAAGTGAAAGCGAGAGCAGATATCGACCACCAGATTGGATAAACGATGAATGACATGTACAGTTTCAATGCACCCCTACTAGATTCTTTCAGTCTCGGACCAAATAACCGGTCTGCTGTAATAACAATCAAAAACGGGGGCATTGAACCTATTACTGCACTTAGTGTGACAAAACCCACCATGAAAGACCAAGTGAATAATAACCACCAAATCGAGATTAGAAACCCTTTGGTGGTTACAGATTGAGGGCGTGAATCAACATAACTTGGTTTGAGGCTAAATGAGTCCAGAAGCGACATATGGCCTCTGGTTCTATCAACTAATTTAGAACATCTTTCTGGATCTTCACGGGCGAGCCATTCCCAAACGGCTCTAACCCTTCTAGCCCCACCTACATCTTGACCATAACTCAATTTTTGTTCCAATTCGGGGTTGTTCCGTAATCTTTCGGCCAGAATAATTGAACGGGCTTTCCAGATTAATTCTCGGTCTTGCCAATTGTCCCTAGAATGAGATGAACGAGATATCTCGCCTGAAATTATCTTGCTCAAATCTTTGACTGACCCATTTATTTCAATAGGCCTTTCAATAGTTAAAGCTACTTTTGCTCTGAAGTAAGATTTGCGACTGTAATGGATCCCGACCGGGATAATTACAGGTTTTATTTCATCTGCTAACTCTGAAGCACGTAATGCTATTTTCGCAGCGCAGTCTCTTATTTGCTGTGTTGTTGAAGAATCGTGAGAGTCACCTTCTGGAAAAATTACTACATGGCCCCCTGAGGCGACCTTTGTGGCAATATCATTGAGTTCGCCTTCATCATTAAGTGTTCCATCGAAATGAACATACTTCCCTGGAATTAACCCCTTGGTCAGCATTTTATCAAATAGGCCACCTGGGTGCCAAGATACGATAATTGAGCCTCTATCTGATGGTAGGTTTTCGATGTCGATCACACTAATTTCTCGAAACCAGGTTGACATCAGGACACGGCTGAACCAATTCTGTAGCCCCATAACAGGCCCTGTCTGTTCGGAGGTTTTCATCTCTCGCCCGATTATGCAAGAAATAAGAGAGTTCAAACAGTATTGCTGAGTCGTACAGAACGCGGTGAAAGAGATGAATACTTACAAACGTATTTTTGGGCTGTTTGGACTTGCGATATTACTGGCCCCTTTAGCGGTAGCAACAGTTCCTATTTCTTCACCGGTTAATGATGGAGACGAACCAATAGGATGGTGGACTGAAACCACTGTTGACAGGAATAATAATCAAATCGGTGACATGGTTGAACTTCACATTGACAATCCAATTTTCTTAGATGATGAGAATACCCTCCCGCTGATTATTGACTTCCATTATACTCCGGGACAAAGTGACATCGATATGTTGGAGAGAAATGTCGATTACGAACACCAATTCATCCTCCACGGAATCGATGCATTAGCCGGTAGAGTCCCTGTCACTGAATTATTAACTCTTAGAGAACTACCTGGAATAGTGATGATAGAATTAGATGGCATCCTTACAATCTCTAACGCAGATGCAAGGGTCGGGCATGGAGTCGATATGGCCTTTGAAGAGACGGGCTATGATGGTTCAGGAACGACTGTTGCTATTATTGATACAGGATTAGATGGCAATCACTCAAGCCTAGACGACCAAGATGATGACCCTACGACAGATGACCCTAAGATTTTAGGATTTTATGACGCAGTAAATAATGCGGATAATCAAAATGGCACTGATTGGGCCTATGATGACCAAGGACATGGATCTCATTGTGGAGGAACTACAGCAGGCACAGGCGCTCCTGATTACGAACATGTAGGAATGGCGCCACAAGCACACTTAGTTGGAGTTAAAGTGCTCGACGCTGACGGTTCAGGTTCATTTGCGGGAGTGATGGCAGGAATGCAGTGGACTATCGATACAATGCACCAATACAACACAAGGGCTGCATCAATGAGCCTTGGTGGACCTGGAGCAATCGAATGGACCTCATCTGAAGAAGACAGTGTAAACCGTCAAGCTAATGAAATGGTTAGAGCAGGTATCGCTCTATTTATCGCAGCAGGTAACAATGGAGTAAGTGCACAAATAGGAACTCCCGGTTCTGCTGAAGATGTGATTACCGTTGGAGCATTGGACAAGAATACAGCCATAGCTGTTTACTCCAGCCAAGGACCTACTGAAGAAGGCCGGGTAAAACCAAATATCGCGTACATGGGTAGTAGTATCATGTCAGTTGAAGCTAATTCATTAGACCAGTATACTGGAATGAGTGGAACAAGTATGGCCACGCCTGGCGCTGCAGGAGTTGGAGCATTAATGCTGCAAGCTAACCCAGACTTATCTCCGTTTGACATACGTAATATTTTGCAAGAAACAGCAACATACAGAGAATGCCATTACATGGGGGCTAACGAACCATGTTTGGATGATGCAATCCCTAAGAATCGTCAAAATAACGTATACGGACATGGGCACGTTAATGGTCTTGAATCGGTTTTGGAAGCCGCAGAATATCAGCAACAATATTCCTTTGACAAAGGCATTACTCTAGATGTAGTTAATTCCCTAAACCTGAATGGACGAGTCACTCTGGCACCTGGCGACTCGATTGAAGTCATGCTTGGCCAAGGAGTGGATACTGTCCAATGGATGAGTAATGATTTGAGAGATTCATGGTCAAATATCCATTCATATGATCACGGAGAAACTGTGTTACTCGAATATATCGATATTGTTCACGAACTAGAACACCTGCCGGGCACTACACTCGAAGGTAACCACACTCTTTCTATGAGGGGCATTGAGGGCACTAGTTCAAGTCCGTTACTTTCGATAGACATTATGTTAGGAGAAAATGTTGAGCCTTTTGAAGAACAGGCCTCATCCAATAGTTTTGTATTAATTGGTTCGATTTCTACTGCTATCATGCTGACCATCATAATACTCGCAATAGTAATAAAAAGCGAGAAAGATGATGCTTTTACACAGGATGAAGACTCCGATATTACGGAAATTGTGGATGCTGAAATAGTCTAGTACAATCGCACATTTAGCTAGTTTGCCGGCTCAACATTCAAAAGTAATTCATCTATATCGAATCTGATAGTCATGAGTAATCTACCATCTCGACCAAAAAGACCGACTAGTCCGAGAACATTATCTTCACGTATTGGAACTCTTTCTGCTGATTCAGTTCCAACTGCATCTGTAACAATGGGAAATGTTGGTAATGTTCCAGTAAATGCTGTTAATTCAGGAATGCAAAAATTTGCTCAATTGATATTATTCGGAATTGCAATGGTTGCAATATGGGCAGGATTATTGTCGATTGCATTTGGAGGCGATGGGCAAACTCAATCCAATTTCCTAGTTCTTGGAATAGGCGGATTAGTATCTGGAATAATGGCACTTGGCCTTGTTGAATTTCAGCGTAGAAAGGGTGGCAATGAGTTACAAAATGTGCATGATTACATGCTAGGTGTTGCGTTTTTCTTCTTAGCGGTAGGAACACTATGGGGAACAAGATGGTTGATTGGATTCCTTGCCGGACAAGGTGTTGAATGGCTAATACCTGCAAATACATCACTTGACCCATCTGATTTAGATTGGATACCATCAGCAAATGCAATTTATGTACAACTCGCTGCAACATTATTCCTTGCTCTAGCACAGACTGTTTATCTCCTTAGATTGAAGGGTGTTACGACTTTTGGATGGTCTGTAACTACATTCACTCCATTAGTCGTGGCCCTAATAGGGTCAAGCATTTGGATGGATTGGTCTGGTAATGTAGTTTCATGGGAATTAGGAATTGCGATGATATCGCTTGCCTCATTCTCAATGTGGCTATCTTTGCGGGCGAATAGCGGCATAATATTCTCCGTAGTTGCCGTTACATCAGGACTATTACCACTTCTTTACGAATACAACAACGAAGACACAACTCCTGGAGGAGCTATCTGCTTGATGGTATTTATTATCGCCGTACAAGGAATACTAGCCGCAGATAAACGCCTTCGTCAAGATTTGATGCAATTGACTTCTGCATTCTTAGTTGGAGAAGTTGTTCTAGCAATGATTATTGCTAGAAATGTTGATTTTGAATTAATTCTGGGATCTGTAAGGGGAGGAGATTTAGGAGGATTAGAAAAATACTTCACTGTACAAGTTGCATTATGGATGGCTGTACTGATAGCATACTTCCCTGCGACTCTCAAAAGAAGAATCCCTTACATGCCGATTGGTTTGGCCGCATCTCTATTCATAATTTCACCAGAAGCGGGAATGATTCCTTGGATTGTAACATTAATTATGCTACCATATCTGTTAGTATTATCCAAGGTCACCAGAACATGGGTGGCAAATCTAACAATGATTGCTACAGGTATGTCATTCTTCATTCAATCTCATTCAATGGGAGGATTTGAACCAGGATGGTTAGAAGCAACTATTCTGATTGCAGTACTGGCTAGTGGTGAGGTTGGCCGCCAAATCGGTCACCTTTCCGATTGGGCTCACTTTGTGACCTTAGGGTTGCTAGTTCTATCCAAATCTGTGCTCTTTGGCGACGATCCATATGTTCCTTGGGCGATATTCATCTACGCAATAGTTTCATCTTTTATGATGATGCAAAAAGCCGAAAAGAGCGCAGATAAACAAGTTGCTTTCGAAGCCTCTGCAGCAACTGCCGGTTCTATGATTATAGCAGTAATTCTGTCTTTATTCGAAAGATTAGAAGTTCCCTTACCGTCGAGCATCTCCGATAGTCTAGAAGGATTCAACATCACATTAGCACTGGTCGGAATTATTGTTTATGCCTCGATGCGCAAATTTAGAGCAATCGAATTAGATATCGGAGTGATGATGAATTGGGCTGAAGGAAAAAGAAAGAAGATGATGCCAATTTTCGATTCAGTAAAGAATGCCTGGGTTGTTCCTGAAACGGATGAATCTAAAGGCGTAATGGACTACTCATGGGGTCCACTGGGTAGAATGAGTTTGATAGGTCCAATGATTCTATTCACTGTATCATTAACATCGGTAGGAATTGAAAACCTTGCAGACAATATTCTGTGGACCTTACTATTGCTAATACCAATTGGAGTTATCATCAAGGAGGTTGTTGATGAGGAAAGAGCATCTTCAACTGGAAGAATGATTGCGACCCTAACCCTAATTGCAGTAACTGCTCCAATGGCATTAGGCCTTAATGAGGCAAGAGATTTGAAAGGAGAAATTTTGATGTCTGCAATCATATTCGATTTAATTTTACTTGCTGGACCATTAGGAATTTCATTGATGCTTGCTAAGAAAGGACTGAATGATGATTCACTAAACCGAGGCGCTGACATTGTCACAATGATTGGACTATTGGTCCTAGGATTATTCGATGCAAGTGGTGGATTGTTATTCCTGACCATGTATATTCTAGTGTTCAATAGGGCTCTAAAGCATAGACTAAACCTAATATTATGCATCGCACCATTATCATTTATTCTGTATGGAGATTGGTCACAAGGAGATAGATTTGTTTCAGATGGAGCAATAGTGGGAGAGCTTTTATCTCGAATAGATATTATTTCGTATGACCCTGCTGAAATAACAATACTTGGACTCAGCAGATTTGCATTTATCTTAATGGCAACCACTAACCTAATCATCTTAGCAAAAGGGGTATTAGACCGCCAGTATAGTTTGAAAGATGGAGAATTAGAAGCACCGATGACAGTACCTGCTTTCTGGTTGACATTAGGCATGTTTGGAGTGCTTCCTGAAGCAAGTTGGCTACTACTTACTATGACGATATTACTTGGAATGTACTCATGGTTGACAGGTAGAATGGAAATTATGCCTTGGATCCCAGCTGCAGGATTCTTATCTCTGCTAATTGGATTTACAAATGATTCGAATTTCAATCACTTTGACGAAATCGATTACCTTACCCACAGTTTATTGGGAACCGGATTAATCGCTTTGTTAATCAATCAGGCAAGTGAAAAGGGTTGGTTATACAAGTGGGCAGATGAAGCCAAAGACGACCCTAATTCAATCTCTACCTCACTAGACCTTTCGACACTGCAAGGTAGAGAAAAACTGACAAATGTCATGAGAATTTGGACAATTGTTGGTCTTACTTCCTCATGGACTGCATTCAAGGGCATAGGAACAATGATTGGAGCAATTTGGGCTACTTATGATGCCTTTGTAAATGGTCAAAAATACTCAATACTTGCAATGCCTCTTCTGCATGCATTTGCTGTTTGGAATATCCTTGAAAGATTAGGACAAGATGATACAATTCAAGATGTATTAGTTGGAACTGTTCTAATTCTAACTGGGGTATTGATGACAATTATGGCTTCCAAGACAGAGCTTGCTTGGAATTGGAAGATTTTCAATTGGGATGATGAATCAGAGTATTATGGTTGGATTGATCGTGTAGGTCAACTAGGAATTGCATATTTCTTGGTTGGAATTACATGGGCTATTGGAGAAGCAGAATTAGACGGAATGTTATGGAGTATTTGGGCAGTGTTCCTATCAGGTGTTGCGATTCAAGGATTCAGAGATGAAACCGAAACACCATGGCGTAGAGGAATAGGAGCACTGGGATGTATATTCTCACTATTCATGCTATCGTTAACCTTTGAAAACGAGCTCTTTACATATGTGACATGGATGTTCCTAGGTGTTGTAGCCCTCGGATTTGGATTTGCTTATATCGCTAGAATGGGCGAAACATCAACCATATTCGAACAAGGATATACCGATGCAAAAGAGGCAATTTATCAGAATAGTGGTGGAGAAAACCTCTCAATTCCAGATGCAGTAATCAGTGATAGTGATGTTGAAGAAGATGAAGTCGAAATTGTTGAAGAGGAAGATGAAATCGAAATTGTTGAAGAGGAAGTCGAAATTGTTGAAAAGGAAAATAATATGAATTTCGATTTACCAGCACCTGCAAAAGCACAGAACTATGACTTGAAACTAGATGAGTCCGTTCTTAATGCAATACAATCTTCACTGGCGAGAACTCCTCATGCAGGATTCAAACCGGTTGTTTCGATATCTAAGAATGGTAACATCACAATTGACTTTGTAGCACTGTGATCATTCTTGTTCAGCAGGGTATGCGCCCCAATAGGCTTCTCGAGATGCTTGGTTTGCAGCCATGCATGAATTGACATCGCTGCTTCGGGACGGTAGAGTTGAACTACCATTCAGATGTTCGATAATAGGTTCAACATTTGACCAATTTAGAACGCCCCAGCCAACTTGTGTACAAGGTAAAACAGGACTGATAGGAGTTGTTCCTCCTGATGGGTCCCAAGAGTCAGAAGAAGGGTACCAGCCTGATAAATTCAAAGCATTACGTATATCGGAATTGGATATCTGAACATCACCATCAACAAGGAAACCATCTCTGCCACCAGAACCAAAGTCATTGAACTGCGCTCGGAGGTTTGTCATTATGTGTCCGAGGAAACCTGCTGTCCTAGGAGTTGCGAATGATGTCCCAGATGTTTCATGATATCCATCAATGTCATCATGATTAGGTAGAACTTGTGTCCAATCGGAAGCCATATCTGGATATGAACCTGACATTGTTTCTTTTTGGTCATCATCACCTTCGGCATATCCTGAGACCCCAATAGACCAAGGAGGACCTGCAGTAGCATCCTGAACTGCTGGTGAAGGAGAGTTGTCTGCTGCGCCTGTGTGGATTTTATAATGTTCAATTACTGCTATCTTAGTAGCATCTTCAATTCCAGGAATGGGAACTGAACCTGGAGCCCCGAATGAAGTAGTAATCACATCAACCATTGGATGTGTTCCAGCTGTTGTAACTGCATTTTCACTAAAACCTTCTACAAAGAAAATTATTGCATCTGGGTCAGCATCCAAAACAGCACCGGTAACCGCTGTACCGTGACCGTCATTAGGATCATCAAGAATCATAGTAGGCGTTCCACCATCTGGAGATTGGGCAAAGATTCTAGTTCCTGGGAAGTAAACAATATCTGTAGCAGTAATCGTATCCCAACATGTAGAACGATCAGCATCAACACGCTCTTGGTAAGACCCTTCCTGAGTTAGTTCGCAAATTATTGTAGTTTGCATAGCAGCAATAAACCAGTCTGGGAGGATTTCATCTGTTTGGAAATGGTCATGATATGGATTGATTCCAGTATCGATTGGAGCGATCACTGTATAGGGTCTGAATTCATCACCCGATGCCGTATTAGAAGGAATTACTTCGCCCTCTTCATCAGCAAAACAGCCAGAAAGACTAGCACTAACCATCAAAATGGCAAGCATTAGTGTCCGGTGCATGTTTACTGCTGGTCGCAACTCATTGAATAATCATCCGCCATTATGAAACACTCAATTTGACTGGGGGTAACATGGCGGGAGAGATGGTTTGGATAGATTTAGAGATGACTGGTCTAGACATAGAAAGGGAATCTATTATCGAAATTGCGACTGTGATTACCGATGGAGAATTGAACATAATTGCTATGGGGCCAAACCTTGCAATCAAAGTGGATGATGAGTTGCTGGCAAGTATGGATGAATGGAATACTACTCACCACACATCATCTGGACTTGTAGATAGAGTTAGGAATGAAGGAGTCAGCCTTGAAGATGCCTCAGAACAAACTTGTAAATTCATAAGAGAAAATATAGAAGGGTTTACTCCGCCACTATGTGGTAATTCGGTTCACAATGATAGAGCATTCTTAGCCAAAGAAATGCCCAATGTTTTAGAGATGCTTCATTACCGACTTGTTGATGTCTCTACTATCAAAGAATTATCAAACAGGTGGTATCCAGATAACCCAAGGTATGTCAAGAAAGAAGCACACCGTGCATTGGATGATATCATTGAATCAATCGAAGAACTTCGACACTACAGGTCGACTCTTTTTAGAGATTGATTCCTTTGAATCCTGCTAATATTTCTGCCAAAACAGCTATTGCAATTTCTTCCGGACTTTCCGCCCCGATATCTAGCCCAATTGGGCAGTTAACAGAATCTAGAATTTCTTGGGAAATACCCGCTTCTAAAGCAACCTTGGTGAAAGCATTCCACTTAGATTTGGATCCAATTACTCCTAAGCGCCCACCATAACCTGCAAACAGCAATCCAAGTAATCTTTCTTCATCTTCCTTCCAATCATGTCCAAGCAATAGAATATCACTGAATCGTGAAAGTGAATCTGCGTTTTCATTCATCAAGAAATCCTTCGGGCATGAATGATGAGTCTCTACGGCCCCCTCTAAGACAGCATAATCTGCTCTTGAATCTTGAACTGAATATTGCCAATTTAGTGGAATACAGGCTTCTGCTATCGCTTTAGCACAGTGACCACCGCCCATTAGTAGAATGTGTGGCATAGGAATCAGTACCTCTAGTGCGACGGTTACTCGCCCGCCACATAGACTGTCCAGTGGCGTCACCTCATAGCCCTTGGCCCCTTTGTTAAGGCCGTAAGTCACAACTTCTCCAGTGGGTTTGAACGAACTTTTCAAAATTTCTTTTAATCTTGAAATGACCTTCATCTCTAGGCCCGCACCTCCAACTGTACCCACTATTCCATGATCATTAAGAGCCATGCGGGCTCCCTGTTTACCTGGAACAGAACCTGAAGTCGAGACGACACTAGCGACCGCTACTTTGCGATTCTTAGATAGCTCGTCAAGAGCCCATTGCCATGTACTTGCGGTCACTGTAAGCCCTCCAAATCGGCGGGTGTGTCAATGTTCATATGTTCGCCGGGTGCTGAAATTCGATTTATCTCGAGTTGTTCTCTTAACGAAGAGTCCTTTGACAGTGACAGGACATTATCGATTTCACACAATAATAAAGGGTGGCCACTAGGAGAAGGTGAAGTATTGGAATTGCATTCCAGTAGTGCTGAAATCGTTTGAATATTCCAACCGCATCTGTCAACGGGAGTAATCAAAACCCTACGTGGAGTACGTCCTAATTCGCTAATTAGCGACAAGAGTCCCACTTGTAGAGAACCCGTTCTTCCCTCATCAGGATTCGGATTAACAATGATAGTGGCCTCTGGGCTGGATAACATTACATCAATTTGTAATTCGGACCTAGTTACCACAATGACAGGAGTACAGCCACTCTCTTGTAACAGTCTTACACAACGTCCTACTAAGGTTTCACCATTCCAATTGACCAATGCTTTGGGCTGACCCAATCTAGAGGATGCTCCAGCAGCTAAAACAATGGCTGGTACGCCCTTGACCATTTATGATCACAAATCCTTGGTTATCTCTCGGCCGATAATCATGCGCTGAACTTGACTGCTTCCTTCGTAGATTTGCATGACTTTAGCACCGCGCATTAATCGAGCAACAGGATATTCTTCTGAGTATCCATATCCGCCGTAAACCTGTAGTGCATCAGTTGTCACTTCCATAGCTGAGTCAGATGCAAACCTCTTAGCGTGGGCCGCTGACTCTGTATTTCTTATTCCAGCATCATATTCAGATGCTGATTTCCAAGTTAGCATTCGAGATGCTTCGATTTTTGTTTTCATATCAGCAAGCATAAACTGAATTGCTTGATGTCTGTGAAGTGGTTTTCCAAAAGTTTGGCGTTCGCCTGAATACTGCAATGCATGCTCATATGCTGCCCGAGAAAGCCCTGTTGCATGTGCAGCAATATTTGGCCGACTCATATCAAAAGCCTTCATAGCATTCATCCAACCTCCAGATTCAGAACCACCACAGAGGTTTTCAGCAGGTACTCTCATTTCATCAAATGTTATTGAACGTGTATCTGAACATCTTTGTCCCATATTGTTCTCTTTCTTTCCTAACGAAAGTCCAGGAGTGTCCGCATCTACAATAAATCCAGACATACCATTGTACCCGGCATCAAGATCAGTTTTGGCCAAAATGAAGAACCAGTCGGCTTTACCTGCACCAGTAATCCACATTTTTGAGCCATTTAGGACGTATTCATCCCCGTCTCTGGTAGCCAATGTTTTGCAAGCAGCGACATCAGAACCTGCTCCTGGCTCTGTAATTGCATATGAAGCAAGGGCCCCTTCTTCAGCAACCATTCGCAAATACTTGTCTTTCTGCTCGTGAGTAGCACCGGTGATTAGAGGAGCGCACGCTAGACTAGTAGCATAAGCAGCCGTAGCAAAACCTGGGTCACCCCACGCTAACTCTTCATTGACAATTACTTCCTCCATCGAACCAAGTCCGGGCCCGCCATAATCCTCAGAAATATGGAGATTTAGCAAACCCATTTCATGAGCGGCATTAATTGCCGCTTTTGGGTACTCTGAGTTCAAATCCCAATGTTCTGCATTAGGTCGTATCTCTTCTAAGGCAAACTCACGTGCTAATTCACGAAGCATCTCCTGCATCTCGTCTAATTGGAAGTCGACCATGTTTGCCCCACAAGGCCATGGCGCATAAGCAGTACTGTTAGACTCAAACTGTGAGATATCCTTGACGTTGTAACTCAATCAACAGCAGGAACATCAGATAGAATGCAATAAGAATGCCACCTTCCAATCTGCTGAATCGGAATCCAGTCCACATCATTGCAAGACACAATGTTACTCCCACCAAGGTAACCGGGATAATTAGATGCATTGTCAAATCGTAGGATGCTTCAGTCAATGAAATCGGAGAAATTAATGCTGCAATACCAATTGACAAAAGTGGATCGGTAATATTTGAACCAATAAGTGTTCCAATCGCCACACCTTGGCTCTTTCGAACTGCAACCATAGCCACGGTTAGTTCTGGAAGAGAAGTCCCCAATCCAGACATTGTAGAGCCAACAATTGCATGCGGGACATCTAATTTATAGGCAATTTCACAAGCATATTCGACCAACTTGTTTGCAGAATATACAGCCATCGTAAGTCCAATTATTACCATCACCATGTAGGCAGCTCCACTCCAACTAAATTCAGTAGTAGATTTGATCTCATCAACAACTTCTAATTCATCATCCCTTATTTTATCAGTATCGGTAAGCAACCAAACGATATACAGAGCATAAATTAAACAGAGGATAGCCCCCTCTATTCTAGACAAACTGTCGCCTTCCCAGAGTAAAGCAGTTAGTAGGATAATTGAAAATAGCATTAACAAGCCATCTCTTCTAAGCCATGCTGGCCTGATGTCTAGGGGCTTGTAAGCTACAACTATACCCAATACAAGAGTAATTTGAACCAATACAGACCCGTAAATATTTCCAACTGCTAAATCCATCAATGCTGGATCATTATCAGAAGATGCTGATGCGGTAGCAGTAACCAATATCTCTGGAAGTGAAGTTCCAATGCTTACAATTGTAAGACCGATTACTACCTCTGCCATACCGGCTCTTCTTGCAAGTCCCTTGGCTCCTTCAACGAAGAAGTCTGCAGACGTGATCAGTAATGCCAATGCAATTACAATTAGAACGAATAGTATGCTTATATTGGTCCAGTCCTTTTCGGCAGTGATACTGGCCAAAATCATCAAAGTAAAGAAGAGTGCAAAGGAAATCAGTAAAGCATTCCATTGGAGAAGAGCGCCAATTCCTTGCTGTTTGGCTCCTTCCCCCATAACTCACGACATCACGAACCCCTCTTTGTAAATTACCTAGGCAAGATAGAAAAAACTCATCAATCGAACACTTTGAGCCGAGCCTATGTGGAACCGCTATGGTGCAGAGTTTAGCGGTACTTTCCTCATGGTCTTTCTTGGGTGTAGTTCCGTAGCCCTAAACTGGAGCCCATGGGCCATTAGCATAACTTTTGGATTCGCTGTTTTCGCCGCAATTATGATTTTTCAACCAATCTCTGGAGCGCATATCAACCCAGCTGTGTCCATCGCTTTTGCTGCAAAAGGTGACCTTGAGGCAGAAGCACTCCCGGGATATATCATAGCACAATCATTAGGCGCATGGCTTGCTGCTATGATTGTAGTAGATGGGGCTACAGTCCCATCCCTGCCCCTTCCTCAAGCGTGGGGAATTGAAATCGCCATAACATTACTTTTGATGTACTCGATACACGTATTGGTAAGAAGGAAGGCGAATCTGTTTACACTAGCACTCGGCGTAGGAATGACTGTTGCTGTTCTATCATTTTGTTTCGGAGAATTTACTGGTTCTAGTATGAATCCTGCACGCTCATTAGGACCTAATATAGTAACTGGAAGTGGGCACTTAGTTCTATATATCGTGGCACCAGTAATTGGTGCAGTGATTTCTAATTTCATCCCTGGGCCACTTGACGAAGAGCTTTAATCACGTGATCTAAATCTGGAACTGTATGGTTTTCAAGAGGCGGTGAAAACGGCACAGGAGTATCTAGGGCACCGATTACAAGAGGTGCGGACTCAAGGGCATAAAATGAATCTTCCATAATTCGAGATTGCATTGAATGCCCAATTCCTCCGAACCATTGCCCTTCTTGCAATATCACAAGACGGCCGGTTCTAGTAACACTTGAAACACAAGTTTCTGCATCGAAAGGAATCAAAGTTCTAACATCGATAATTTCCACTTCAATGTCTTCTTTAGATAATTCATCTGCTGCTTGTTTGGCGATATGTAGCATAGCCCCCCAAGTAACCAGTGTAACATCACGGCCACCCCTGATAACTCCAGCTTTACCAATTTTCAACCTCTCCCCTGATGCTATTGCATCTTTAACCGGCTGAGTATCGACTTTTTGATTTATATTTTGACCCCATCCAGTAAGTCCACCCCTTAGCCCATACAGGCCAATGTGTTCAAGGAATAATACTGGATCATCAAGTGCGGCTGCTTCTCTTAGTAAATCATAGGCGTCTTGAGGAGTACCTGGAGCCAATACAACCAATCCAGGGTCATTGGCATACCAAGATTCAATCATATTAGCATGGAAAGGTCCACTGCGAGTTTTTGCACCCAAAGGAATTCGAACGGTTAGAGGTACATCTGCACCCCAGCGCCATCTTAGCATTGCTGCATTGTTCAATAACGCATTATGAGCTAAGGCGGCAAATCCACCAAATTGAATCTCGGCCATAGGCCGCAGCCCTGTTAATGCGGCACCGGTTGCAGAGTGGATAATGACCGCCTCACAAAGAGGCATATCCAATAATTTGTCTTGATGGCCATTCGCTTTGAGGGGAATGTTCATGCCAAATGCTCCGGCTACTTCCATATCTTCACCCATGAAAATTGTAGAGTCCCCATATTGCTCAGCAATGTCACACATCGCTTGTTGAATTGCTCTTGAATATGTCCATCCACCACTATCTGCATACTCAAGTAAGCAGTGCCCTACATCTAGCACCGGTTCGCTTTCTTCCAAATATAATGAACCTGATAAACGTGTCAAATGGTCCTCATGTGAATCCGCATCATGTAGCGAAGTTACTCCTTTAGTAACAGTAGAAGGTTCAGCCCACCCCATCTGCTCAACATGAGTTCTAGCATCATCAACTAATTCTTGCTCTTCAGCCTCCATTACAGAAATCTCTTCTTCTGTTACCCCCAGTGATAATAGAAGTTCTCGGTGAGTAGGAATCGGATCTTTTTGTTCCCAATATGCCAATAATTCACGGTCCACGTATCCAGGAGGTGTCCCTGAAGGTGCGCCTAGATACAGATCATCATGGTGATGAGCATGTCCGCAGCCGCGCATAGTCTCTACATGAATTAGAGTAGGGCCGCCACCAGATAACGAAAATTCACGAGCGCAAGCAACAGATGCGTGCCAAGATGCAGGGTCTGAGCCGTCGATTGTCCAGGATGGCATTCCCATAGCAACCGCTTTATCAGCCCATAACTCAACATTAGATTGGTTAATTGGCGGCGTGTCTAGTGCAATCTGGTTGTTTTGTAAGATGTAGGAGATTGGTAATCCTCTAGTGGCTGCTAAATTCAGAGCCTCCCACCATTCTCCAGAGGAGGAAGAACCTTCTCCAATACAAGCAAGATGGAATCTGTCCTCATTTTTCTTCCAAGCTGATAGAGCCATTCCAGTCATAGTAACTGTAGCAATTGGCAGAGGAGCAGTAGGTGGAAGTACTCCCCTGTGGAAACATCCAACATGCAAATCGCGCCCACCAGCACCTGCAATCCCTCCATTCATCACTGAATCTTTTTTGCCCATTTGTGCTGTCATAATGTCTGCAGGAGTATCCCCCATAGCCATACAAAGTCCAATATCCCGAATCATAGGGGCTATGTAATCACCATAGTACGGTGAACCTGGGTCATTTTCTGTGTCACGTTTTAGGGCAGTAGCAGCAGCAACACAACCTTCTTGCCATGTTGAGCGGAAACCTTTCCCACCAAATTTACTACCATCCGGGGTATCCATGCCATTTGCGAAAATGTCTTTCAGATGAATATCAAGTCCTCGAGTTCTAGTCATCATACGTTGCCATTCCATTCGAAGGTCAGTTGTTATTGACATATAGTGGGCTAGACGACGAAGACATAGTGACATATCCACAATGAATCTGTTTCCCCTTCTTGCAAGATGTAAGTCGGTATCTCGTCTTGGAATAATTTCCCCTTCCGTCAAGCCTTTTACTTTCAGACGTCCAGTCAGTCCTTGCTTTAGGGCATCTGCGAATCTTCCTGAAAAGTCATGCCAAGCCTCGCCATCATACGATGACTCATCACGATGCACGAAATCCCAAACTGCTCCAACAAGTTGTAGGTGACCATCATGCCTCTCTGCAGTGAACCGTAAAATTTCTGCTTTAGCTGCATCTGAAGGCAAGAGGTTGGTGAATTCTAACGGAGATTCTGCAATCCAATCAGTGCCACGAATCGGGGGTAATTGTGCTTGAGTCATGGTCCATCCCACCACTCCGAGAAGGCTGTTTCTTATCAGGGATGCCATTATGAACAATCACTCTGAATCGAGACGTTTTGACATTTCTGAATTGTAGCAATCGGTCAACAACTGACGATTTCCAAGTGTTATCAGCAATCCTATAGCCATAGGAATTGCAAGAACCCCTAACGTGATGCCCCAAGAATTAGTGTAATCATATACTGGACCAATTACCATCGGTCCAACAATCGTGCCCGCAGCCCATGCAGTTCCAAATGCACCGAATGCCAAACCCGCTCCACCTTTACCATAGACTTGAGTTGTCGCAGCATCAACCATTGGAAGCATTGGAACTTGTGCTGCTGAAATTGCGAACTGAAAAATCCCAAGAATAACGATGATCAAATATGCTGCAAGGATTACATCATTTATCGTATGAGCAACATAGCCGGCAGCAATCATAGCAATGGTCACAACAGACCAACCAAAAATCATGTAGCGAACCGGTCCATTTCGATCTACTAAAACACCCCACATCCAACCACCGATTCCTTGAGCAACTACCATTACCAGCAATACAGCACCTATCCAAGCAGCATTAAGGCCTAAACTGTCTTTCAAGAATAAAGGAACTCCAGCCTCAAGTGCACCTGTTGCTAAGGTGGTCATCATTACCAACATTCCAATCCTAAATAGAACAGGGTTCTGAATGAACACTTTCAGAGGAACTGAACCTTGCGCAGGCTGACTGCCAAAGCCTAATTCTTTAGTCGTGACATAAACTACGGGTATTATCATTGCAGTTACTACAGCAAGCCCAATGAAAGCATATTGAGGCCCAATTGTGTATGTTGCCCCACCTATTACGGGACCCATCAAACCACCAATGGTGGCCATGGCAATCAATTTCCCTGACATCTCTCCAAACTTAGTAGGCCATATATCGCTTGCAGCTGCAAACCCTGCTGTCAAAATCGCAGCACCTGAAGCGCCATGTATCAACCTAGCAATTGCCAAAATTATGAATCCGTCTACAGATGTGACCTTCATCGCTACCAAGTATAACAAAGCAGCTATAGTTAATGCAACCAATGAAAATAGAATTGTTCTACCTGCTCCTAGGCGGTCAGTAACTCTACCAGTATATGGCCCAAGAATGAAAAGAGGAACTGCCCATAAGGAGACTAAAGCAGTAGCCTCAGTATTAGATAATGCAAACTCTTCCCTCCATGAAGGGAGTATTGGAACGATGAAAGCATATCCTAAAAAGTCAACTATAAAGGCACAAGACAGAGCCCAAAATGCCCATTTCTTGTCCGACTCGCTCATCATTCTTCTTCCTCCCCCTCGGGTAAAGATGAAAGAACGTCACCTAGCATTTCCGTGATATCTTCAACTCTTGTCATCAGTGTAATGTCACTAACATTACCTGGTTTGCCAAGATCCCACATAAGTTCATGAGCAGTTTCAGTAACTAACCTTGTGAATTCTAGAACTGCAGGGTCGATTACGATTTGGTCATGGTTTGGAAGAATTGCAATTAGGTCGGGGATTTCATTCAATATTCCATCCATGGAATTCTCAATTTCTGAGGCGATTCCATCTGCTTGGCTTTGAAGAATGTTTTCCATCGAATCTGCTTTCATATTACTGAGGGTAGATTTTGAACCCAAAGTTGCACTTTTTTTCGCTGTGGGCAATGATAAAACATTTTGACCATCTAAATTTTGACCTTCAGAGGTATCTAAATCTTTGACAATATTATTGAGTGCGACACGGAGTACATTTGACATTAAAGAAGGGTCTAAACCCTCATCCACATCGATTCCTTCTTCGCCTAACTGCGTGAGTATTTCATTGATGAAGTCGACATTTATGCGCTCAGGTGTGACAATTCCTTTCAACATAGGTAGAGCCCATTTACCATCGTTCATTACCATTGAAACATCAAATGTTCCACCTCTACCCGTTCCGGCTGCGTTTGATACATCAGCAGGAGGTGGAACAAATTGCTTCCTAGAATGTTTTTCTAGTTGGCCTAGTAATTTATTCATATCCACTGGCTTAACGATTACTTCGTTAACGCCTGCTCTAGCCGCTGAAACAAGATATTCTTCAGATGCAACTCTAGAAAGAATTACAATTCTACATTTGAATGCGAATTCAGGATCAGTCATCAATCTCTGAGCAGCATCAATAGCATCTCCAGATTTCCATTCGCCATCAATCAGTACAATTTCGGGCATTGTTGCAAGTGCTGTTCCTTCAGCCTGGCGAAGGGTGCCTGCACGGGTAACTTCGTAACCAGCACGCTCTAAAGTCCCGGCAAGAAGATTACGCCGACCATCGTTTTCGTCGGCTACGATGAGTTTCGGCACATTCAACGCTCGACCCTATGCATCTTGAAGGTTGACCCACCATAGGTGGGTCTCAGCCCTGTATGATAGCATCTGGATTAATCTGGGCCCAACCTATTATTCCGCCATCCAAATTATACAACTTTGAAGCGTCATATCCGGCTTCAATTAATTGAACAATTGCGATCTGTGACCTCATGCCAGAACGGCATTGGAACAACACATCTTTATCCTTAGGTATCCGACTTACTGCAGATAATATTTGATCATGTGGACACATGTCAACAGCCTTCGATATTCGAGATTGATTCCATTCATTTTGTGAACGTACGTCGATGAAATAGGGTTTCCATCCGTTTGCCATCTTAGTAATGGCACCCGACGCGTCAATGGATTTGAACATCAATATTGAGGGGGGGGTATCTGATTTTTCAATTTGTCCTCTGTTTGAATCACCAAAAGAGAGTATTCTTTGATTGAATTCAAGGGAATCATAAATTAATAATTTACCCGACAGTACTGTACCGATTCCAACTATCATTTTGATAGCCTCAATAACTTGTAAGCAACCAATTAATCCAGGTAATACTCCCAAAACTCCAGCTTCAGAGCATGAAGGAATCAGTTCCTCTGGAGGTGCATCTGGGAACAGATCTCTATACCTCGGACCTCCATTGAAGTTGAATACCGAAACTTGCCCTTCAAATCTATATACTGAGCCATATACCCATGGCATCCCTAAAGACACACAAGTATTGTCAATCAAATATCTAGTCGGAATGTTATCTGTGCCATCAATAATTAAATCATGACCAGCGAACAACTTTTCTGCATTTTCAGAAGTTAATCTGACTACTTTAGATTCAATCGAGACATTGGGATCTAAATCATTTACAAATCTCTTGGCTGATTCTGCTTTGGGTGAACCTACATCTGAGCTTCTGTGGATTATTTGTCGTTGTAAATTTGAGATATCGATATTATCATCGTCTACAACTGTGATGTGGCCAATTCCTGCAGCGGCAAGATATTGAATTACAGGACTGCCTAAGCCACCAGCACCTACACACAAAATTCGTGCTTTTGAGAGGCGTGCTTGTCCTTCTGCTCCAACTTGTGGGAGAAGAATATGACGTGAGTGGCGGTCCAAATCAACCATCAGTAACCCTCAATGTACATTTTCTTCAAGCCACTTTTCACAATCTATTGCAGCCTGACATCCAAGCCCTGCAGCGGTAATTGCTTGTTTATATCGAGTGTCTACAACATCTCCTGCCGCGAAAACTCCTGCAACATTAGTCATTGTATGTTCTCTGTGAATCAAATATCCTTCAGGATCGGTTTCTAATTGATCTTCCAAGAAACCTGTTATCGGGGTATGTCCAATTGCGATAAATGCTCCAGTAACTGCAATTTCTTCAGTTGTGCCGTCCCTAGGGTCTTCCAAAACTGCGCCCGTTAATCCCGAATCATCAGAAAGCCACTTCTTTACTTGCCTGAATGTTTTAATTTCGATCTTTTCATGATTGGCCGCACGGTCATACATTACTTGTGATGCACGGAAAACATCTCTTCGGTGAACTAGAGTAACTTTGGATGCAAACCTTGTCAAGAATGTGGCTTCCTCCATTGCAGAATCCCCTCCACCAACAACCATGATTTCTTCGTCCTTGAAAAACGCTCCATCGCAGGTTGCACATGTTGAGATGCCTCTGCCTTTCTGCTCTTGCTCGCCCTCAACACCAAGCCAGATAGATTCTGCTCCTGTCGAGACAATTATTGCATGAGCAAGATATTCCTCGCCTTCAGAGTAGACCTTGAATGGTCGTTCAGACAAATCTACTCGGTCTACATTCCTGTCTTGTACTTCGAGGCCAAACCTTTCTGCTTGCTCACGCAACTCCATCATCATCTCTGGACCCCCAATGCCCTTTGGATACCCAGGGAAATTCTCTACATCACTTGTGAGCATTAATTGTCCACCCGACATGTAACCTGCAAACATCAGAGGTTCCAGCATTGCGCGTGCGGTGTACAACCCAGCAGTGTAGCCTGCAGGTCCGCTTCCGATGATAATTACATTGCGAATATTGCCGCCCATGACTTCTCCAAGGCAATACCGTGCTTGAACATTGTCTCTCAACATTCATCAACAAACCGCTATTGCGAGGGGTATGGACGTATTTTCGCACTGGCTTTGGGGCATGGCTTTGACCAGAGGTAAAGTCTCGTGGAAAGTAAGTGGACCAATGGGAGTTTTACCCGATTTACTCGCATTTATTCCTTCAACAATATACGGTCTAATCTATGGAATTGAGAGAGTTGATGTCGATACTGCTGTGACTGCAGACATGCCTGTAGCTTGGGGCATTTACCAGTGGACTCATTCATTGACGATTGTTCTAATTCTGTTTTTAGCAGCCTGGTATATCCTCAAATCAAAAGACCATGAAAACCCGAAATATATGGCTTGGATGTTCGTTTTACCTTGGTTTTTCCATATCCTTTTGGACATACCAGGTCATTCAATTGAGTTCTTCCCCACACCTTTCCTTCATCCATTCAGTGATTTCATGCTAGATGGAGTAAGATGGAGTACTTGGTGGTTCTTTTGGCCTCAAGTAATTGTCCTAGGCACCGTTTGGTGGTACCTGTTGAAGAAAGAAAGATCTCAGAGCATTGATGAAATTGCAGAAACTGCTGCTCTTGCATGAGGCTCTAATCTCGGCTCGATGTGTTCTGGTTCCGCCCCGGGACCAATAATTCCTAATCCGACTGGTTTTTCATGGACCAATTGTAATTCAATGATGGATTTGATGACTGCTTGGCCCATTGCCAAACCGTGTTGTGTCTGTCCTTTTTCGATGATTCCAAGGCATGCCACGCCATGGATTTCTTCGTCAGCCAATAGACGGTCTATTGCAAGCGGTACTTCCATGGCCCCCGGGACCCAAATTACCTCTTTGATAGTTAGTAATTCCTTAGATGCTTGATCTTTAGCATACGCTAGCATCCTTTCAATCTCAGATTTGTGGAAGCTACCACATACAATCGCAATATCTGTCATGACCTTTCCTCCAAAATCCTCTCAACTGTTGAAACAATAGTTTGCGTCATGGAATCGACCTCTATATTGACGTGCTCGCCTAGTCCTTTACCACCAATAGTCGTAAATTTAAGAGTTTCAGGAATAAGATGTAAAGAAAACCCTCCATCATCGACTTGGCCTATTGTCAGTGAAATCCCATCTATTGCAATATACCCTTTTTGTTGAACAAATTTCATAATATCGCTAGGACAATCGATTACAAGGTCGAGATTTCCTTCTCCTGAAGTACGTTCGATAATCTCTCCCACTCCCAAAATGTGACCTGACAAAATATGGCCTCCTAGTTCGTCTCCAACCTTCAGTGCGCGTTCTAGATTGACCCAATGCCCTTCGGTTTTTTCACCTAAAGTAGTTAGTGATAAGGTCTCAGGAATCACATCGAATGAAACCATTTGTGAATCGATATCCACGACTGTTAAGCATACACCATCGACAGAAACTGATGCTCCTTCGACCAATCCTTCCGTTGAAACCATTCCAAAATCAATTATGATTCGAATTACATTACTTCCTTCTATGTGGCTTATTCGCCCCATTCCAGCAACTATTCCAGTGAACATCAAACTCCTCCTTGGTGGTTATCTTTAGTTGACGAAGATAATTCTAATATCCGAGCAATGATTTTCCTTGTCCCATCTAAATCATCTGATAACCCTTCTACTCTAACCACTTTGATATGCCCTAGTCCCCTTTCTTCAAGTGAGGTTCTAATTCGGCCTTCTGCGTGTTCTTGGTCATAACCTAATGCAATAATATCAGGGTTTACTTTCGGTAAAATATCGAAAATTGGAACTTCAGGAGGATTGCCAACGACTGCCTCATCTACCGGTTTTAGTCCCTCAACCATCCGACAACGCAGATCTTGTCCTGTTACTGGTTCGTGTTTTCTCTTACGAACTGTATCGTCATGGGCAACAACCACGATTAGATAATCACCCAATGATTTGGCTTGCTCCATGTAATGCAAATGCCCAGCATGTAATAGGTCAAAGACTCCTACTGCCATAACTCGGGTCATATTGTATCCTCCATTCATGAAACGTGTTGGTTAAGTGCAGCGATTAATTCCTCACCTGTCAAGAAGGGGATACCCCTCTCTTCAGCCCAAGAGCGAGCATCGTCTACAGGTAAGGCCAAGTCTCCATCTGGTTGAAGCATCTCTGCACCAATAACTACCGGCGTCATACCGGAAAGGCGTGCAAGACCAACTGCTAATTCTGTGTGACCTTGCCTCTTAGAAAGACCCCCTGCTGATTCTCTGCAAACAGGTATGTGACCAGGTGTTCTAAATTCGGCTCCTAATTTCTCCAAGGCATTGTCGCCCTCAGATAACTCAGAAAATAGTTCGGCAAATCTACGAGTAGTCAAAGCTCTGTCTCTATCTGTGATACCGGTGAATGTGTCTCTATGATTGATTGATAGAGTAAAAGCACTACGTGTATCATACTGAAGGTCATCTGTCTGTAACTCCCTTAGAACTGGATAATCAGTCATCAGCCTTTCATCCATGTGAAGGTCTTGTAGGTAAGGCATAGCAAACCTCTCTCCAACCTCATGACCAATTGCAAGGAAGAGTAATCCACCACAATCAAACCTTAATTGTCTCATAGTGGCTGCTTCAGCACATTGTCCGGGGAATAATAAATCGGTTTCTCCTTCTCTGTTTTCAGCATCGAAAAGGCATACTGGTTTTCCTGCGCGAAACGCATCTACTGCCGCCTTCACGTGTTGCTTCATGTTCTGTCCGGTTCAGTCCTCTCAAATGAACCCAACCCAAGGTAAATTGATGCAAGATTTAGTCTGTTTACGGAAAGGGGTTAACATAGGACAGCCCTTCCGCCTGTTCTGCGGGGAGTGGGAACATGCCAGTAAAGTTAGGTCCAGCGGGTGTTCCACTATCATGTAAAGGCCGTACAATCGTCGAAGGAATGGACGATATTATCTCTCTTGGATTAGAGACCATGGAAGTGCAAACTGTACGCATGGTAGCCCCTCAGCACTTTGAACAGTACTGGCAAGCAGGAGTTCTAGCGCACAAAGCAGACTTCGAAATGAACATCCACGGGCCGTACTATACAGAACTTCTCGGTAACCGATTACAACGCAACAGAAGCCTCGCAAAAGTAGAGGCGGCGTTACAGGCGGCGAAAACAATCAATGCTAGACATGTCACACTACATACTGGACATTACGGAGACGTTAGTCGAGGTCAAGTTGCTAACAGCCAAGTTGCAAGCGTATTCAAAGGAATTGTCCAAAGAATTCACGACATTTGGAATGATGATGAAGAGATCTATCCAGTATTCCCTTGGCTTAAAGAAGGAACTCCTGCGAAAATAGGAGTAGAGACAAGTGGCCGCCAAGAATTATGGGGAAGCATAGAAGAAGTTCTCGAAGTGGTAAATCACGTTGAAGGGACCATTCCAGTTCTCAATTTAGCGCACATACATGCAAGAGGCCATGGCCGTCTGCGAACCTCTGAAGATTATGGGGAATTATTTGATCAAGTGCGTGAAACAATCGGAACCAAGCAATTCTACTGCCACTTCTCCGGAGTAGAACACCGCATGGGTAACGCTATGCATTATACGCAGATTAAGAAATCGGACTTGAACTTCGAACCTCTGGCTGAATTCATTATCGAAGAAGGCGCTTGGCTAGATATGACTCTAATTTCAGATTCTCCGCTATTAGAACACGATGCAATGTATATGGTTCAAAATATCGAAAGAGCAAGACATCGCCAACTTGAGAGAAAAGCTCGTGAGGACCGTCGTAAGGCACTTGCAGCCCAAGCAAATATTACTCCAGAAGAAATGGCAGCCAGAGAGGCTGAAGTTGCAGCAGCACGTGCTAAGGATGCACTAGCCAATGTACAGCCAGCTCCTGCTAAGACCGAAGAAGACGTTGCGGAACCTACTGCGACTGAAGAAGTCGTTGCTAAACCTGCTGCGACTGAGGAAGTCGTTGCTAAACCTGCTGCGACTGAGGAAGTCGTTGAGGATAGTAAGAAGACTACGAAGAAATCTGCAAAGAAAGAAGAAGATAACGACGACCTCTTCACTGTTGAAGAGGAAGATGATGATCTGTTCTGATTGAAAATATCGAGTATGATAGTATGGCATTGCCAATACTGTATTCATTTAGAAGATGTCCTTACGCTATGCGTGCTAGAATGGCAATAATTCGAGCAGGATTTGGTGTAGAACATCGAGAAGTTATCTTGAGAGATAGGCCCCAACATATGATGGAGATTTCCCCAAAGGGAACTGTCCCAGTGATGCTTCTAGATGATGGCACTCTTATTGAAGAGAGTCTAGAAATAATGGAATTTGTTCAATCTTGGAACCTATCTACTGATGAACGCGAATGGATTGACCGCAATGATGATGATTTCAAATTTCATCTTGATAGATACAAATATCCTAATCGATATGAAAATATCGAAAAAAACGAACATAGGGAAAAGGCGAGTGCCTTCATTAGAGATTTGAATTCAAATATTCCCGTAGGAAATCTAAGTGATGCGATCTTCCCCTTCATCCGACAGTTTGCTAATCACGATAGAGAATGGTTCGACTCTCAAAATTGGAATAATGTTCACAAGTGGTTAGAGAATAATTTGTTGAGTGAGGAATTCAAAGCCTGCATGAAGAAATATCCTCAATGGCTATCTGAATAAGCCAAATTACTAGAATTAATTTTAATCACAAACTTGTGTGAAATTATAGCAAGTAAGGCCATACATATCTGGAATACTGCAAATAATATATTCCAGGACAAACTAAACATTAGTCTTGGATATTGTGGGGAAAATCCGAGTACAGACATGCACCCCAATATTAGAAGTGTCTGTGAAATAATATACGGGCGGAGATTCAAACCTTGCTTTTTTAATTGATACATAATCATAGTAGATGCAATTATTATTGGACTAGATATCATCAAAACCATCCAAATGGTGTACGGATTATCTCTCATCCCAACATAGCCACCTTTCACAATTACAGAACCTGGATTTAGTTCTCTGGGGTGTGGGCAGATGCCTTCGAAACAGGTTTGGAGCCCATTTACTTGACCTAAGAGAGTCCACCAAAGTATCCACATTACCCACGGGAAAACAGCCATTGCAATTATCGAACGAGGATTGGAAAATGTGAGTTTATCGGATTGTAAATCTCCCGCTATCATTTTCCACAATTGGGCTGAACAACTGACAATTATCATTGTGACAAATGTCGACCAAGCCCCCCAAGTTAGTAGCATTTGCATGCTTAGTGCGAGGAATGCAAAGTGTATGACATGCGTTTTCTGGGGTTTTTGCCAGTGGAAATATACGCTGGAAAAATACATACCTAAAATCATTAGTAGAAATATTTGATCTAGAATCGAAGATGCGAAATGGGATACTAACAAACCACAGATAAGCCATGATGACATTAATGATATTATTTTTTTATCGAATTTTTGTCTGAATGATATCGTTGAAACGATAGATGCACCAACCAATAAGAATACTGAAAATAATGAGTTTTCCCAATCACTAGGCCACCCCATTCTCAAAGCCTCTCGTACAAAGTTTGAGCCTAATATTCTAGTGTGAACTAAAGTTACAGCAACTAAAACCAATATTCCGAGAGAGATGATTGGAATTATTTGGACAAATGTGTTCTTATTTTTTATAGAATTGAAAATCATTCCGATTGTAATAAACATAAGAGGTAACAAAGCAAACCAAAGCCTGAGGCTGCCAAATGTGAATGCTAAGAAAGCCATTAACCATGGCAGATATTCAGGATATTTGGATTCGGGTATTTTTGGATTACAAAATCCGGAATAGAATGAAAAGTAAATTGATAACAAAAACAAACCGATTACAACTACTTGAGTAAATGTAGTTAACAATACAATCGATACTAATCCTAATATTACCCATGGCCAGTAAGTAGTAATTTTATTTTGAAACTCCGCCATTGCATTAGAGATTTTAGATTCATGTTTTGATATGACATTTTGCCGTCCTAATGACCATGCTACAAGCCAAACTGCACATATTCCGCCTATGGCTCTAGGTATCATGGCTGAAAATGAAAGTGAGGCATGACTGGCTAAAAATAGGGATATAGTGCTGATATACATTCCAAATAGAAACATATTTTCTCTTATGTTACCGAACTTCACGCCCAAGGCTATAATCGATAATAATCCCATTAAAGTCCAAGTCATTATAGAAATATAAACATCAGAATCTCTTGAGAAATCGCCATCGATTGGAATCTTGTCCCAATCTATTTGTTCAGAAGAAAGGGTAATGTGTTCTTTGCCAGTTTGAGTATTAATGAACTCTTGGCGAAGATAAGCAGCCTCCCAATTCCATTTCTCAATTATATCCTTCTCAGTGGTTGAATAATTCAGGACATCTAATGGAATTCTACCGTGTAACTGTATGGGGAATGGCAGACCTAATGCGACAGATACTAGCGAAGATAAATCTCTTTGATTAACACTTGATTCAGAACCAGGAGTTATTGTTGGACCCAGAATTATGGCGCCGACATCTCTTGTGATATCTTCTGCAGAACCGTGAGTTCCCATTTCAGTCATACCATGGTCTGCAGTTATTATTACAGTCCAATTTTCTGGGACTTTTTTGACCAATGAAGAAACTTGTTGATCTATATCCCTTATTTTGTCTTCATACTCTTGACTAATAATTCCCCAACTATGACCTACTTTGTCTGGGCCAGAAAAATGTGCTGAGATTACATTGTAATCTGAATCGATTAGCCAGTTAGTTGCAATTTTGGAAGTATCTTCGTCCCCTTCATAGTAATCCGAATGGCCCTGAAACGTGTTTACAAATTCAATTTCATCAAACCCACCATAGATATTACCCATGACATAGCTACCGACCAATCCGACATTGTACCTCTCATCTGTACTTGCCAAAATCCATGGGTCAATACCGCCTGGATGATCTAAATCGAAATTATGTAATCCATCTGCCGGAGAATTTGGAACTCCAGTCATCAATTCGCTGACGCAGGTTGCAGATAGGGTTAGAGGACCAGTCCTGACGTAAAGTGTTGCAGAATCATCTCTGTAGGAATTAATGTTAGGCATAGCGTTGGCATCAAAAAGTATGCTCTCGCCCACCCCATCTAGTATTATCAAAACTAAACCTTCACTTTTCACCACCAAGTCAGGAGGGTATTCTACCTCGCCAGTAGGCTGTTCTGATTTGAAAATTATATGAGGAGCAGTGTATGTAGTTGGTAGTATTAATAGAATTAAAACTAGTGGTAACCAATATTTCCTAACAGATAAACTGAGTTTACTTGTACTGATAGAAGTTTTTTTGTCCATGAATGGGCCTCGGTTTAGGGATACCTAATTTATCAGGCCAACGAATCTCGGATATAGACTTTGATAACATAGAGAACAGGTTGTATCGGAGTTTTTCAAACACTCAAGAATTAGCACTTTACTGGTTAGCATAGGGAAACTCCCTAAAGGGGATTGGGCAGCCACACTAGACTATGGCTCATATTGCAGTGCTTGGATTGGGGAATTGGGGAAGCGCAATTGCACGTTTATGGTTACTTGATGGACACAAAGTGAAAGGATGGACTGTAGAACAAGAAGTCTACGAGTCAATAACAATGGAGGGTATGAATCACAAGTACTTACCCGATCATTCATTAGAAGGTCTTGAGGCTACAATGCACGCAGAAGAAGCGTTAGAAGGTAGTGAAATAATTGTTCTGGCCTTACCATCTTCAGTCATTCTCAATGTAGTCGAGGACATAATAGATCACTTGCGTCCAGGACACGTATTGCTGGATTTAGCAAAAGGTTTAGCCCCGGGTAAAAGGCTGATTAGTGAGGCGATTCATCAGATGCTAGATGAGAAGAATATGCATAATCCATTAGCTGTGCTAACAGGGCCTACAATCGCACCCGAAGCAGCCAGCGGCGTTATGACAACTGCCTTGGTTGCAAGCGAAGATATGTCTGTTGCTGAGCGATTGGCTTCAACATTAACAACACCCACTTTCATCCTTCACGCAGCATCAGACCCTGTCGGTGCTGAATTGTGGGGGGCATTCAAGAATGTCGTAGCTCTTGCTTGTGGACTTGTCGACGGGTTAAAACAAACTGGAAGCCTTGGAGGAGATAATCTCAAGGCTGCAATTTTCAATGCAGGGTTTCGCGAAGGCTGCATATTACTACCTCAATTAGGAGCAAGAGCCGAGGTTGCGTTTGGACCTGCTGGACTTGGAGACCTCTATGTCACTGCGACATCACCACATGGGAGAAATCGACGTATGGGTGAAAAATTAGGCAGTGGCCTAACTCTAGAGCAAGCTTTGGAAGAAATGGTAATGGTTGCTGAGGGTGTAAGGGCAGCACGTATGTTTAGAGATAGAGCAATAGATATGGGAATTGAAATACCGTTTGTTAAAGCGCTCAATACTTTACTGGACGACTTTATCGATGCTGAAGAATGCTGCCGTCGAATGGTCGTTTTATCCTGACGGTAGGCTTGATGTGCTTTGACGCTCTGGGAGTGTCATGGCAGAACTAACCGAATTCGAATTACGCCTGTTCGAATGGATTAGGCAATCCGACTTTGAAACAGTCGCTTGGTCTACAAAGAAAGCCGCAAAATCATTCAAGTGTAAAGAAGATGAAATTTACGAAGGCGTAGCATCTCTGACAAAGAAGATACCTGCTCGTATTCAATTATATTACGCGGATGGTAACGTCCATATTGCTGCAGAATAAGCATGGATAAAGATACACTTCTCATCGATGGTCATTGTGGCCTTTGTACAAGAGCTGGTAAATTTATTTCAAAACGTCAGGTTAGGGAATTGAAAATAACTGAATTGGAATCAGAACTCGGCCTCGATATAGTGGAACGCTACAATATCAAAATCGATTCTATGGTTTTGATCCGAAAGGATAAGGCCTACATACAATCCTCGGCTGCAATAAGGTGTCTGCTATACATGGGTTTGAATTGGAGAGTTCTGTATCCTTTTGCGTGGATTATACCATCTCCTGTACGTGATTTGTTCTACAAACTAATTTCTACGCACAGAAAATAATACTCAATCCGAATTTAGGGACTCCTAACATATATTAACAAGGCCTTTTTAGGGCCCCCTAAGAGTGATATTATGTCCCCCAGATTTATCCAGACAATTTTTGTTGTATTGTTCCTTGCAGGAGCAAGTATGCCAGGTTGCTTAGACTCAGATTCTCCGATGACTTCAACCTTCGAAAGGTGCGATGATAAGGACAACTGTTTGACCATTGCATTTGAAACTAAAGAAGAATACAAGAACACTGAAGAAAGCCCACAAAAATTAGCTGACAGGCTGGCTGAACTTCTTGACATGGAAGTCGAGATATATCCGGTATCAGGAGCTGGCGCTATGATTGAGGCTATGAGATTCGGACACGTTGACATCGGGTTCCTAGACGGTGGAGCTGCTTGGTTAAGTTGGCAAACTCATGGTTTAGAGGTATTAGGTGCTGAACAGAAACAAGATGGCCGACCATTTTACAATGCCATAGCATGGGTACACAAGGACTCAGATATGGCTTTAGCAGACCAAGATGATGATAATACTACAGATCCATTCGCTTTGATGGAAGGTAAAACCTCTTGTCATACTTCTGCATTAGGAAGTTCTGGAATGCTACTACCAATGGGTTGGATGATCGTTAATGATTACATTGAAGTTGTTGGAGACCCTGACGACATATCCTCGTTATCAGACACTGTTTACAATCACTTTTCAGAGAGTTCTAGCATACCAGAGAGTGGCACTAAGTATCACAAGTACAAAGGCTCGCTAAGATGCTTGGCAGAAGGTGGAAAGGAGTTTATCTCCTTTGCAAAAGACCCTACAGTACCTGAATATTGTGGGAATGCAGATGCAAGTGAAAACGAAGAATGGTGCTTTGAAGGAGAGTTCAAGAGTGTTGACGATTACTATGCACTACCTACATTCGGGGCAGCACCTAGCCACCCAATCATGTACAACCCTGATTTTGTCTCGGCTGAACAAGTTTCGGCATTACAAGATGCATTCGCTTTAATGAGTAGCAATTCAGATGATGTTCAGATTCTTCAGGACGTCATGAGTACCCCGGGAATTACAATCATAAATACCCAAGATCACCTTGGAAATTACGGCGATTTAATCGAGGGCGTACCTGGAATTCAAGCATACTTTAACGAAAAGTACAGCGATGATTGAAATGGGAAGATATCGAATTACGATAATCACATTTTTGCTTATTTCAAGTTGTTTGTCGGGTTGCTTCTCCGAGGATGAGGTAGAAGTTGAAGTTGAAGAAGAAGGCAAGAAGAGTTGGTGGCCAGATAGAGTCGAGAACAATTGCTCAGCAACTGAAGGTCCAGTGGTTAACTCTCGAGGAAATTATCAACTCCAATGTAGCCTCTATCTTGAAGGTAATTCAACGCCAATATTAACACTCAATCATCCAATTGAAGATGCCATCTGGATTGTTGACCTGTCTGGAGAAATCATCTCTTGGGATGGAGAACAACAAACTAATGTTGCAAATATTTCACAAATAATCTCTCGTTGCCATAACGAACAAGGCTTACTAGGAATGGCTTTTGATGAGGATTTTGAAAATACTGGCATGGTGATTCTTTCATACACCGAACAAAAGGCTTGTGAATCCGATGAAAAAGAGAATGTTGTTTTCTCACATGCTAAAGTCGAGAATGGTGAAATTGTTATGGACTCGATCGAAGTATTAATTGAGGTACAAAAAGACAAGCAAAATCACAATGGTGGACACGTTATGTCGATTGGGAATAACCATTATCTCTGGAGTTTAGGAGATGGAGGTAGTAGTTTCGACCCAGATGGAAATGGCCAAAATAGAACAACTAAACTTGGAACTATTCAACTGATACAATATGAAAATGGAAGTGTCAGCCCAGTTGGAAATAATTCTACTGAAGAAGATTATACTCTCCATTATGGTCTAAGAAACCCTTGGCGTTTTGATGTAGATAGTGTTGGTAACCTTTGGATTGCAGATGTAGGGCAAAATTGCTATGAAGAAGTAAATATGGTCCCTGTATACCAATCATCAAACTTTGGCTGGTCTGAAAGAGAAGGTTTTCATGAAATGAAGAGAGATGGTGGGTGCTATGAAGAAATTGCAGAGACTAACTTAGAATTCACAGATCCTGTTATTGAATATCCCCATGAAAATGGAAACTGCTCAATTACAGGTGGATACTGGATGGACTGGGGGCCTGATTCACTAAGAGATGGCTACATCTATGGAGACTTTTGTACCGGGCAGATATGGATTATCAAGAATGTTGAAGGCGCATGGGTTAACGAAGATGTTGCAAACATTGAAACTATGATTGTAGGATTTGGCAGAGGTGTTAATGACGAACTACTAATCTTTAGTTGGGCGGGTAACATCTACGAAATTGATGACCTTTAATCCTCTTTTTCAACGCCGTGGTGGTATGATTTCGCCCGTTCAGGAGACATGAATATTGTCTTCCAACTTGGTCTCTTAACATCGCCAGATTCTGTAACAAATGACCTTAGATACATTGAGATTAAATCAATGATAAGAACAACAACCAGTATAACGATCAAGAAGGCCATCACGTTTTGGTAGTCGAATAAATTCCTGTAGAAGTTTATGTAATATCCAATACCACCTGCTCCAACTAATCCAAGTATCGAGCCATGCCTAACATTGTACTCAAACATGAATAGTAACTGGCTAAGCAAGTTGTTACTCGACTCTGGGATAACGACATTAGTTACAATTTCCGGATGAGATAGACCCATAGCTCTAGCAGCTTCTAGTGGGCTATTTCCAACCCCTTCCATCTCTTCATATTGTAATTTACCAAGATAGCCAATTGTGTAGAAAGTCATCGCTAAAACACCTGCTAATGGGCCTAATCCAACCATTACAACAAATATAATCGCCCAAATTATGCTTGGCAGACTCCTTGTCACTGCTAGAATCATACGAATAGGGAGGTAAATCCATGGGGAGACGAGGTTTTTGGCAGCCAGAGGAGAAAGGAAAATAGCGCCCAAGAATCCAAGAATTGTCGCAACAAAGGCCATCTTCAGAGTTTCGAGTATACCGATATAGGCTTTAGAACAGAAGAAGCCAATGCTGTAACTGCATTGTGTAGACTTCCTGGCTTCGAACATACTCCACTCTGGAGGCCACAATGATTCATTCCAAAAGACGTAGGCATTTGTGAATCCCCCAGTTAGAAGTTCCCAATCTCCTTGTATTAAGTCATCAAGAATTATGTAACAAAGAACAACTAAAACAAAAATAATTATGTATAAATTCCTCATTCCTTTATTCATTCAACCACCTCACTAGTAGATGATTCATAAGGAACCAAATTGTTATCTTCAATCTTGAACATAACGGTTGACATCATTTTTGCACGATCAATATTGTGTTCGACAATTATCATAGCCGCTTTGTTTTCAGAAAGATATTGCGTCATAGTATCCATCACGAGTGAGATATTATCATCATCTAATTCACTCAAAAACTCGTCAGCCAAAATTAATTGTGGCCTTTGTGCTAAGGTCCTTGCAGTAGCTACTCTTCTCTGCTGGCCCCCTGATAATCTACGAACTGGTTCATCGGTTTTTTCAGACAAACCCATTTTTTGGATTGCTGAGGTTACCCGGTCCATTCTACGTTTACGCCATCCAAGTGGGTTAGGAAAAAGGCGAACCCCCGCCCTAGCTCCGAGATCAACGTTGTGTGCTACAGAAGTATGTCTTATCAGACCGAGTTTCTGAGGAATATATCCAATGCCACCTCTCCGAGGGACATCGCATTCAATCTGTCCTGAAAATGGCTTAACTAAGCCTGCGATTGTCCTCAATAGAGTTGTTTTTCCAATACCAGAAACCCCTACGATTGATACGATATCACCCGGATTGAGAATTAGATTTATTTTTTCTACTAAAGGCTCGGAATAACCTATTTCTAAATCTTTTACAACTAAAATCGGCCTACCAGATAGATTTTTTGCGTCTACTGAATCGTTCATTTAATTGACCTCTTAGCTAATTTAAACAATTTTTAATAATCTCTAAATTTCATTCGCTTTTTATTGAATTTCTTGCTCTCTTGACAACATCGACGACTGCATGTCGTAATTCCTCGGCAGTAATACGATTAGTAAATGATGAATAAATATGTGTATCGGGGTTGCTAGTTTTAATTATCATCCCACCGGAGTCAATTCGCAATAATTCTGCTCCAGTTGGCGTGAAATTGTGCATACCTTGGCATATGGTAATCATAGAATCCTCATGATCATCGTTCATGTGCTCAATAGTGCCAACTTCCACTTCGGCGATATCACTACTATCCATTTCGCTAGTTAATTCACTTCCATCAATCCAGCAAATCTTTCCAAAACCTGCGATATATCGTATGGCTTTTATGTCGTCCATCTTCCAAAAACTGAAATTATGAGTCATCAAATAGCTCTTAGCATTGGGTACACGCTCAATATATCGGGCCAGCAATATCTTTTCCTCCTCATCTGAAACTTGAAGACTTGCATCAGAAACCTCAGATGTGAATTTGCCCATCTTTCTTTCAGGAATTACTCGTTTCATCTGACCGATTATACTGATGCGCCAGGAGGACTGTGGATCGCCTTTAGCCTCCGGGTCAGAAAGAAATAGTGAGGCCTTGTTTGAATGAATCATATTGGCTGTGTGAGTTGCGATTTCTGCAACCAAAATGAAGGGTTTACCATCTTTATCCAAAGCGAATGGTACTATCGAGCCATTAGGGAAACCTTTGATTTCATCTTTTATTGAGATTGTAGAAAGGGTCCCTTGGTGCACCGTTTGCAGCCAATTCGCTGCATTATTAGCAGGTGATTCGTTTTTTCTTGCAAGCCTATCTGCACTTTTGTGAATCGCTGATTCTTTAGACGTAGAGTCGTCGTCACTCATTGTCATCCTCTCCTGTCAAAATTTCATCTTTAATGATGATTCGCATCGGGTTTTCGCCCTT
>MDSY01062509.1_pt1 | contig 43595 bp, 37 predicted proteins | sample 811131 | NCBI WGS metagenome assembly MDSY01 (sample SAMN05326643, study PRJNA326480) | marine metagenome | isolation source: seawater | place: Atlantic Ocean: South West | collected 2010
AGAAGATCATGAGAAAGCAGGTTTTAGGATGGTTCCAAACTCACCTGTTAGGAAAGGATCATTCGTAGGAAAAGATGCTGTTCTTATGCCATGTTATGTAAATATTGGTTCCTACATTGGGGCTAAAACGATGATGGATACATTTAGTCGTGCTGGCAGTTGTTGCCAGATTGGGGAGAATTGTCATATATCTGCAGGATCCGGAGTTGGAGGGGTACTAGAACCGGCTCAAGCATTACCTACAATAATAGAAGATAATGTATTTTTAGGAGCAATGTCTGAAGTGGTTGAAGGAGTAATTGTGGGAGAAGGTTCTGTACTAAGTATGGGAATGTATATAGGTCAATCTACAAAAATTGTAAATCGTTCTACTGGGGAAATAACTTATGGAAAGATTCCTCCTTATTCAGTAGTTGTACCTGGTACGTTACCTGATAAAAATAATGCTTCTGCACCATCCCTATATTGTGCGGTAATTATTAAACAGGTTGATGAAAAAACTAGATCAAAAACAAGTATAAATGATCTATTAAGAGAATAAAAGGAATATGAAAAATTCTAATGAAATAGAGATTGCCCAGAGATTAATTCGCTGTAAATCAATAGCCCCCAATGCTGATAATGCTTTAAAAGTTGTTGAAAAGGAATGTAAATCCTTAGGTTTTAAATGTACAAAATTAAGATTCTCTGAAAAAGGTTATGACTCAATAAGTAATTTATATGCTGAAATAGGTAATGGTAAACCACATTTTTCATTTGCTGGCCACGTAGATGTTGTTCCAGCTGAAAAAAAAAATTGGAAAATTGATCCTTTTGCAGGAAAGATAAAAAATAATTCTTTAATTGGAAGAGGAGCAGTAGATATGAAATCTGCTGTAGCATGCTTTCTATCAGCAACAAAAAATTTTTTAAATGAAAATAATAATTTCACAGGAAAAATTTCTATGATGATAACGACTGATGAAGAAACATATGCTCGGCTTGGAACAAGAAAAATTTTACATTGGATAAAAAAAAAAAAAATTAAAATTGATAATTGTTTAGTAGGAGAACCTACTAACTTAAATGTTCTTGGTGACCAAATAAAAATTGGAAGACGTGGTGGTTATAATGGAATTGTTACTGTATATGGCAAAGAAGGTCACTCAGCTTGGCCAAATAGAACTAAAAATCCTGTTTCTGCTTTAATAAAAATGTTAACAAATATAGATAAAAAAAATTTAGATAAAGGTACAAAACATTTTCAACCAAGTATAATTTCAATTACATCAATTGATGTTGGGAATGAAGCTCTTAATGTAATTCCTGCAAAAGCAATAGGATCCTTTAATATTAGATTCAATCCCAAGCATACAACTAATTCATTAACAAAATGGATAAAAAAAGAATTTAATAAAATTGGATTTAAATATAAATTAGATACATATGTTTCTGGAAATGCTTTTTTAACAAAGCCTGGAAAATTTTCAGAACTTATTAAAAAATGTGTAAAAAAAATTACAAAAAGAACTCCAAAATATGCAACGGATGGGGGCACATCAGATGCAAGATTCATAAATGCTGAAGGAATTAATGTAGTAGAATTTGGTTTAGTTGGAAAATCCATGCATACAAATTCGGAACATGTACCTTTGAAAGATTTAAAAAACCTAACTAAAATTTATAAATTGATTTTAGAAAATTACTTTAAATGAAAAAAAAAATTATAAAAAATCCATCAGCGAAAGCTTTACGAACTCCTACTTTTAAACCTAAAGTAATTCAATCTAAAAAAAGATATATAAGAAAAAAAGTTAAAATTAATGAACTAGACGATATTTAACAAAATTAAAAAAGAATATATTTATTTCTATCTAATTTATTCATACATTTTGATAATTGCTTATTATAATTTTTAGCTTGATTATCTACTTTAATTGCGATTTTTAAAAGCTTTGGCTTTTTGTTATATGTTTTTTTTCTAAATCCATTCATACCTTCATGATAAGCAAGATATAAACTATAAGTATCTTTTTTTGATATACCTAATTCTTTATTTGCTTGATCTATATAAAAACCGACAAAATCAACGCTATCTTTAAATCTAATACGAGTTACAAATCTTTTTCCCGTTACATTCTTATAATGTTCCCAAGTACTTTTAGTAGCTTGAGAATATCCTAAACTTGAACTTTCTCTAGTTATTAAAGGAATAAACCCAAATAATTTTTTTCTTGGAGGTTTAGCATATTGTTTAAAAGCACTTTCTTGATTTATTACACTCATAAGAGTAGCTATAGGTACTTTCCATTTTTCTGAACTTTTCTTTGCTGCTTTAAACCAAAAATATTTTTCATCAAAAATAGAACAGGCATTACCGGCATAAGTAGGCGCAGAAACACAGCCTTGAAGTGAAAAAAGAAAAGTAACTATAAATAATATTAGAAAAAGTCTTAACAAAACCATATATTATAAAAAAACGAATTATATAGATAATATTTGCATCATGAAAATTATAACATTACCAGATCCTATATTAAAAAAAAAATGTACGCCAGTAACTACTATAGATAATAAAATAAAAAAAATTTTAGATGATATGTTAAAGACAATGTATCAAGCTCCTGGTATTGGGTTAGCTGCTCCACAAGTGGGTATAGATAAAAGATTAATAGTAATGGATGTGTCTCCTAGACCAGGATTAAAACGTTATCAGGAAGAAAATAATGAAGAAAAACAAGAATTTAAGCCAAACCCTATTCAAATGATTAATCCAGAAATAACGTGGATTTCTGAAAAAAAAGAAAAAGATCAAGAAGGCTGTCTTTCAATACCATTAATAATGGCAGATGTAATAAGACCTGAATCTTGTAAAGTTAAATATTTAAATAAGAATGGAGAATCAAAAGAATTACATGCAAAAGGATTATTAAGTAGATGTATACAGCATGAAATAGATCATATTAATGGCATTTTATTTATAGATCATTTATCTAAAACTAAAAAAGATATGGTCTTACGTAAAATGAAAAAACAACAAAAGGAAAGTAATAAATAAAATAACTATGAAATCTTTAAAAGTTATTTTTATGGGTACACCAGAGTTTGCCCTTCCAGGTTTAAAATCTATATATAAAGATTTTAATTTGATTAGTTGTTTTACTCAACCTTCCAAGCCTGCAGGTCGTGGTCAAAATATTAAACATTCGCCAGTAAAAATTTTTTGTATGGAAAATAATATACCAGTATTTACCCCAAAAAATTTCAATAATGAAAAAGAGATAAATTATTTGAAAAAACTTAATTGTGATGTTTTGGTTGTAGCAGCATATGGAATAATTTTGCCAAAAAAAGTATTATCAATACCAAAGTTTGGAGCAATAAATATTCATGCTTCAATACTTCCAAAATGGAGAGGTGCCGCACCTATTCAACGTGCAATTTTATCTGGAGACAAAGAAACAGGAATTACAATAATGCAAATGAATGAAAAATTAGATGCCGGTAAAATTATTTTACAAAAAAAAATTATTATTGATAAAACACATACGTCTCAAGACATTCATGATCAATTAGCACTATTAGGAAAAATGCTAATCAATAAAGTTTTAAAAATTTTAGAAAAAGAAAAAAAAGTAAAATCTTACGATCAAAATGATTTACAAGCAACTTATGCAAAGAAAATTAAAACTATAGAAGCAAGAATTAACTGGAAAAAGAAAGCAAAAGATATATTGAAACAAATAAAAGCTTTTAACCCTACACCAGGTGCTTGGTTTATGATTAATGATGAAAGAATAAAAATTTTTGATGCAGAAATTTCTTCTACTAAAAATAAGAGTGCTGGTGTAATTTTAAATAAAAACTTATCTATTTCCTGTGGTAAAGGAGAAGCTATCAATCCTACTATACTCCAAAGATCTGGTAAATCTCGAATGGATATTGATACTTTTTTAAGAGGATTTTATTTTAAAATTAATCAAAGAATTAAATAGAATGTCACGTTTTAAAATAAATATAGAATATGACGGAACAAATTTAGTTGGTTGGCAAAAACAAAAAAATGGTTTATCTGTTCAAGAAATTTTAGAAAATTCTCTTTTAAAATTAACAAATGAAAAAAATATTATCCAAGGAGCAGGTAGAACAGATGCTGGGGTTCATGCTTTAAATCAAATAGCACATTTCGATCTTAAAAAAAAAATGAAAACAGATGCTATAAGGGATGGTTTAAACTTCCATATAAAAAATATCTATAAAAAAGTCAAAATATCTGTTTTAAAATGTCAAAAAGTTAATATTAATTTTAATGCAAGATTTAATGCTAAAGAAAGAACATATGTTTATAGAATATTAGATAGACGACCTCCTCCTTCCATTCAAAATAAAAGAGTCTGGCATATAAAAAAAAAAATAGACAATATAGAAATGCAAAAAGCAGCAAAACTTTTAGTTGGAAAGCATGATTTTTCTAGTTTTCGTTCTATTGAATGCCAAGCTAAATCGCCTATAAAAACTATCAATTCTATAAAAATAATTAGAAAATTTTCAGAAATAGAAATTCGGATAAAAGCTAGATCTTTTTTACACAATCAAGTACGTATTATTACAGGAACTTTAGTTGAGGTTGGAAAAAAAAAGAAAAATAAAAATGATATTTTAAATATTCTTAACGAAAAAAAAAGAGGATCAGCTGGTCAAACAGCTCCTCCTTGGGGTTTATTTTTACATTCTATAAAATATTAAAGATTATTTTTATGTTGAGATTCTAAATCCTGAATAAATAAATCATAATCATTTAAAAATTTTTTGTCATTGTTTTCATCAGCTCTCAAATCATCTATCTTTTTCATAGCATCTGGAATAGTGATATATGGTTTATTTTCTGTTGTTAATAATTTTTCGGCAATCTCTTTTTTTACAGAAATTAATTCTTCTTTAGATAAAGTTTCAGGAACTTCTTCAAAAATTAATAATCTAGCAAAATGTTTAAGTACAGGATCTTGGAAATTATTATAGATTTTTGCTTTTTCTTCCCAATTTCCTTTTTGAAACTGATAAAATAAAGGCTTGTCCTCCTGTTTCATTTCAATAGATGATTTATGAATAAATTGTTCAGGTTGATAATCTGTTTCATCTTGACTAAAAGTTTCTTTTTTTTCTTTTGCTTTATCAGCTAAAATCTCAAAAACTTTATTACAAAATTCTTGATTTTCTTTTATAAGTTTTGCTCGTTCAGATATTTCTTCCAAGCCAATATCTTTATAATCATCGAGCGTACTAAAATAATCTTTTGATAAAACAATAGGCATTTTATTCAATGATACTTGTCTAATTTTGGTTGGTGAAGAAAATAAAGCTTGTTTCATTTCACTAAATCCTAAATCTAATAAAGGTCTTGGATCATGCTTTAGATCAAACGCTGCTAACCAAGATTTTCCATATGTTGGATGAAAACAAACAAAAGATGCTGCAAAATTATATAATTTTCCAAAAACAAGATCTTGATAACATACAAAATCTTCATTAAAAAATTTTTTTCCTATATCATCTCCTTTTTTGTAAAGAAGTAAAGAATCCCAAACTTCTGAAGCATTTTTTTTAATTTTTTTTGCAATTTCTAAAGTTGCCATAACATCTGCTATCGCATCATGTGCATTAGTATGTTCAATTTGATTAACCTTAGATAAATTAACTAATTTAAAACTTTGTTTATTATCTTCGCCTAGAGGTATAACTATACTATTAGGAGCAAATGCACTAACAGCTCTTGCTAATTTTAAAACATCCATCCTTCTATTATCTTTTGAAGTAGTAAGATAAGGATAATTAAATGATTGAAATAATCCTTGGCGTAAAACATTTTCATCAAATGAAATAGAATTGAATCCAACAAAACAAGCAGGTGACCATTCCTCAAATTTTTTTTTTAATTTTTCTATTAAATTATAATGTGAAATTTCACCAGATTTTAATTGATCAATAGATATTTTATTTACTAATAATGCTTGTGGAGCAGGCACAATATTTTTTTTTAAACGGCAAGATATATTTATTTTATCTTTTACTTGAAAACTTGTATCTGTATAAACAGCACCAATCTGCAAAATTTGATCAAAGTCAGTATTGCTACCAGATGTCTCAAAATCATAAAAAACATAATCCATAATTTTAAATAGGTTTTCTAGCTTTCATTGCAGTAGAAATTGTTCCGCTATCAGTAAAATTTAATTCGCTTGCAAAAGGCATTCCTTGGGCAATTCTTGTAATTTTTATATTTATATTTTTTAATTTATCAACAATATAGTGCATTGTCGTTTGTGAATTAACAGTAGAATTTAAAGCAAGAATTACTTCTTTTATATCATTAGATTTAGCTCTTTTGATTAATTCTTTTATCATTAAATCATCTGGAGTTATATTATCTAATGCAGAAAGAGATCCGCCTAAAACATGATATAATCCTTTAAAAGAACCTGTTTGCTCAAGTGCCCATAAATCACTAATATCTTCAACAACACATATTATAGACTTATTTCTTTTAGGATTATTGCAAACTTTACAAGGTAAATTAACGCCAAGATTTCCACATATTGAACATTTTTTTATCGACTCTGCAGATGCCAACAAAGATCTACTTAAAGGAAGCATTAACTTTTCTTTATTTTTTAAAAGAAAAAGTACCATTCTACTTGCAGATTTTGGACCTATTCCAGGTAATTTAGAAAACAAATGAATTAGTTCTTGTAGAACATCGTCATACATATTTTTTTTTTAAAAAGGCATTTTCATTCCTGGAGGAAGACCTAATCCTCCAGTTAATTTTTTCATTTCTTCTTGCGACTTTTCTTCAGCCTTAATTTTTGCATCATTAAAAGCGGCTACTAATAAATCTTCCATTACTTCTTTTTCATCAGTTTTAATAATAGAAGAGTCTATATTAATTTTTTTTACTTCATTTTTACAATTCATTAATATCTTTACCATTCCTCCCCCTGAAGTTCCTTCAACTTCAAGATTTGCAAGACTTTCTTGCATTTCTTGCATTTTTTTTTGCATTTCTTGTGCTTTTTTCATCATATCTCCAAAATTATTCATTTTTATCTCCTTTATCTTTAATTTCCTCTATTTTAGCACCTGGGAAAAAATTTAAAATTTCTTTTACTTTATTATTTTGTTTCATTTCATCAATTATTTTATTTTTTTCTTTATCATCCTGCTCTTCAAGTGTATCTTCACCTTTTTTCTGTGTCATTAAAATATGCCATTTATTATTAGTCCATTCTGTTAATAATGTACCTACTTTACTAGCAAGATCTTTTGGCGAGTCTTCTGTTGGATGCAATACAATTTTTCCTTCTTCAAAAGAAACTAAATGCACATGTGAAAATAAACTATTAAACAATAAAATCTCTTTTTTTTTTAGAAACAAATCAGCAACTTCTTTAAAATTTGAAAGAATTATTTTCTTATTTAATTGTGAATTATCTTGATTAATTTTTTCAATGTCTTTTTTTTTTACTACATTTTCAAAATTTCTTATTTCCATAACCGTATCAGATGCTAATCCTCTTTGTTTTTTTCCTTTTATTAAACTTTTATCTTCTTTTTGATCTTTTAATAAATCAGCAGAAATATCTTTATTAGATTTTATTGGCTCTTTGTTTGTAATATTTTTTTCTAAATTTTCTTCTTTTTTTTCTAAAAAATTCGAATTCAATTCAGTAGCTAAACGAATTAATATCATTTCAGCTATTACATGTGGCATATCATGATTTTCTAATTCTTGATACCCTTTTAAAAGAATTTGCCATATTTGGGATAGTTCAGAAATTTTTAATTTTTTAACTAATTCCAAACCCTTTTCTTTATCAATTTCAGATATTCCTGGTTCATTACAAATTTCAGGAGTTAATGCTACTCTAGTTAACCAATGTATCGTTTCTAATAAATCTTGCATTATTAAACTCGGATCTGCTCCTGAGTTATAGAGTTTTGTAAAAATATCTAATCCATTTTTTACATTTTGATTAATTAAATGTTCAAATAATAAATAAATATTTGATCGATCAACTAAACCAAGTAAATCTTGTATATCTTTTTCGTCTATTTTTTTTTTACCTAAAGATAAAGCTTTGTCTAGTATAGATAGTGCGTCACGTACACTACCATCAGAACAACGCGCTATAATAGTTGATGCGTTAGAATCGATTTCAAATTTTTCTTTTTTAGCAATTTCTTGTAAATATTTAGAAAGAATATTAAAACTAACCCTTTTCAAATCAAACCTTTGGCATCTTGAAATAATTGTTGCGGGAATTTTCCTAGGTTCTGTTGTACAAAAAATAAATTTTACATGTTCTGGCGGCTCTTCAAGATTTTTTAAAAGAGAACTTACTGCTGAAGTAGATAACATATGAACTTCATCTAAAATATAAACTTTATATTTCCAATTTGAAGGTCTGTATTTAATACCATCAAGTAGCTCTCTCATTGTATCAACTGTTGTGTATCTTGCAGCATCAACTTCAAAAAGATCTATTGGATTACCTTTAATTTCTTTTTCACCATTAAATAAAAATGCTAAAATTCTTGCAGTTGTAGTTTTTCCAACACCTCTAACACCAGAAAATAAATATGCATGAGCTAAGCGATTATTTTCAATAGCATTATTAATTGTAGAAACAAATATATCTTGACCAATAAGTTCCGATAATTTCTTAGGTCTGTATTTTCTAGCTAATGCAAGAAAGTGATCTGTCATTTTTTATATTATAAAATATGGGAGATAAGCGACCCATATTTACTGGGTAGGGCTGCTGGATTCCTCCTCTGACCCGATTAGCCAACAAATATGTCCACTATCTCCCAATCTATTATAACAGAAGTGATAAAATTATAAAAAAAAATTATTTACGAAATTTATCAGCATAATAACTACCAAGAACTTTTACTGATTTAGTATATTCCTTTATTTCTTCTAATGCTGAAGAAACATCGCTATCATCAATATTTCCTTCAATATCTAAATAAAATTCAGCTTGTTTAAAAGTATTCGAAACATATGACTCTAATTTAGTCATATTTACATTATTAATTGCAAAACACCCTAAAGCTTTATGTAATGCTGCAGGAATATTATTTACATTAAATATTATACTTGTTAAAACCTTACCTTTTGAAGCATCAATCTTAAGTGGTTTCTTTTGTAATAATATGAAACGAGTTGTATTTTGAGTACTATCTTCAACATTTTTTTTTAAAATTTTTAAATTATATATTTTAGAAGCTAATTTAGAAGCTATTGCAGAATTGTGATAATTTTGGTTATCACTTATTTCTTTAGCTGCTAATGCTGTGTCTCCCGAGATAATTTTTTTTAATCTATTTTTTTTTATAAACTTACTACATTGAGATAATGCATGAATATGACTATGTACATTTTTTAACTGATTTATTTTTGTACCTTCCAAAGCCATTAAGTGTAATTCAACCTTCATAAAATATTCCCCTACTATTTTTAATGGCGTTTTATGCATTAAAGTATGAATTTCAGCAACTCTTCCTGCAACAGAGTTTTCAACTGGGATTAAGCCAATATTGGATTTATTGGTTTTAACACACTCAAATACCTCTTCAAATGTTTCGCAAGATATAGTTTTAGCCTTAGGAAATAATTTATTACAAGCTAAATGAGAATTAGCGCCTTCAATTCCTTGAAATGCTATAGTTTTAATATTTCTAATATTCATAAATTTTCCTTAGTTTTTTTGAAGCTATAGATATACTATCAAATTTTTAAATTTAAATTAATTATTAAAAAAAAATATGGATAAATTAACTAATAAATATATAAAACTAGCAAATGAATGTGCAAATGTTAGTGAAAAAATAATAAAAAAATATTTTAAAAAAAAAATTAAAATAAAAAAAAAGAGAGATAACAGTCCGGTAACAATAGCTGATCAAGAAACTGAAAAAAAAATAAGAGATTTAATTATAAAAAAAGCCCCTGAGTGTGGTTTTTTTGGTGAAGAAACTGGTAAATTTAAAATTAATAATGAATATACTTGGGTAATTGATCCTATCGATGGAACAAAAAGTTTTATTACAGGTAAACCACTTTTTGGCACACTGATTGGTTTATTAAAAAATAATAAACCTTTTATAGGAGTGTTAAATCAACCTATATTAAAAGAACGTTGGGTTGGAATAGCTAATAAAGAATGTCGTTATAACAATAAAATTGTAAAAACAAGAAAATGTTTACAACTTAAAGGATCAAAGATGTATGCAACAAGCCCAATGATGTTTGTTGGAAAAAATCAAAAAATTTATAAAAAAGTTAGAACTGCTATAGGTGAAACTTTATTTGGAGCAGATTGTTATGCACATGGCTTATTAGCATCAGGATTTATTGATGTTGTTTTTGAGGCTAATCTAAAACCATATGATTATATTGCAAGTGCTGCAATAATTAGTGGTGCAGGTGGAAAATTTACAGATTGGGAAGGAAACGATTTAAATTTAAATAGTAGTGATAGAGTTTTAGCTACAGGTGATTATAAAACGCATAAAAAAATTTTAAAAATAATTGCTAGTGTAAAATGAAAATATTTTTAAGTTTCTTTATTTTTTTTCTATTTTTTTCAACAAGTGTAGCAATTGAAAAATTAGAAAAAGCACATGCGATTAGTATGCATGGAACCCCCAAATATCCAAAAAGTTTTAAGCATTTCGATTATGTTGATCCTGATGCACCAATAGGAGGGATAATAAAATTACATCAAATAGGCAGTTTTGATACGTTAAATAATTTTATTTTAAAAGGTGATCCCGCAGTAAATTTATCACAAATACATGATAGTCTTTTAGTTAAATCTAATGATGAACCTTTTACAATGTATGGATTAATAGCTGAAAATATTACTGTACCCAAAGATAGATCTTGGGTTATTTTTAAAATAAGAAAAGAAGCAAAATTTCATAATGGCGAACCTATTAGAGTTGAAGACGTAATCTGGACATTAAACACTTTAAAAGATAAAGGGCATCCTTTTTATAAATTTTACTATAAAAGTGTAAAAAAGGCTGAAAAAATAAGTGATTCAGAAGTGAAATTTTTTTTTGAAAGTGATCGTAATTTAGAACTACCATTAATAATTGGTCAAATGAAAATTTTATCAGAAAAATATTGGAAAAATAAATTTGAAAATGTTTTATTGGAAAATCCTATTGGATCAGGCCCTTATCGCGTAAAAAGTTTTAAAGCAGGAAGAACAATTGAATTCGAAAAAGTTAGTGATTATTGGGGAAAAAATTTACCTGTTAATAAAGGAAAATTTAATTTTAATAAAGTAATAATAGAATATTTTCGTGATGCAACTGTTGCATTAGAAGCTTTCAAAACTGGTGATTATGATTTTAGACAAGAAAATCAAGCTAAAAGATGGGCTAATGCTTATAATTTCAATGCAATTGAAAATGGTCAGGTAATAAAACAATCAGTTAAACATGAAATTCCTACAGGAATGCAAGGATTTTTTATAAATACAAGAAAAGATATTTTTAAAAATAGAATAGTAAGAAAAGCTTTGAATTATGCATTTGATTTTGAATGGACAAATAAAATTCTTTTTTTTAATCAATATAAAAGAACAAATAGTTTTTTTTCTAATTCTGATTTAGCATCTCTAAACTTGCCAACAAAAGAAGAATTGAAATTATTGGATCCATTTAAAGATGAATTAACAGATGAAGTATTTTATAATATATACAAAAACCCTGTTAATGATGGATCTGGAAATATTAGAAATAATTTAAAAATTGCCGATAAATTATTATTCGAAGCAGGTTGGATTATAAAAGATGGTAAAAGAATAAATAAAGAAACTGGTAGGCCTTTAAAATTTACTATACTTTTAGTTAGTCCTGAATTCGAAAGAATTGCTTTACCATATGCAAAAAATTTAAAAAAAATTGGTATCGAAGCTAAAGTAAGAACGGTAGATAGCGCGCAATATGAAAGAAGATTAGAAAATTTTTCTTTTGATATGACAGTTATTAGTCTCGGGCAAAGTTTAAGTCCTGGAAATGAACAAATAGATTTTTGGCATTCAAGTTCTGCAAGAATAAATGGTAGTAGAAACTATTCTGGTATCTCAAATACTACAGTTGATTTCTTAATAGATAAAATAATAGCTGCAAAAGATAGGGAAAGTTTAAAAAATGCAACAAAAGCTTTAGATAGAGTGCTTTTAAACGGATATTATGTTGTACCTCATTGGCATATTCAAGATTTTAGAATTTCGTACTGGAATAAGTTTGGTAAACCTAAAATAAATCCAAAATATGATTTAGGATTAGATGGTTGGTGGTACGATAAAGATAAAGCTAAATTATTAGAAAATGTAATAAAATAATGTAAATATTTATATATGTTACCTTATATCATAAGAAGACTTTTATTAATTATTCCAACTTTATTAGGAATACTACTTATCAATTTTATTATTGTTCAAGCTGCTCCAGGTGGTCCAGTTGAACAAATGATTTCACAAATTAAAGGGCATAACATTGAATCAACTTCAAGAATTGCTGGAACTGATAAAGGAGATGTCTCTTCACAAAAAACTAGTATTCAAACAAGTCAATCAATTGATACAAAATATAGAGGATCACAAGGATTAGATCCTGAATTTATTGCTGAATTAGAAAAGTATTATGGATTTGATAAACCTGCCCATCAACGTTTTTATATAATGTTAAAGAATTATATAAAATTTGATTTTGGTGAAAGTTATTTTAAAGGAAAAAAAGTAATTGATTTAATAATAGAAAAAATGCCTGTATCTATATCTTTAGGTATATGGACAACATTAATAGTTTATTTAATTTCTATTCCATTAGGTATCAACAAAGCATTAAGAGATGGTTCAAAATTTGATGTATGGTCTAGTACTGCAATTATAATTGGTTATGCAATTCCTTCCTTTTTATTTGCAATAGCTTTAGTAGTTTTTTTAGCCGGAGGAAGTTTTTTAGATATTTTTCCTTTAAGAGGTTTGACTTCAAGTAATTGGGATACTTTAAATTTTTTCGAAAAAATTTTAGATTATTTATGGCATATAACATTACCTGTTTTAAGTTTAGTAATAGCTGGATTTGCAACACTAACAATGCTTACTAAAAATTCTTTTATGGATGAAATTAGTAAATTATATGTTTCAACTGCAAAAGCGAAAGGTTTGTCTGAAAAAAAAGTTTTGTACGGACATGTTTTTAGAAATGCAATGTTAATAGTAATAGCAGGATTCCCAGCGGCGTTTATAAGCATATTATTTACTGGAAGCTTATTAATAGAAGTTATATTTTCACTAGATGGTCTTGGTCTTTTAGGTTATGAAAGCGTTTTAAATAGAGACTTCCCAGTAGTATTTGGAACTTTATGGATATTTACTTTCTTTGGTCTTATTTTACATCTTATTACAGATCTAACCTATGTTTTAATAGACCCAAGAATTGATTTTGAAACGAGGAATACTTAATACCAATGTTAGGTTTTAATATATCTGAAATAAATTACAGAAGACTTCAAAATTTTAAATCAAATAAAAGAGGTTATAGATCTTTTAAAATTTTTTTATTTTTATTTTTTTTTACTCTATTTGCAGAATTTATATCTAATGATAAACCATTATTAGTAAAATATAATAATTCATTTTATGTACCTATTTTTACAAATTATTCAGAAAAAACCTTTGATGGTGATTTTGAAACTTATACTGATTATAAAGATCCTTATATAAAAAAAAAAATAGAAGATAACGGATGGATGCTTTGGCCATTAATACCTTATTCACATGATACTATTAACTATTTAATTCCAACCCCAGCACCATCTCCTCCAGATAAAGAAAATTTACTTGGTACCGATGATCAGGGTCGTGATGTTTTAGCGCGTTTAATTTATGGTTTTAGAATTAGCGTTTTATTTGGTTTATCACTAACACTTTTTAGTTCTATTATTGGTATAGCAGCAGGAGCAGTTCAAGGATATTTTGGAGGGCTAGTAGATCTTTTTTTTCAAAGAATAATAGAAATTTGGAGTGGCTTACCTGTATTATATATTTTAATAATTCTGGCAAGTATTGTAGAGCCAAATATTTTTTGGTTATTAGGAATTATGTTATTGTTTTCTTGGATGTCATTAGTTGGCGTTGTAAGAGCAGAATTTTTAAGAACAAGAAACTTTGAGTATGTTAATGCAGCTCGTGCATTAGGAGTAAAAAATTTTACTATTATGAAAAAGCATATTCTTCCACATGCTATGGTAGCTACGCTGACTTTTTTACCATTCATTTTAAATGGGTCAATCACAACTCTAACTAGTCTAGATTTTCTAGGATTTGGGCTTCCTCCAGGCTCTCCTAGTCTCGGAGAATTATTAGCTCAAGGAAAAGCAAATTTAAACGCTCCATGGTTAGGAATTACAGTATTTATTACTTTAGGAGTTATGCTTAGCTTATTAATTTTTGTAGGTGAAGCAGTAAGAGATGCATTTGATCCAAAAAAATATTTAGAATAATTAAAAATGAAAAATTTATTAAAAATAAATAATCTTTCTGTTTCTTTTAATATTGAAAATAAAATATCTGCTGCAGTAAAAAATATTTCTTTACATATAGATAAAGGAGAAGCGCTTGGTATCGTTGGAGAATCAGGAAGTGGCAAATCTGTTACAGCTCTTTCAGTTCTAAAATTATTGCCATACCCGAAAGCTTTTCATCCATCTGGTGAAATTTTTTACAAAAACAAAAATATCATAAATTCAAATGAAAAAGAATTACAAAAAATTCGTGGAAATAATATATCAATGATTTTCCAAGAACCTATGACTTCTTTAAATCCTTTGCACAATATTAAAAAACAAATTACAGAAGTACTTTTCTTACATAAAAAACTATCAAAAAAAGATGCTGAAACTAAAGCTATAGAACTTTTAGATTTAGTAGGATTTTCTGATGGTAAAAAAAGATTAAATGATTACCCACATCAATTATCAGGTGGGCAAAAACAAAGAGTTATGATTGCAATGGCACTAGCAAATGATCCAGATCTATTAATTGCTGATGAGCCTACAACAGCTTTAGATGTAACTATTCAAGCTCAAATTTTAAATTTGTTAAAAAAATTACAAACTAAATTAAAAATGAGTTTAATTATAATTACACATGATTTAACAATAGTTAAAAATATAACTGATAGAGTAATTGTTATGACAAATGGAAAAATTGTTGAGTCTGGAAAAACAAAATTAATTTTTTCAAAACCAAAACATCCTTATACAAAAAAACTTTTATCATCAGAACCTAAAGGAAATCCAGTAAAAATAAAAAAAAAAGTATCTTTATTATCTACAAAAGAATTAAAAGTATATTACCCAATAAAAAAAGGATTTTTAAAAAAAACAACTGGTTTTATTAAAGCAGTAGACAAAGTGAGTATTAATGTTTTTGAAGGTCAAACATTAGGAATTGTTGGTGAGTCTGGTTCAGGAAAAACAACTTTAGGAATGGCTATACTTAGATTAATAAAAAGTAGTGGGGAAATTAATTTTTTTAAGAAAAAAGAAAAATTGAATATAAATAATTATAATTTTAAAAAAATGAGACCATTAAGAAGTGATTTACAAGTTGTGTTCCAAGATCCTTTTGGATCTCTATCACCAAGATTAAGTATAAAAGAAATTATAGAAGAAGGATTAGAAATTCATAAAAAAGATTTAATTAAAAAAGACAGAGAAAAATTAATTTTAGATACTTTAAAAAAAGTTGACCTTAATTCAAATATTTTAAATAGATACCCACACGAATTTAGTGGTGGGCAAAGACAACGTATTGCTATAGCAAGAGCTATAGTTTTAAAACCAAGTTTTTTAATTTTAGATGAGCCAACAAGTGCTTTAGATTTATCTGTACAATCACAAATTATCAATCTTTTAAAAAAATTACAAAAAGAAAATAATTTAGGGTATATTTTTATTTCTCACGATCTAAGAGTAGTGAAATCTTTAGCACATCAACTTATTGTATTAAAAAATGGCAAGATTATTGAAAGTGGAAATTCTAATCAAATATTTAAGCTACCTAAAAAAGAATATACAAAAAAATTAATTTCTGCTGCTTTTAATATTAAGTAAAATATATCCAAAAATAGCTGATATTAATGATGCAATTAAGATTCCTATTTTGGCTTGACTTATATATTCATCAACATCAAAAGCTAAAAAATTTATAAACATTGCCATGGTAAACCCTATTCCTGTTAATGTTGCAATCCCATACATCTGCGTCCAATTAGACCCTGAGGGTAATCTTGCATAACCTAATTTTATTAATAAAAAAGTTGTAAAAAAAACTCCAATTTGTTTTCCAAAAAAAAGTCCTGTCATAACTCCAAGAGGAATTGGATAAGCAAGTGATTTTAATGATACATCGCCTAAATAAACTCCAGCATTTGCTAAAGCAAACATAGGCATTATAAAATACGCGACCCATGGATGAAGTTTATGTTCAATATTAGTTAGCAAAGAATTTCCTTTTATTTTTTTATGCGGGATAAATATAGCTAACAATACTCCTGAAATTGTTGCGTGTATACCTCCATTCTGAATGAATATCCAAAGAAACAAACCTAAAAAAATATATATTAAAACATTTTGTATATTTTTTTTATTACAAAGATAAAGTAGAATCAAAGTAAAGAGTACATAAAATAAAGAAAGTAATTCTAAATTAGAACTATAAAATAATGCTATAATTATAATAGCTCCTAGATCATCAATGATTGCTATAGCCATTAAGAATATTTTTAAGCTTATTGGGACTCTATTTCCTAATAAACTTAAAACACCCAAAGAAAAAGCTATATCAGTTGCTGATGGAATAGCCCATCCTTTAATTGTATTAGGATCATTGATATTAAATAACAAATAAAAAATTGCTGGAACTGCCATACCTCCAATTGCAGCAATAACTGGCAGTATTGCTTGTGAAGGCATTGATAATTCTCCTTCCAAAAATTCTCTTTTGATTTCTAAACCAATGGTAAAAAAAAAGATAACCATTAAACCATCATTAATCCAATGTTGGATTGATTTATTTAATAATGTAGAGTCTATTCCAAAAGACAATTTTATATGAAGCAAATGATTAAAATCTTCTGCAAAATTAGAATTACTTAAAATTAAAGCTAATAAACCTGCAACAAAAAGTAATATTCCACTTGAGGATTCTAATTTAAGAAAATTTTTAATTACACTTCTTAGAGCCATTGAGATATCTTACAAATTATTTTTTAAATGACAAAATTTTAAAAAAAAAAATCAATATTTAAATAAATTCTTTTTTAATTAAAAGTATTGCATTAAAAAAGAAAATTGTTTAAATTGAAGGCATTATTTACTTTATTAACTTTTTACTAAGAGATAAGACAATATGAGTTCTAAAACCGGTACAGTGAAATGGTTTAATCCTAAAAAAGGATATGGATTTATTTCACAAGATGATTCCCCGGATAAAGACATGTTTCTTCATATTACAGCTCTTCAAAAGGCTAATATTTCTGTACTTAACGAAGGTGATAAAATATCATTTGATGTTGAGGATGAAAATGGTCGACAAAGTGCTGTTAATATAAAACAGATCTAAATCCTTAAATATATTTTTTTATATATTCTTACCTTTTTAAAGAATAGTGTACACGTACGTTTAAAATATATTTGTGTAAAATAAATTGAAAAAAAAAATTGCAATTATAGGTGCTGGTGTTGCTGGATTATATTTGGCCTGGAAAATTTCTAAAAGATTTAATGTAACAGTTTATGAAAAAAATAATTATTTCGGCGGACACAGTAATACAATTGATATTAAATCTAAAAAAATTTCTGTAGATACAGGATTTATTGTTTTTAATAAAAAAAATTATCCAAATTTAACAAAGCTTTTCAAAGAACTTAATGTATCAATCCAAAAAAGTAATATGTCTTTTGGTATAGATCTGCAAAATGAAGACTTTTATTATTCTGGAAGTTTATGTGGTATTTTTGCGCAAAAAAAAAATATTTTAAAAAAAAAATTTTGGATCATGATATTTGAAATTATTAATTTTTATATAAGTTCATCGTTAGGAAAAAAAAAAAATAGTTCTTTAACTTTAAATGAATTTTTGAATAAAAAAAATTATTCTAATGATTTTAAAAATAAACATATTTATCCAATGGCATCAGCTATATGGTCCACGAAGAGTAATCTTATAAATAAGATGCCAATTGTTTCGTTTATAAATTTTTTTAATAATCATGGTTTATTTAATTTTTTTAACAGACCTATTTGGTATACAGTTAAAGGTGGAAGTAAAAATTATGTAAAAAAAATTATTAATGCTACTTCAGCAAATTTTATAAATAATTCTAAAGTTATAATTCTTAAAAAAAAAAAGAAAAAAATTTCGGTTGTAACAAAAAAAAATACTATTGATTATGACAATGTTATTTGTGCATGTCATGCTGATGAAGCTTCAAATCTGATTAAAAAAATTAATCCTAATATTTCTTCATTATTAAATGAATTTAAGTATAGTTCAAATAAAGCTTATTTACATAGCGACGAAAGATTGATGCCTAGGAATAAAAAAATATGGTCTAGTTGGAATTATTTATCAATTATTAAAAAAAAAAATGTTAGAAATTGTTTTTCTTATTGGATGAATAAATTGCAAAATATTAATAAAAGATATCCATTATTTTTAACTTTAAATCCTCCTATAAAGCCAAAAAATATTTTTTTTAAAACTACATATACTCATCCAATTTTTACAAAAAAAAGTATGGAAATACCAAAAAAATTAAATAAGGTACAAGGAAAAAATGGTATTTGGTTTTGTGGTAGTTATTTTGGTTACGGATTTCATGAAGATGCTATTAAATCATCAATAAAAATTGCAAAAATTATTCAATAATGAAATTACCAACTAATTGTATATATAAAGGAACATTAATGCATCATCGTTTGGTACCTAGAGAACATAAATTTACTTATAATATTTTCTATACATTTATTAATGTTGATGACCTTGACCATTTAAAAAAAAAATATACTTTTTTTTCATATAATCATTTTAATATTTTTAGTATTTACGATAGCGATCATGGATTTAGAAATAAAAAAACAATTAAATTTTGGTTAAAAAATATTTTAAAAAAAATAGGTATCAAACAAATGAATACAAAAATATTTCTCTTAACTATGCCTAGAATATTTGGATATGCTTTTAATCCATTGAGTATTTTTTTTTGCTACGATCTTAAAGGAAATATTAAAGCTATAATATACGAAGTTAAAAATACTTTTAATGAACAACATTGCTATGTTTTTAAAATAAAAGACAGTTTTTCTAAAAAAATTATCTTTAAACATACATGTCAAAAAAAATTTCATGTATCACCATTTTGGGATATGAAAGCTAAATATAATTTTACTATTTCAAAACCTGGTAAAAATTTTAATTCTTCAATAAATATGCAAAAAAAAGAAACTAATATATTTTTAGCTATGTTAAAATGTAAATACCAAAAAATTAATTTAAAAAATCTAATATTCTTATTAATTAAATTTCCTTTTTTAACAATTAAAGTAGTATTGGCAATATATTATGAGGCCATAAAATTATTTATATTCAAAAAAGCTAAATATGTTAAAAAACCTATATTAAAAAATGAAATAACAACTATAAAAAAATGAATAATTTACTAAATAAAATATCAAGAATTAAGTATGGTGAAATAGAGATTATTATGCCTGAAAAAAAAAAATACTTTTTTCAAGGTGAAACTAAGCATCCAAAAGCTAGTGTTGAAATTAAATCATATAAATCTGTAAATAAAATTTTATCTAAAGGGTCTCTTGGATTTGCTGAATCCTACTTAGATGGTCATATAAAAACACATAATTTAAAATCTTTAATGATGTTTTTTGTAAAAAATGAAAAATATTTAGATTTTATTTTCAAAAAAAATTTTTTTTTAAGATTTAAAAATTTTATAAAAAAAAAACTAACTGAAAATACAATTAATCAAAATAAAAAAAATATTTCATATCATTATGATCTAGGTAATGATTTTTTTAAACATTGGTTAGATAAAAATTTAACTTATTCATCTGCTATTTATAATGGAAAAAAAAGTGATTTAGAAACAGCTCAAATTAATAAATTAGAAAACATTTGTAAATTACTAAAATTAAAACCATACCATCATATTTTAGAAATAGGTTGTGGTTGGGGAAGTTTTGCAATTTACGCTGCAAAAAAATATAAATGTAAAATTACTTGTATAACTTTAAGCGAAAGACAGTGTTATTATGTAAAAAAAAAAATTAATGACTTAAATTTAAATAATAAAATTAATGTACAATTAATAGATTATAGAAATTTACGTGGAAAATTTGACAGAATAGCATCCATAGAAATGTTTGAGGCTGTTGGAGAAAAATACTGGGACCTATATTTTAAAAGAATAAAAGAATTATTAAAACCAAATGGCTTTGCGGCTTTTCAAATTATAACTATAAATAATAAAAGGTTTTCTAATTATAAAAAAAATAATTTAGATTTTATTCAAAAATACATTTTTCCTGGAGGAATGCTTCCATCAAAAGAAATACTTCAAAAAATTATTTTACGTAATGGGCTCTTACAAACATCAATAAATGGCTACGGTAAAGATTATTCGAAAACTTTAAGAGAATGGTTTGTAAGATTCAAAAATTCATGGAAATCTATAAAACCTTTAGGTTTTGATGATAGATTCAAAAGAATGTGGGAATACTATTTAAATTATTGTGAAACAGGATTTGAATTAGGGACATTAGATCTTGTCCAAATAAGCTTAAAAAATAAAAAATAATTATTTTCTAGATTTTAGCATCATCTTTAATATCGGTAATAACAAAAAATAAGGAAGAAATCTTATAATTTTAAGAATATAACCAAAAATTTTTGGAAAAAATATTTCAAACCGATTAGTGCATAAACCCTTATAAATATATTTTATAGATTTTTCACTAGATATTAAAAAAGGCATATGAAAATCATTTTTATCGGTCATTGGCGTTTTAACAAAACCCGGGTTTATTACTTGTAAAATGACATTATATTGCTCTAAATCTGCCCTTAAAGATTCGCATAAGCTTATTAATGCTGCTTTAGTTGGACAATATCCAGATGAATAAGGAAAACCTATATAACCAGCTAATGAAGCTACAATTGCTATTTTACCAGATTTCCTTTTTACAAATTTTTTAATAATTGGATCAAGACAATTAACTGTTCCAGTATAATTAACATTCATAAGATGTTCTATTCTTTTTGAAGAGAAATTTTTAACATTAATAGGTTCGTTAATTGCAGCATTTAAAATTACTACACCTATATTTCCTAAATTCTTCTCGATTTTATTAAAAGTTGAAATTACATTATTTCTTAAACTTATATCTAATGAATAAGTATAAATTTTACCTTTTAATAATTTAGAATCTTCTTTTAATTTCTTTAAATTTTTAACTGATCTTGCACTTGCTGCTACAATAAATCCTTTACCTGCTAGATACAAAGCAAGACTTCTACCAATCCCTGTGCTTGCACCAGTTATCCAAATACATTTTTTAATATTTAACATTCATTATACAAAACTAATTTTACTCATTATCCAAATAGTTAAACTTGAAACAATAGAAGTTAGAAATCCTCCCCAAATTAAATCAATTATTGTTACTTTAAGAGACCAGTTCTTTATTGTAGCAAGATTAGTTAAGTCATATGTTCCGTATGCAACCAAGCCAAATATTAATCCCATCCAAAAGGCATTAACAATTTTAAAATCATTTAAATTAGGAAGTAAAACAAGAAAATATAATCCAATAATATATAAAAAATAAAATGCAAAAGCTGCAGGCAAAATTGGTTTTTCAAGAAGTAAGGAACCAAGGGCTGGTTTATATAAAAATTTAACAGCAAAAGAAAGCCACATAAAATCTAAAATTAAAAAAATTATGAATGCAATGCTAGATGTAAGTATTAATGATTTAACCATAAAAAATAAGAATAATATTTTTGAATTTAATTTCTAGTAAAAAAAAAATAAAATGGCGGACAGGGGGAGATTCGAACTCCCGGTTCTATTGCTAGAACACATCCTTTCCAAGGATGCACAATCGACCACTCTGACACCTGTCCGTTAAAATTATAGTTTAACCAAATTAATAATATAAATTTTACTTATTTAAATTGGAATAAAATAAATAAAAAATTAAGAAATAAAAATTTAAAATATATTTTATTTTTATTTATTATTTTCATTAGTTTTAAGTGCCTCTAAAAAAGCTGATTGTGGAATATCAATTTTACCAAATTGTTTTAAACGTTGTTTACCTTTTTTTTGTTTTTTTAATAACTTATCTTTTCTAGTTCTATCACCGCCGTATAAGCTTCCTGTTACATCTTTTCTATATGCTGGAACGGTTTCTCTTGCAATAATTTTACCGCCTATAGCTGCTTGGATTGGTAATTTATATTGTTGGCGTGGCAAAACTTCTTTTAACTTTTTACAAATTTCCCTACCTCTTTGTTCAGCATGAGTAGCATGAATAATAATTGAAAGAGGTTCAACAATTTCTTGATTTACTAAAATATTTAATTTAATTAATTTACTTTCTCTATAATCATCAATTTGATAATCAAAACTTGCATATCCAGTAGTTATGGATTTTAATCTATCATAAAAATCGATAATAGTTTCTGCTAGAGGTAGTTTATATTTAACTACTACAGTTTTCCCTATAAAATTATGATCAATTTGTTCTCCTCTTCTCGATTCACATAATTCAAAAACACTCCCTAAATAATTTTGCGGAACTATGATTGTAGAAATAATCCATGGTTCTTCCATTTTTTTAATTAATGACGGATCTGGAAATTCAATTGGATTTTGTATTTCTTTAATTTTATTATTATTATCAGTTATTTGATAAACAACACTAGGTGCTGTAGTAATAAGTTGAAGATTAAATTCTCTTTCTAATCTTTCTCTTATTACTTCCATATGTAATAATCCCAAAAAACCACATCGAAAACCTTGTCCTAAAGCAGCTGAAGATTCTTGTTCATAAGAAAAGCTTGAATCGTTTAAACTTAATTTTTCCAAACTATCTTTAAAATCATTAAATTGTGAACTGTCATAAGGAAATAACCCGCAAAAAACAACAGGTTGTGATGGTTTAAAACCTGGTAAAGCTTTATTACAAGGTTTTTTTTCTTCAGTTAATGTATCTCCAATTTTACAATCAGCTACTTTTTTTATACCAGCTGTAAGAAATCCTATTTCACCTGCAGATAATTTATCAACATATTTTAGTTTTGGTGTAAATACCCCAACTTTTTCTATTTCATAACAAACTTTATTTGACATCATTTGAATTCTTTGTCCAACTTTCAAAATACCATTTTTTACTCTTACTAATGTAATTACTCCAAGATATTTATCATACCAACTATCAATTACAAAAACCTGCAGTGGGTCTAAATCGATTCCTTTTGGTGAAGGTAAATTTTTAACTAATAAATTTAATAAATCATCAACTCCTTCTCCAGTTTTAGCAGAAATTTTTATAGCATCTTTTGCCTGAATTCCAATTATATCTTCAATTTGTTTAATAACGCTATCAGGATTAGATGCTGGTAAATCGATTTTATTAAGTACTGGTATTATTTCATGATTATTAGATATTGCCTGATACGAATTTGCTAGTGTTTGAGCCTCAACTCCTTGTGTACTATCTACAACTAAAATAGATCCTTCACAAGCTGCCAATGATCTATTTACTTCATAAGCAAAATCAACATGGCCAGGTGTGTCAATTAAATTTAATTTATAATCATCATTGTTAAATTTATAATTTAGTTGAACGGTTTGTGCTTTAATAGTTATTCCTCTTTCTCTTTCAATATCCATAGAATCTAATAACTGCTCACGAAATTCTCTTTGAGATATTCCTCCACAATATTGTATGAGACGATCGGCTAAAGTTGATTTACCATGATCTATATGCGCTATAATAGCAAAATTTCTAATATTAGAGATTTTCATTTTAGATTATTTTTCTCTCAGAACTGCTCCAGTATTTTTTACAACACTAGAAATTATTCTTTTACAAATTAATTCAATTTCTGAATCTTTTAAAGTTTTATACTTAGGTTGTAAAACAATTGAAATTGCTATAGATTTTTTTCCTTGAGGAATACCTTCTCCTTCATACAAATCAAAAATATTAATTTCACTTATTAATGTATTTTCTTCTTTATTTATTAAATCAACTATAATTTTCGATTTTATTTTTTTTTCAACAATAAATGCAAAATCTCTTTCAACTTTTTGAAAATACTTAGTATTGAAATCTTTTGATCTTTCAATCGTTTCACGAGGTAAATTATTTAAATTTAATTCAAAAGCATATACCGGAAAATTAATATCAAATTTTTTTGTTATATCAGGTCGTATTTCACCAAAAAAACCGTCTTTATGTTTATCCTTAAAGCTAATAGATCCAGATTTTCCCGGATGATAATAATTTGGTGCATTATTATCAAGTTCATATGAATTTGAAGATATTTTACAACATTTAAGAATTGTTTCTAAATCTAATTTTATATCAAAAAAATCATATAATCTTTCTTTTTTTAACCAATGTTTTTTACTTAAACCACATCTAACCCCTGATAAAAATATTTGTTGTTTATTAGTAAATTTCTGATTATAAACTGGGCCTAATTCGAATAAACAAACTTTTTCTTCACCATTAGCTATATTATTTTTTATTCCGTTTAAAAGATTAGGAATTATAGATTGTCTCATAACATCTAAATCGCTACTAATTGGATTTTTTATTTCTAAACTATCTTCAATTCCAAAAATTTTTGAGTCTATATTTGACATAAAAGACCAAGTTATTGTTTCAATCAAGCCTCTTTGTACAAGGGATCTTTTTATATTTAATTCTCTAGTTTGACAAAGATTATCAACTTTATTTTTATTATTAATATATATAGAGGTAGATGGAATCTTATCATAACCATAAACACGTATAATTTCCTCTATAATATCCTCTTGATTTTCTATATCATGTCTCCAGCTAGGTACTGAAAGTGTATATTTCTTATTTTTTTTTTTAATCACAAAACCTAGATTCTTTAAAATATCATTAATTTTTTTTTCTGAAATTTTAATTCCTACAAAACTTTCAATTTTTTTTGTATCAAAAAAAATATTCTTTTTATTTATTGGAATTTTTCCATCACAAGTAAGATCGCTAACTTCACCACCACAAATTTCTAATATCAATTTTGTTGCTTCATTAATGCCACTAGAAACACTTTGAGGATCTACTCCTCTTTCAAATCTATGTCTTGCATCTGTCTCTATATTTAATAATCTTCCTGTTTTTGCTATTGATTTTGGATTAAAATATGCTGATTCTAGGAAAACATTTTTAGTTTCTGAATTGCACATTGATGATATTCCACCAATAATTCCTGCAACACTTAATATATTTTGGTTATCTTTAATAGCTAGCATATCCTTAGATAATTTATAATTTTGCTCATCTAGAGCTTTAAAATTTTCACCTCCTTTTGATAAAAAAATTTCTAAATTTCCTTTAATTTTATCAGCATCAAATACATGCAAAGGTCTATTAAAATCGATTGTCAGATAATTAGTAATGTCCACTAATGCTGATATGGGCTTTAATCCAATCGCTTTTAATTGTTTTTTTAACCAATCTGGACTCTCACAATTTTTTACATTTTTTATATAACGACCATAAAATACTGGGCAAATTGATTTAGCATCATTTGTTATTTTTACATTAATTTTACTTTTAAAATTATTTTTAATTTTAGGAATTTTTTTTTCTATTAAAGTCCCATATCCACTCGCCGATAAATCTCTTGCAATTCCATAAACTCCTAAACAATCTGATCTATTTGGCGTAATTTCTACATCAATAATTTTTTCAGAAGGATAAAGACTAGATAAAAGCTTACCTACTTTTGCATTTTCTTCTAAATTTATTATTCCATCACTATTTTCGCCTAAACCAATTTCTTTTTCAGAACAAAGCATGCCTTCACTTTCTATATCTCGAATCTTTGATTTTTGAATTATAAAATCATCTTCTAGCATTTTTGTACCAACTGGTGCTAAAACTGCTTTCATACCTTTTTTAACATTAGGAGCACCACAAACTATATTTAAATTACTTTGACCATCATTAATTTTACATAACTTCAATCTGTCTGCATTTGGATGATCTTGAACTTCTTTAACTTCAACAATTTTAAATTGTTTAAAAAAATTTTGATTATCAATAACTTCTGATACTTCTATCCCTAACATTGTTAATCTTTCACAAATACTATCAAGACTTTGATTTGTTTTTAAATATTTTTGTAACCAAGAAAAAGTAAATTTCATTTTTTATATTTTTTCTATATTCTCAAAAATTGAAAAACCAAAATTGTTTAACCATTTAATATCTGAATCAAAAAAACTTCTTAAATCAGATATGCCATATTTTAACATTGCTAACCTTTCCACTCCTACTCCAAATGCAAATCCTTGATATTTATTACTATCAACTTTACAAAACTTTAAAACTTTATTATGAACCATTCCACACCCCATAATTTCAAGCCAATTCCCGCCATTTCCAATTTTAATCTCTTGTTTGTTTTTAAAACATCCTATATCAATTTCAGCAGAAGGTTCTGTAAAAGGAAAGAAACTAGGTCTAAATCTTACTGGTAAATCATTTATTTCAAAAAATTCTTTACAAAAATCCATGATACAGCCTTTTAAATGCCCCATATTTATATTTTTATCTAAACATAACCCCTCAATTTGATGAAACATAGGCGTATGCGTCATATCTGAATCAGCTCTATAAGTTCTTCCAGGTGCAATAATTTTTAATGGAGGTTTTTTCTTTTCTAATGTTCTAATTTGAACTGGTGAAGTATGCGTTCGTAACAATTCATTATTATTATTTTTTAAATAAAAAGTATCATGTAACTGTCTGGCCGGATGTTCTGGAGGTATATTTAAAGCAGTAAAATTATGGTAATCATCTTCTATATCAGGACCTAGTACTGTTTCAAATCCCATTTTTTGAAAAATTGATGTAACTTCAGCTATTACTTGAGTAATAGGATTTAATTTACCTTCAATTAATGGTCTTGTTGGTAAAGTTATATCTATTTCTTCACTTTGTAATTTTTGCGAAATTTCACTTTTATTAAAATTTTCATATTTTTGCTGAATCAATGAATTTAATTTATTTTTAAGATTATTTATATTTTTTCCTTTTTCTTTTCTCTCATTTTCAGGAAGGTCAGATAGTGATCTTAAATGATTAGTGATTAAACCTTTTTTTCCAAAAACTTCAATTCTTATAGAATTTAGCTCATCTAAATTTTTAGCAATATTTATCTTGTTTTCAATTTGTTGCTCAAGATTTTTTAATTCTTCTGACATAGATTAAAAAAAAAAACTCTTATAAAAGTTTATTTTAACAGTTTTATATAGAGTTTCTTATTAATTTTTTTTATTTAGTTTGACGAACTTTATCAACAATAAATTTAAAAGTAGTTGGATTATTTTTTGCAATATCAGCTAAAATTTTTCGATCTATATCAATACCTGCTTTTTTAATAAATTTAATAAATTGGCTATAACTCATACCGTTTTCTCTAACACCTGCATTAATTCTTTGTATCCATAAAGATCTAAAATTTCTTTTTTTTGTTCTTCTATCTCTATAAGCATATTGAAGACCTTTTTCTACTTTTTCAATAGCAATACGAAAAACATTTTTAGATCTACCCCTATATCCTTTTGCCAATTTAAGGACTTTCTTATGTTTTGCTTTTGCTTGAACTCCTCTTTTAACTCTTGCCATTGTTTTATATTAATTATTATATGGTAAATAATCTCTAATAGTTTGAAAATTTGCACTTTTCAAAATTGTTGTACCTCTAGCTTTTCTTTTCATAGACTTTGATCTTTTTCTTAAATTATGTCTTTTAAAAGCAAAATTTCTTTTAATTTTACCAGAACCTGTGAAATTAAATCTTTTTTTTGCTGCTCTTCTTGTTTTTAATTTTGGCATTAAATATAACCTTAAAATGTTTGAAATATACTCAGTATTAAGAATGAAATCAATAGATTAATTAATAGGATTTAAAACCATAACTAACTGTCTACCTAACATCTTAGGTTCTTGTTCAACTGTAGCAAAATCTTTAATTTCTTCTTTTATTCTAATAAAAAGATTTTTTCCTAAATCTCTATTTCCATAAAATTCTCTACCTTTCCATCTTAAAGTAGCTTTAACTTTATCGCCTTTTTTTAAAAATTTTTGAATATGTTTCATTTTTATTTGATAATCATGATCATCTATTCCCGGTCTAAATCTAACTTCTTTTGTTATAGAAATTTTTTGTTTCTTTTTTTGCTGATTTTGTTTTTTTTGTTGCTGGTATTTATATTTTCCTAAATCTAATATTTTACATATAGGCGGTTTTGTATTCGGAGATATTTCAACTAAATCCAATCCTAAATCTTTAGCTTTTTTTATTCCATCATCTACTGAAAATTCTCCTAGCATTTGACCTTCATGATCTATTAATTTTATCTTATCTGCTCTTATATAATGATTTACTCTAGGACCACGTGGCTTATAAAATTTTTTACGATATTGTTGTTGTATTATTTTACTCCATATAATTAATTAATTAATAATAAATTATCCCTTAAATTAGAATTTATTCAAATTTTTTTTTTTATATATTCTATAGCTTTATTGATATTTAAAAAATTTTGTTTGTCTATAGATAATTCTCTTATAGTAACAGAATTCTCTTTTTCTTCTTTTTCACCTACAATCAGTATTATTGGTACCTTTTTATGACTATGTTCCCTTATTTTATAATTAATTTTTTCATTACGAGAATCAAACTCTACATTTAATCCTAAATCTGAAAATTTTTTAAAAACTTCATTTCCATATTTATTAAATTTTTCAGTTATAGTACAAATTATAATTTGTGTAGGTGATAACCAAAACGGAAGTTTTCCATTATAATGCTCAATTAAAATACCTAAAAATCTTTCTAATGAACCAAACAACGCTCGATGAATTAAAACTGGTCTTTTTTTTGAACCTTTTTCATCAATATAATTAGCATTTAATCTTTCTGGTAAATTAAAATCTACTTGAACTGTTCCGCATTGCCATTCTCTATTAATAGCATCTCGTAAAACAAATTCTATTTTAGGACCATAAAACGCACCTTCACCTTTATTAGTTGTATATTTAACTTTAGATTTTTTAATAGCTTTTAATAAAGCAGTTTCAGCTTTATCCCAAATTTTATCTGAACCAACTCTTTTTTTTGGTCTATCAGCAAAATTTATTTTAATATTTGAAAATCCGAAATCTTTATAAATACTTAAAATTAAATTTGTTACTTCAATACATTCTTTTGAAATTTGTTCTTCTGTACAAAATATATGAGCATCATCTTGAGTAAAAGATCTAACTCTCATCATCCCATGAACAGCTCCTGATGGTTCATATCTATGAACTTTTCCGAATTCTGACATTTTTATTGGTAAATCTTTATAACTTTTTATACCTTGGTTGAAAACCTGAATACACCCTGGACAGTTCATTGGTTTAAGAGCAAATATTCTTTTATCTTCTGTATTAATAGTAAACATGTTTTCTTTAAATTTGTCCCAATGTCCTGATTTTTCCCATAAGGATCTATCTAACATATCTGGAGTATTAATTTCATCATATCCTACATCTGATTGTTTTTTTCTTAAATAATTTTGCAATCTCATAAAAACATCCCAACCTTTTTTATGCCAAAAAATAGATCCTGGGCTTTCTTCTTGAAAATGAAATAAATCCATTTCTCGACCTAATTTTCTATGATCTCTTTTTTCTGCTTCCTCTATAAGATGTAAATAATTATCTAAATCTTTTTTTGATTCCCAAGCTGTTCCATATATTCTTTGTAACATTTCATTATTAGAATTCCCTCTCCAATATGCACCAGCTAACTTAATTAATTTAAAAAATTTTCCAATTTTTCCAGTTGATGGTGAATGCGGACCTTTACAAAGGTCAATAAATTTTCCTTGTTTATATATTGAAAGATCATCTTTTTTTGAAATATCATTTATAATTTCTACTTTATATAATTCACCCTGATCCTTGAAATATTTTATAGCTTTTTTTCTTTCCCAGACCTCTCTTTCGAATGGCTCATTCTTATTTATTATTTCCAACATTTTTTTTTCAATTTTAATTAAATCTTCAGGGGTAAAAGGATCTTTTTTTGCAAAATCATAATAAAAACCATTTTCAATTGGTGGGCCGATAGTAACTTGAACTTCTGGATACAATATTTTTACTGCTTCTGCCATAACATGTGCAGTATCATGTCTAATAATTTCAATTCCCAGATCGCTATTTGAAGTAATAATTTCTATATCACAATCTTTAGTTATTTCATAATTTAAATCTTTTGGTTCACCGTTAACTTTTATAGCAAGAGCTGATTTAGCTAAACTAGGACTTATACTTTTTGCAATTTCTGTTCCTTTTATCGGACCGGAAAAACTTTTTACTGAATTATCTAAAAGTTTTATTGAAATCATAATATAAAATTATAACAAATTACAATTCGTATCCAAAGTTATTACGGAGAGAGTTTAAAACTTCTTCAACTGATAGATCTCTTAAATCTTTCTTTTGAATAATTTCTACTTTTTTTTTTTTATTAAAAGGTCGTGGCGCACATCTGATTGGATTAGAATCAGATGAAAATAATACTAATGAATTACAACCTGACATTGTGAATGCATGCATAGGACCAGTATCATTTCCAATTGCTAAAGTTGCCCCTCGAGCTAAATAACATAAATCTTGAATTGTAGTTTTGTTTACTAAATTTAAACATCCATTGGCATTCATACAAATAAAATTTGCTGTAATTTGATCTTCATATCCTCCTAATATAATTGGTGTTATACCTTGATTTAAAAATTTTTTTGCAATTTTAACATAATTAATTTCTGGCCATTTCTTTTTTCTTCTATGTGAAGCTGCAGCTGGAGAAAATAATACATATGGTTTTTTTATTTTAAAATTATTACTAGCTTTTACCCAAGATAAATCACTTAATTTTATTTTTTTAATTCCTATTTCTGCTAATTGTAATTTATGTCTTTCTATGGTGTGTATTTTATTTCTTTCAGGATTTTGATCTGGATGTGTACAACCTAAAGCTGTTCCTGACCATTCTACTTTTTTTTTATTTATTCTAAAAAAATTATAATAAAATGAACTTCTTTGAGAAGTTTGAAGATCGTAAATTCTAGTAAAATCTTTTTTTCGTAATAATTTTGCTAATTTATATATTTTTTTTATTTTCCAAAAAGAAGGCCGATCATCAATAATAATTTCATCAAAGTAATTACTTTCTTCAGCAAATTCTTTAAAAGCACTATTTGTTAATAAAATTAAATTATCATTTGGATGATGTTGTCTTATTGCTTTAAAAGGGCCAAAAGATAAAATAAAATCTCCTAAAGCACCATGTTTGATAATTAAAAAATTTTTTTTTACTAAAGACATTATTTAAATTTTATTGAATTAAAGAATTATACAATTTAAAATTTAAAGAACACATTTTAGTAATATCGTATTTTTCTTTAACTAATAAATTTGCATTTTTAATAATATTATTTTTTCTTTTTTGAGGTAACGATATTATTTTATTTAATTTACTTGCTAAATCATTTTCATCTTTTGGCTTAAAAAGAAATCCATTATAATTATCTTTAATTAGTTCTAAAGAACCTCCATGTGCACTTGCTAAAACTATTCTATTCATTGATTGAGATTCAATTATAATTCTTCCAAATCCTTCTGGTTTATCAGCTGGAGAAACAACAATATCAGATATTTTGTAAGCTGCTGGCATATCTGTACATATACCTGGGAATCTTATATTTTCTATAAGTTGATTTTTTTCGATAATTGAAGAAATTTCTTTTTCATAATTTGAATCTTTTTTTGCTACACCAACCATTAAACAAACAAAATTTAAATTTTTTTCTTTTTTTAAAATTGCAAGTGCTTTTAAAAGAGTTATATGTCCTTTAAATGGTGCGATTCTTGATGGAAAAAGTATAACTAAAGCGCCATCTGGTACTAACCATTGATTTGAAATCTTAAAAAGTCTTTTTGAATCAATTTTTTTTGAATCAAATTTATTTAAATCTACTCCTCGAGGGATTGTAATAATTTGTTCTATTTTTCTTTTGGAAATTTTATAATTTTTAATTAAATAATTTTTTACATATTTAGAAATTGCAATAATTTTTATCGATTTTAACATTATTGAATTATAAAAATTTTTAAAAAAATTTTGATTACTATAAGCTCCGTGAACTGTTGTAATTAGTTTTATTTTTTTAAACATAGAACAAGCATAAAAACAACTCCAAGCAGGTGCTCTACTTCTTACATGAACTATTTTTACTTTATATTTTTTTATAATCCAAGCTAACCTAAAAATATTTAAAATAATTATTAACGGATTTTTTGAATTTAATGGAATCTTAATATGAGTAATTCCATTTAAAACTAATCTAGAAACTAAAGATCCTCCAGATGAAGCTACAATTACATTCCAACCTTTTCTTCTCATATAATTAGAAATTTCAATTGTACCTGCTTCTGCTCCACCAAGTTCCATACTTGGTATAACCTGAAGAATTATTTTATTTTCTTTAATATTCATTTTAAAAAAAATTAATTTTTAATTAAGCTAACTTTTTTTGTAAATATTTATTACTTCGAATATATACAGGTTGCTCTAATTTATTAATTGTTTCCAAAGGAACAACTTGTAAAAAATTATTTTTTTCTTTATTCCAATTTTTTATTATCTTTTTTGCCAATATAGAATTTGTAAATTTAATATGACTCTCTATTAATTCTTTTAAAATATTTTCCCAGTAAATATTTTCTATTTTTAAATAAACTATAGACTCTCTATTTACATATTTACTAAACGAATCATTGGTATCATAAACAAAAGCCATGCCTCCAGTCATTCCTGCACCAAAATTTTCTCCAACTTCTCCTAAAATAACTACTTTACCACCAGTCATATATTCACATCCATTATTACTACATCCTTCGATAACAGAATTGGCACCTGAATTTCTAACTGCAAACCTTTCACCTGCTTGACCATTAACAAATAATTCGCCGCTCGTAGCACCATATAAAACAGTATTACCAATAATTACATTTTTATGAGGTTCAAATTTAAAGTTTTCTTGAGGTTTAACCACTATTTTTCCTCCAGATAATCCTTTTCCTACATAATCGTTAGCATCACCGCTTACAATAATATCAATATGTTTATCTAAAAATGCTCCTAAAGATTGACCAGCACTACCTTTCAAGTTTATCTTAATTTTTTGATTATTACTTATTTTTAATTTATTGTTAATAATATATGAGGATAATCTAGCACCTATTGCTCTGTCAGTATTTTTAATTAAATATTTTAAATTTATTAAATTTTTATTATTTTTTCTTATTTTTTTAGATAAATCATTTATAATTTTTTTATCTAAACTTTCTGGTACTTCATTTCTTTTTTTTACAGTACAAAAAATAGGATTTTGAGACTCTGCTTTTACTAATAAAGAATTTAGATCAATAGTATTAACAGTTATATTTTCTCTACTAACTTGTCTAAGTAAATCAGTTCTTCCAATTATTTCATTAATAGATTTAAATCCTAATTTTGACAAAATTTCTCGGGTTTCTTTTGCAATAAAAGTAAAAAGATTAACAACTTTTTCTGGTGTTCCTTCAAATTTTTTTCTTAATTCAGGTTTTTGTGTACAAATACCAACTGGGCATACATCACTATGGCATTGTCTTACCAAAATACATCCCATCGCAACAAGAGAAGTTGTGCCAATACCATATTCTTCTGCTCCTAATATTGATGCAATTATAACATCTTTACCTGTTTTAATTCCACCATCAGTTCTTAAACGAACTTTATGTCGTAAATTATTAGCAACTAATATTTGATGAACTTCAGATAAGCCTAATTCCCATGGTGTGCCAGCATATTTAATACTAGTTTGTGGGCTAGCACCAGTTCCTCCTGAATGTCCAGATATTAAAATTGTATCTGCCTTAGCTTTAGCTACTCCTGCTGCTATTGTACCAATTCCAGATCTAGAAACTAATTTAACACAAACACGTGCTAATGGGTTTATTTGTTTAAGGTCATATATAAGTTGAGCCAAATCTTCAATAGAATAAATATCATGGTGTGGGGGTGGAGATATTAAAGTTACACCTTTTGTAGAATATCTTAATTTTGCTATCTCATCTGATACTTTAAATCCTGGTAATTGACCGCCTTCACCTGGTTTTGCACCTTGTGCCATTTTTATTTCAATTTCTTGACAATTATTTAAATATTTTGCTGTAACACCAAATCTACCAGAAGCTATTTGTTTAACTCTTGAATTTTTGCTATCACCATTTAATAATTTTTTAAATCTTTCTTCATCTTCACCACCTTCTCCGCTGCATGAATACGCTCCCATTCTATTCATAGCAATTGCTAAAGTTTCATGTGCTTCTTTTGATAAAGCTCCATGAGACATGCTTCCACTACTAAATCTTCTACATATATTTTTTTCATTTTCTACTTTTGAAAAATCAATTTTATTTCTCGATTTTCTAAAAGCAAAAAGATCTCTAATGTTAATTAAAGGAAGATTATCAACTCCTTCACTATAAACTTTATATTTTTTATAAGAATTATTATTAACTGCATTTTGAAGAGTGTGAATCAATGTTGGTTGGTAGTAATGATTTTCACCTTTTTTTCTAAATTTATAATACCCTCCAATTGGTAAAGATAAAAAATACAAATTAAAAGCTTTTGAATGTAAATTTAAAACTTTTTTTTCTATATCGAAGAACCTTAAACCAGATATTCTTGAAGGCATACCAGGAAAAAGATCTGCTACAAGAGTTCTATTAAGTCCAAGAGCTTCAAAATTATATCCTGCTCTATATGAACTTAAAACTGAAATACCCATTTTTGACATTGTTTTTAAAATACCTTTATTAATTGAAGACTTATAATTTTGTAAAATAATTTCTGCATTAAAACCTAAATAATTTTTTCCTTCATACCTATTCAAAATTGTTTTTTCTACCAAATATGGATTTATTGTTGTAGCACCAACACCAATTAAAACTGCAAATGAGTGTACATCTAAAATATCTGATGCCTGAACATTAATTGATACAAAACTTCGAAGCCCTTGATTGACTAAATGAGTATGAACTGCTCCAACAACTAAAGCCATTGGAATAGCGGCTTTTTTATTATTAATCTTACGATCTGTTAATAAAATATGCTCAACTCCTGATCTAACAGATTCTTCAGCTTCTAATTGTATTTTTTTTATTGATTTTTCTAAATTATCGTTTTTTTTATTTACGCTAAATATGCAATCAATTTCTTTAGATTTGTTTTTAAGTTTCTTTTTTAAAAATTCATATTCTGAAGTAAATAAAAAAGGTGAATTAAGTAAAATAAAATTACACTGTGTTTCATTTTCTTCTAAAATATTACATAAATTACCTAATCTAGTATTCAAAGACATGACATTAGTTTCTCTTAAAGAATCCATAGGTGGATTAGTTACTTGACTAAAATTTTGTCTAAAAAAAGGATATAATCCACGATAATTCTTAGATAATAAAGTTATAGGTGTATCGTCGCCCATAGATCCAACAGCTTCTTTTTTTTCCAAAGTCATAGGATCTAAAATTAACTCTAAATCTTCTAATTTCCATCCTGCAGCCATCTGTCTTTTTTTTAAATCCTCATCTTTAAAATAAAAAAAATCTTTTTTTGTAAAATTATTTATTTTATCGAGAGTTTTAATTCGTTTTAACCATTTATCATAAGGATGACGATTGATTAAATTATTTTTGATTTCATTTGAATTAAAAAATTTGCCTTTTTTCAAATTAACACCAATCATTTGTCCAGGCCCCAAATGACCTTTTTTAATTACATTACTCTCGTCTAAATCAACCATTCCTGTTTCTGATCCTACAAATAAAATATTATTTTTTGTGATTGTGTATCTCATTGGTCTGAAACCATTTCTATCCATACCTGCTAAAACCCAATCTCCTCCGTATGCTGCAATAGCTGCTGGGCCGTCCCATGGTTCTAAAACTGAATAACAATATTCATAAAAATCATTAATTTTTTTACTTTGATTTTTATTTTTTGCTTCAGGAATAGTTAAAGCTTTAATCATTGGCAAATCCTTACCTGAATTTAACAAAAGTTCATAAAAAGAATCTAGAGCAGCAGAATCTGAAGCGCCTTCTTGAATGATAGGTAGAACTTCTTTAATGTTATCGCCAAGTTTATCAGTAAACATTTTAGACTCATGTATAATCGACCAATTTATATTTCCTTGAATTGTATTTATTTCTCCATTATGAGCCAAAACTCTAAAAGGTTGTGCTAAAGACCATGCGGGAAAAGTATTAGTTGAATATCTTTGATGAAAAATTGCAAAATTTGAAATGAATTCTTTATGCGTTAAATCAGGATAAAATTTATCTATTTGTTCTGCTAAGAACATTCCTTTATAGATAATTGATTTTGAAGAAAATGAACAAATATAAAAATCTTTCTTTGCATTAGCAGGAATTCTTTTTTCAATCCTTCTTCTTAAAACAAATAATTCTTTTTCAAACTCTTCATCATTTAAATCCTTAGAATTTTCAAAAAATATTTGTTCTATTTCAGGTCTATTATCATTAGCTTTTTGACCTATTGCTTTTAAATTTATAGGTACAGAACGCCAACAATAAATTTTATTACCTGAATCTAAAACTTCTTTTTCAATTATTGTTCTACATATTTCTTGTGCAGCTAAATCTGTTCGAGGTAAAAAAATCATACCTACAGCTATATTCTTTGTTGAAGGAATAACTCCTAATGATCTTATGTAATCTTTAAAAAATTCTTGTGGAAAAGAAATCTGTATTCCTGCTCCATCACCAGTTTTTCCATCAGCATCTACTGCTCCTCTATGCCATAAAGCCTTTAATCCACGAATTCCCGCATCAACTACATTTCTATTATGCTTTCCATCTATAGACGCTACTAATCCAACTCCACAACTATCATGTTCTTGAGAAGTATTATAAATTCCAGCTTTAAGAAGTTTTTCAAAATTTTTCATATTTTTAATTAGTATTTTGAAAATTAATAGTTTTACTCAAATTTTCTTTTTTTTCTTTATTTAAATATTTATCAATTGAACTAGCAGCATCCCTACCATCTTTAATTGCCCATACAACTAAAGAAGCACCTCTAACTATATCACCCGCGGCAAAAGTACCAGGATCACTAGTCATCATGGATGTATGGTCTATCTTTATAGTTCCCCATTTTGTAACTTTTAAATTAGAATAATTAAATAATGAAGGTAATGACTCTGGTTCGAATCCTAGGGCCTTTATAACCATATCAGCTTTTAACTTATAAGTGTCATTATATAATATTTTTGGTGTTTGCCTCCCTGAAGAGTCTATGTTATCTAAAGTTACTTTAGCTACATCTAAATTTATAAAATTTTCTTCTTCATAAATTTTAATTGGAATTGATAACCAATTAAATTTAATACCTTCTTCTTCTGCATGAAAAACTTCTCTCATTGACCCAGGCATATTTTCTTTATTTCTTCTATATAAACATATGACGCTTTTAGCTTTTTGCCTTATTGCAGTTCTAACACAATCCATAGCAGTATCTCCTCCTCCAATTACCACTACTTTTTTATTGTTTGCGTTCAATTCTCCATTTTCAAATCTTTCTACCTTATCTCCTAAACCTGCTTTATTACTAGTAATTAAAAAATCAAGAGCTGGAATAAGTTTAGAAGAATTACCGCCTTTAATATCTAATTCTCTTGCTTTATAAACGCCAGTAGCTATTAAAATTGCGTTATGTTTTTTTTTTAAAAATTTAAAAGACTTATTTTTTCCAACTTCAAAATTTTTATGAAAAATAACTCCACTTTTTTTTAATACTTCTATGCGTCTTTGAACTGCATGTTTTTCAAGTTTAAAATTTGGTATTCCATAAATAAGTAAGCCGCCAGGCCTATCGTATTTATCATAAATTTCAACTTTATATCCTATTTTTCTTAATTGTTCAGCAGCAGCTAAACCAGCTGGTCCTGCTCCAATAATGCCAATAGATTGATTAATTTCTCTAATTGGTTTTACTGGTAGAACCCAACCTTTTTTCCAAGCTATATCATTTATATGTTTTTCAACTCTTCCAATAGTTACAGATTCAAATCCTTTTTCAATAACACAGTTGCCCTCGCATAATCTATCTTGTGGACAAATACTCCCACAAATCTCTGGAAAATTATTTGTTGATTGTGAAACCTCATAAGCTTCTTTAAATCTATTTTCTGCAGCTAATTTCAACCAATCAGGAATATTATTTTGAAGCGGACAATGAACTTGGCAAAAAGGAATACCACATTGAGAACATCTGCTTGCTTGTTTCTTCGCTTCAGATTTATTAAACTCTTTATAAATTTCATTAAAATCATTAAGGCGAAGTTTGCTTAACCTCTTTTTAGGCATCTCCTTTTTTTTATTTACAAATTGTAAAAGTTTTGTAGTCATGAATATAATATAGTTAAAATCCAAAAATATTATACTAATAATAAGGTTTTTTTAAAAAAAACTAAGAAAACTAGGCTTTTTTAGGTCAGTTTTACTGACCTATTATTTAATAAATTTAAATGTATAATTATTTTAACTATATGGAAACCAATAGTTTATTACAAATATTGATCACTTCTATCGTACAAGGAATAACAGAATTTTTACCAATAAGTTCTTCAGGACATTTATTTTTGATTAATAAATATTTTGAATGGGAAGAAATTAGTTTAATTTTAATTGTAACTGCACATTTGGGAACCTTGTTTGCTGTAATTTATTATTTTTGGGAAGATTTCAAAAAATATTTTATATTTGGTAGTTTAGAAATCTTTAAAAAAAATAAAACGTCTAATTTTAAATTATTAATAAATATTTTTTATAGTTCTATACCAATAATATTTTTTGGTTTTATTATAATTTTTAACAAATTAAATTTTATTTATTCTCCTTTAATAATTAGTTTTTCAGCAATCTTTTTTTCTTTACTTTTACTAATTTCAGATAAAAACGAAACTAAAAGAAATATAAAAGATATTTCTTTTAAAGATGCTATTGCAATTGGTTTTTTTCAAATATTTGCATTAATACCAGGATCAAGTAGAACAGGTGTGTGTATTTCGTGCGCGAGGTTTTTAGGATTCAATAGAATTTGCGCTACAAAATATTCTATGTATTTATCTATTCCAGCTATTTTGGGTGCAACATTATTAATTTTTTTTGAAATTCTTAAAAAAAATTCTTTTTTCTTATGGATTGAAGTAAGTTTAGTATTTATTTTAAGTTTCTTATTAGCCTTTCTTACAATTTCTTTTTTCTTAAAATTATTAAAAAAAATAAATTTCACTATTTTTGTAATTTATAGAATTGTAATTGCTTTATTTTTTCTAATTTTATTTTATTTTTAAATTTTTTAAAATTTTCAAATCTGACTTATTATTTAAAACTTTTAAAAAAATCTTTTTATTAAGTATTTTTTTATTTATAGCAAATAAAATAATAACTAATGCACAATCAAATTTAAATTTTCTAGAACTCTTAATTATTTTTAAAATTTTATTAATTGGCCATAAATAAAATTTTGTAATTTCTCCATCATTATTTTTTGGTTTAAATTTTTCAGGTAATTCTAAATTATAACAAAAAAGAATGTGTCTACTTAGACCCAATTTAGTTTCAACTCTATATGAAATAGTTCCAATATAATTTGATTTAATAATTAATTTTTTATTTATATTTGCTTCTTCATAAGATTCTTTAATTAAATTTTTTTTTATTGTGACATTAAATGGTAATCCTCCTGCTGCAATTTGATCTAAATCATTTGGAAAATTTCCATTTTTTGATCTTTTTCCAACCCACATTAAATAATTATTATTTTTTTTTACATAGCCATTCAAATGAACACCAAAAAATTGAAAGCTAAAAAAGGGGCCAACTAATCTTTGAACTTTTAGTAAAGGTTTTGTGGTAAATGATTTAAATACAGGAAAATATTCTCTATGATTGGAATGAATTATTTTCTTTTCTACTAAAAAATTAAATACTTGATTTATTACATATGTTCGTTTTTTAAAAGTATTAAATTTCTTTCTTAAATAAATTTTATTTTTTTTAAATAGAAAAAAATTTGAAAAATTATTAATTATATTTAAATTTTTTTTTTTTATAAATCCTACATGGTGGTTATTAATAATAAATTTATAGAAATTTGTTTCATTATGTTTATTGCAATCTTTGAATCTTTGAAGAAAAGACATTACGTTAAAATAATTATTTTAAATAAAATTTTTCAAGAATATTTGCAAAATCATCCATAATTGAGTTTATATCATAATTTTTAGGAGTATATATCCTAGAGACTCCAAGATTTAACATTTTTTTTTCATCTTCCATAGGAATTATACCGCCCACAACTAAAGGAATATTAGAAATATTATTTTTTTTCAATAATTTTAAAGTTTCTTTTGTCAAAGTTAAATGAGAACCAGATAATATAGATAAAGCAATCATATGAACGCTTTCTTCAATTGCAGTGTTAACTATTTGATCTGGAGTTAATCTAATACCTTGATAAACAACTTCCATTCCAACATCCCTTGCTGCTACAGAAATTTGTTCTGCTCCACTAGAATGTCCATCTAATCCTGGTTTCCCTACTAATATTTTTACTCTTCTTTTTAATTTTGAAGATATCTTATTAATTCTTTCATTAATATTTTTATAATTTTTCTTTTGAATATTTGTAGATTTTCCAACTCCAGTTGGAGCTCTATATTCTCCGTAAATTTTTCTTAATGTATCTGTCCATTCTCCTGTAGTAACACCTGCATGAGCACATTCAATAGATGGTTCCATTATATTTTTATTATTTAAAGCAGCTTCTTCTAATTTTTTTAATGCTTTAATACATTTAGAATTATTTCTATCTTTTCTCCATTTTATTAATTTTTTAATTTGTTCTTTTTCTGCATTAGCATCAACTTTCACAAATCCTTTTTTATCATTTGTTAATGGAGATTCAGCAGATTCTACAAATTTATTAACACCTACAACTATTTGTTCAGCATTTTCTATTGCTGCAACTCTTTGAGACATCGATTTAACTAAATTATTTTTCATGTAACTATTTTCAACTGCTGCTACAGCTCCTCCCATCTCTTCAATAATTTTTAATTCTTTATTAACTATTTCTGTAATTTTTTTTACTTTATTATTTATAATTTTTGAACCATTAAAAATATCATCGTATTCAAGTAAATCAGTTTCATAAGCAATGATTTGTTGTAATCTAATACTCCATTGTTGATCCCACGGTCTAGGTAAACCGAGTGCTTCGTTCCATGCTGGTAATTGTACAGCTCTAGCTCTTGCATCTTTTGACAAAACAACTGATAGCATTTCTAATAATATTCTGTAAACATTATTTTCTGGTTGTGGCTCGGTTAAACCTAAAGAATTAACTTGCACTCCATATCTTAATCTTCTGAATTTTTCTTCTCTTACTTTGTATTTTGTTTTACAAATATTATCCCATAAATTAACCATTGTTCTCATTTTACACATTTCAGTAATAAATTTAATTCCAGCATTTACAAAAAAACTGATTCTTCCTACTACTAAAGGAAAATCTTTTTTAGGAACTTGGCCATTTTTTTTCACAGTATTTAAAACTTCGCATGCGTTTGAAAGAGCATAAGATATTTCTTGTTCTGGTGTAGCTCCTACTTCTTGAAGATGGTATGAACAAATATTAATAGGATTCCATTTTGGAAGTTCTTTGTAAGTGAATGAAATGATATCAGAAGTTAAATTCATACTTTCTTTTGGAGGAAATATATAAGTTCCTCGAGAAAGATATTCTTTGATGATATCATTTTGGGTTGTTCCTTGAAGATTCTTTCTTTTAAAACCTCTTTTTTCTGCTGCAGCAATATATAAAGACAACAACCAAGCTGCTGTAGCGTTGATTGTCATTGAAGTATTCATTTCTCCAATGGGTATTCCGTTAAACAATTCCAACATATCGCCAATATGACAAATTGGAACACCAACTTTACCTACTTCTCCTTTTGCTAAAATATGATCAGAATCGTAACCTGTTTGAGTTGGTAAATCAAAGGCAACTGATAAACCTGTTTGTCCTTTTTTTAAATTGGTTCTATAAAGCTTATTAGATTCTTTAGCTGAAGAATGACCTGAATAAGTTCTAATTAACCAAATTTTATCCTTGTTATTTTTATCATTTTTATTCATATTTTATTTTCAATATTAAAAAAAAAGTATATATAGTTATAAAAAAAAAAATTTTTAGATTTTTATATTTATTATCTATTATATTAGAAATATTTAAATGAACGAAAAAAAAGATTTATATGAAATAGGCGAAATTCCTCCTTTAGGGCATGTGCCTAAACAAATGTATGGTTGGTTAATTAGAAAAGAAAGACACGGAGACCCAACAACAGCAATGAAAATTGAAGTGGTGGATACTCCTAAAGTAGGAGAAAATGATGTGCTTGTTATGGTAATGGCTGCTGGAGTTAATTATAATGGCGTTTGGGCTTCAAGAGGCGTTCCTATTTCTCCGTTTGATTATCATAAAGCAGAATTTCATATAGCAGGATCTGATGCATCAGGTATTGTTTGGGCTGTTGGATCAAAAGTTAAAAGATGGAAAGTTGGAGATGAAGTTGTAATTCATTGTAATCAAGATGACGGTGATGATGAAGAATGTAACGGAGGAGATCCAATGCTTTCAAACTCCCAGAGAATTTGGGGATATGAAACTCCAGATGGTTCATTTGCGCAATTTACTGCTGTTCAACAACAACAAATAATGCACAGACCTAAACATCTTACTTGGGAAGAAAGTGGTTGTTATGTTTTATGTCTTGCAACAGCTTATAGAATGCTATACGGTCATGACCCTCATTCTCTCAAACCAGGTCAAAATGTATTAGTTTGGGGAGCAACTGGAGGTTTAGGTGTATTTGCAACACAATTAGTTAAATTTGCTGGTGCAAATGCAATAGGAGTTGTATCAAGCGATGACAAAATAAAATATGTAAAATCTATTGGAGCAAAAGGTGTTATCAA